>ERZ827452.2661-NODE-2661-length-12801-cov-3.025184_pt1 | contig 12801 bp, 8 predicted proteins | sample MGYA00519866_ERZ827452 | MGnify/ENA primary metagenome ERZ827452 (study PRJEB31778, sample SAMEA3449307) | human gut metagenome | biome: human gut; feature: human-associated habitat; material: faeces | place: United Kingdom | collected 2010/2012 ... | reverse complement strand
CCCTTCATCAAATCACGATACCCCTCTGTCACGATCACATCCCCGTTCGATTCAAGATATTGCAAGAAATTATTGATATTCGCAATCTCGTTATACAACTTCAACCAGATCTCGGCAATCGCATTTTTAGAACTTGTCGTTTCACCATATTTATAGATAGCTGCTCGTTCCTCATCCGTCACAGACCCCGCCGCATAATTATCATATCGTTGAACCAACTTCTCCACGAAATCAAATGTCATCTGCCTCCCGTATGATTTTTCCAGTACCATCATGCTATACAACCCGGTCAACGCACTTTTGAACCCGTCCTCCGAAGTGAAGAACTCTTCGGCCTCAATATCCGTTTTCGGATTCACATCAATCCAATTCTGACAGGAAGACAAGAACAACGAAACGATGCAAATTGCTGATAATAATAAATTTTTCATCTCGTACTCCTCCTCATTTTAATTAAACAATACCGACAATGACACGCTGAACGTTCTAGCAAACGGGTAATCCAATCCTCGTTCTGTTCTAATGGATGAAATTCTACCCAGTTCTTCCATCGTTGCATTCAACGACACACTGGCAATTCGACACGCTTGCAAGAATTTAAAATTCTTCGGATCAAAACGATAACCGACTGCCAAAGACGTAAACGAAAACTCATTCCGTTTCTGCGCAAAACGACTGCTCATTCCCGTATCCTGGTTCGTCATCTTTATCGCTTTATAACGTGCATCCCGGTTATTCTCACTCCAACGATGTGATAACGCCCGACGATCCAAATTATAAGCCGCACTTGAATTTTCAATTTTATCAACTAACGTCTGGTTATACCACCACCCTCCGAACTCGTATGAACAAGCCAGAGAAACACTCCAATTTTTATACGTAAACGCCGAAGAAACAGCCCCTCTCAATTTCGGTTCCGTATCACCTATTGCCACTTTATCCAGCGGATCCCAAATATAAGTTTTCTCTCCATTACGGTTTAAGAACACCTCTTGCCCCGTGGCTGGGTCAATTCCCAAAGAAGGAACCACAAACAACTGGGTGGTAGATTTCCCTTCCTCGTAAATGGCCTCCGGACTTCCATTCTTTTTCTCCAAATTTTTCTGGTTCATAGCCTTCATTTCGTTCGAAATCTTCTTGATCACGTTACGGTTATGCGAACCATTCATTGAAACACTCCATTGAATCTGTCTCTCGTAATCCTGAATAGGCATCACACTTAATGAAATATCATATCCCTCGTTTTCCACGGCTCCAACATTCATTGTTTTAGTGGCGAACCCGGTAGAAGGAGCCATATTATAATCTAACAGCAACTCATCCGTGTAATTATTATAGTATGAAAAAGACGCATTTACCCGACTATTCCATAATCCTATCTCTACAGCTAAACTACGATTCTCTGTCGTAGACCATCCCAAATCCGGATTACCCATACCCTTTAACTGCGCTCCCAATATATCCGAAGACGGATAGGGGAACAACAAATCATCGTACGAGTAAGTCTCTTTCGCCTGGTAAGGAGAATAACTTTGTGACCCCGTGACACCATAAGACCCGCGTAACACCAAGTTTGAAATAATCGTGTTTTGCAACCATTTTTCCCGATGTAAGTTCCAACGAGCCCCGGCAGCCCAAAAAGGTGCCATTCCCGTGTTCGCCCCGAATTGCGAGGAAAGATCCCCACGAATACTAAAGTCTACCGAGAAACGCATATCATACATATAACTAACTTGCCCGATAATTCCGACTGTTCGAGAAGTCGATTCTGTTCCACTTACCCGGTCTTCCATCTCGTAAGCAAATAAAAAGTCATCCATATTATCATTCGGGAATCCCATTGCCGACAAGTTTACACTGTTACTTTTAGACTCATCCACGTTCCAACGTCCAAACAAACTTAATAAATGCTTATCCTTCGTGTAGTTATAATTTACAGAAGCATTCACGCTCCATGAAACATTATCTCCCGTACTTTTATTATACGAACCTTTTCTGGTCAAATCCTGCTCTGCCAAAAAATCCGTATGATTCATGGATTTAAAAACCTCCATTCTGGAAGTACCTTTCGTGATAGAAGCTCCCGCCGACACCCGGAGATTATCCAAGATAGCACACTCGATATTAAAATTATCCACGACACTAAAATTCTCCGTGAAATCTTTATATTTCCACAACAAATTATATAACGGATTCACGATATTCACGGTTCCTCCTCCTTCTCCCGGTAATTTCTTTTGGTCCAAAAGACTCGTGTAACGTCCATTTTCATCTGTTTTCCGGTAATACGGGTTCAATTTCGTGTATTGACTAAAAGAACCATAAGGAGAATTATCCCCTCTTACATTCGTCAGGCTTAATTGATTCTGGATATTCCATTTTTTCCGACGATATTGAAGAGACAGGTTCAACCCCATACTGTTACGCCCGGATTCTTTCATCACTCCCGGTTCTCTTGAATAGTTTATTCCCAAGTTATATCTTAACGCCTCATCTCCACCTTCCATTGTCAACGTATGGCGGTGAGTGACGGCCGTCCGCAAGGGCTCTGACAACCAGTACGTGTCAACCCCTCTTAAAATTTCTTCTTTATACTTGTTGTAATAATTCAACTGGCTCGTCGTACTGAATACACCGGCCATCCGTTCGTATTCCAACTTCTCTTCCGCATCCATCAAATTATAATCCGACAAATCAGGCACAGAAATACCCATATTCATACTATACGAAATATTCAACGCTCCCGGAAGAGGTTTTTTCGTTTCCACGACAAGGACCCCATTAGAGGCTTTCGAACCGTAGATTGCCGTTGCAGCAGCATCCTTTAAAATAGTAATGGATTCCACACGTTCCGGATCCAAATCAACAATCCGCTGCAAAGTAGTCTCAAATCCATCCAACACGAAAAGCGGCATATTCGGGCGTTGAGAATAATCCCCCATCATCATCTCCATGCTATTAGCATCCACCCCGCCATTTCCTAGCTGCACATCCCCCCGCAAGCGGAATTCCGGCATGGCATTCGGATTCGAACCGGCATTATTATTTTCCACGATACGAAAACTCGGGTCAAAAACCTGCAAAGCCTTCAATAAGTTATTCGGACTTATCTTTTTTAATTCACTTCCTTTCACGGACACATAACCACCCGAAAAGCTTTCCACCTTACGAGGTGCCATACCCGTCACCACCACATCTTCAATCTCCGTGGTCTTCTCCGTCAACTTGATCTCCAAATTTTCCATATTTCCCCCTGTCACGTTAACCGTTTCTTCTTCGTAGCCGACGAACGAAACCAACAAGGCAGATGTTCCTTGAGGAACCTCTATAAAAAACTTCCCGTCAAAATCCGTCACCACTCCCATCCCTTTATTCTCTTTCAAAATAATACTCGCTCCGGGAAGAGGTTCCTTTGTGGAAGCATCAATAACAATTCCACTAATTTTATAAATAGTCACTCCCTGTGTCGGTTTTTGGTACTTTAAAACCACGACACGATTCACCTGATACTCCACGGACACCGGCTGATCCCCCAAAGCAAGCATCAGGACGTAATCCAACTCACGATCCTTTACATTAAAAGATACTTTCTTATTGACATCTACTTGTGAATGATTATAAAAGAAGCGTACTTTAGCCACTGAGGCCAGTGTATCAAGCACGTCATTCAATTTCATATCTTTCACATTTAGTGTTACTCTCGTTTTTTTATAATCTTGTTCCTGTCCAAAAACAGACGATACAGGTAGCAAAGCATATAAAAAAACACAACAAATCGATTTAATAATTAAATCTCGACATAGACACTTCTTTTTTTGCATAATTTTGTATTGCTTTTAATTTAGAGAAATTAAATTAAAATTCAGAGTGGGGAAAATGTACTGCAATACATTTCCCCTTTTAATTTACTGCATCACTTGATTCAAAATTTTCTTGTATTCCTTATTCTTATTATACTTTTTCAAATAATCTTTTACCAATTTTTCTATCACATCAAAATCTTCACCAGCAGCAACAGAGTTATACAAAAACACGAATAACGCCGTATCTCTCAAACTCCCGTCATAGAAAGCAACAAAATCCTTGTATTGCTCCTCAAGCGAAGTAAGCGGTTCATATTCCTTACCCGCATCACGCGCTTCTTTAGCACGCACGTAATCTTTATAAGGAGCCAACATACATTGGTACGCTCTACTTCTTAACGATGCCTCGTCATCCCGAAGTTTATAACCATCTAGTGCTGTCCAATAATCCGCAGTCATACAATCTTCTAACTTCTTCTTGTGAAAAGAAGCGCTCGCATAAGGATAAGTCATTAAATTCGTTAAAAGAGTTCCCTCTATTCCAGATATCACCATATTATAAACCCGGGGATCTATCTGGTCTTTAACCTGCCCTAACATCTCCACTTCATCTTTCCACTCTTTCAACGTTGCTTCATGAAACTTCTTGGCATCCACCAATGTAACCAACATTGCCGGAATATTTGTTTTATAATTACGTTGCCTTTGCAATATTTCTTTTTCATGCAACTTCGAATTTACAGCTACCGCCGCAGGTGTTCCGGAAAACTCAACCTTGTCATAGTTCCTCCCGTTATAAGTCACCTTTACATGAATAGAATCCCCCGGTTGAAGATAAACCTCGATAAACGTATTCAAAATCATCGTGGTAATATCATCCAATTCCACCATAAACTCTATCAATTGACCGTCTTTATACGGGAACTCCATATTAATCCCCTCTTTCTCTATAAAATCAAAATGAACTTTATCCCGCTGATAACCGAAAATTTCAGCCGTGATCACAGTCGGACGTTCCTTAGCTTTTACCGTAAAAGAAAATAAATTACACAAACAAATAATTAGTACTATATACTTCATACCATTTCCATTATTTCTTTAAAACTTCCTTTATTTTTTTAATCAGTTCCTCACCCCGAAGATCAAGAGCGATAACCTTACCATCCGGATCCACCAAAACCGTGTAAGGAACTGCTGATACATTACACAATTTCACGGGAGCGGTTGCCCAAGACTTCAAGTCACTCACTTGAATCCATTTCATCTTATTCTTTTCCACTGCATTCAACCATGCATCCCGCTTCTGATCCAAAGAAACACCCACGATTTCGAAATTCTTCCCTTTACACTCTTTGTACAGTTTCACCACGTTAGGCATTTCCCGCATACACGGGCCACACCAAGACGCCCAAAAATCTACCAACACGTATTTCCCTCTCAAACTACTCAATTTAAACGATTTCCCATCCTTATCTGGTAATTCAAAATCCGGCATATCACTCCCCACCTTAAACTCAGCCAAACGAATATATTCATCCAATTGTTTCGTGTAAGGATGCTCGTTCAAACTCGGGGAAACCACTGCACGTAATTCTTTTAATTGGTCAAGAGTAACGTTCGCTTTCATCTCCCAGAAAATCATAAACGGGGCTATTGCCTGATCATAATACCTGCGAACTAATTCTTCCTGCAGACACAAAGACCTGTTATTATGTTGAGCCGTACGAGCTTTAAAATTTCTTTCCTGATCTGCCTGTGATTGATTTCTATTCAACAACCGATCAATATTAGCCGAACGCAGCATACTATCCACAAAATGTTTCATCTCTGCATTGTAAGCGCTAAAAATCTCGTTATTCGCCGTTCCCGTGACAGTACAATTCACAAAAAACTCAGACTTAGCTCTAACTTTCACATCTCCCGGCTCTACCCAAACTGGAGTGATCGGGCTCAAGCAATTCGGATCTCCACTTTTCACAAAATACATCCGTGGAACAGTCACATTCTTTACAACAAATGTATAACGATTATCCTTGACATCACAACTATCAATCACCTTGGAGGCACCATTAATCTCCTCTTCTTCCACCAAATAAACCTTCGTTCCTTTATAAACACCATCTAGCACTCCTTGAATCGTACAATCTTTCGTCTCTTTTGAGGTTTCATTTTGCCCGAAAAGCCCGACAAATGATATTAACAAACATCCTAATACTAAAATTCTTTTCATACAATTTTTCTTTACGATTAAAATTCCTTGACATATAATCTATTACTTTCCATCCGACACGACAGAGATGACGTCTCTCTCAATCGTAAGACAAAAGCATCAAAATTCTCCTCTTTATTAATTACCCCCGTGTAAACCGCCTCCTTGCTTTTTTCACTCTCAAAGACGATTTCCACGTCGTACCAACGCTCCAACACTTTAGCGACCTCTTCCAAAGACCGCCCCTTAAATACATATTGCCCCTTTTTCCAAGCGATATAATCATTAACATTCACGGTTCTTACATCCACGGATTCATTCTCCTTATCCCAGCGTAATTGTCGGCTTGGCAATAGATCGTAGTTCTTGTCGTCCACGTAAGCCGCCACGTGTCCTTCCACCAATGTCACCTCCGTGTAATTCTCATCCGCATAGGAATTCACGTTAAAGGAAGTTCCCAGCACCTCCACCTTCATCCCGTTAAGCATCACGAAAAACGGATATTTCTCATCCCGGGCCACTTCCAGGTATATCTCTCCCTCCGCGTAAACCACCCGTTCTCTCCCCTGAAAAGCAACCGGATAGCGTAAAGAAGATTTAGCATTCATCCACACCTTTGTTCCATCTGCCAAAGTGAACGTAAAATCGCACTGTGAAGGCGTTGTCAGAGTGTTATACACCATTTCCGTTCCCACGGAATCCGCCCGGTCATATTGCATACGTCCCTCTTCATTCACTGAAATTCTTACCCCGTTCTCTTCTTCCAGCAATAATTCCTGATTATACAGGACCATTTCTTTCCCGTTAGAAAGTGTCAGCACCGGCAAATTTCTCTGAATCGTAAACACCCCACTCTTGGATTGTGGTTGTTCAGTTATTTCAACGTTCTCTCTCTGGCTATAATAAAATACCACAGCCAACACGGGTACGATAAAAATTGCCGCATAACGGGATAACTTTCCTATCCAGCGCTGACCAGAATGTAGTTTCTCTCTTCTTTTAACAAATGTATCAAACGCTGTCTGCACGTTCGCACTCTTATATTGAGCAAGTTTTTCCCGCATTACCATCTCCGAACAAATTCGCTCAAACAACTTCTTGTTATATTCGGATTTTTCCCGCCACGAATCTAATTCGGTTTGTTCCTCTTTCGTGATATCCCCAGATAAACTCTTGGAAATCAACAAGGATATCTTGAATAACATTTCTTTATCGTTCATCAGTACACAATTTATAAAATCGCATTAAACGTTCGTTTAAACCTATTTCATTCCCAGTTCTATAAATAAAACGCACGACCTCCCAAAAGGGGGGTGTCTCCTAAAAATTTTTTTTACACCTGAAAAAATAGCACTTCCGTGACGAGTATTACAACCAAAGGAACCCAATCAAACAGAGCAACTCTGCATCTTTCAACTGGGCGGTCAATTTTTTCTTCCCGTTACTTTTATGATCCTTCACGGTATCCACGGAAATATGCAAACGTTCGGCAATTTCCGACGCTTTCAACCCATCTAGGGTCATTATCATTACTAATTTACACTGAGGCGGCAGAGTCTCGATAGCTGCCATCAACCGGGCATAAACATCCTCTTCCAGCACCTTATCCCAAAAATGTTCCTCTTCATTCAGCGAAGACACAACATCTTGGTAATATTTATCCCGGACTTTCTGTTTTCTGGAATGACTAATACATTTATTTTTCAGAGAACTGTATAAAAAATACTTGATGTCATTCTCCGTCTTGAACTTGTAGTCACTTTCCAACAAAGAAATAAACACATCCTGCACCAGATCTTCCGCCACGTCATTATCCTTCACGTAATGATTCGCCAACGCTTTCAACGCTACATAATAACATTGATATAAATATTGATAAGCCCGGTTATCCTTACGTGCCAATAAATCCAACAAAACATCTTGCTCCAACATACCTTTCTCCCTGGAAAATAAGAAAAGGAAAGCGTTTCAAACCTCAACAATGAAACGCTTTCCAATATAATTTAAAAGAATTTATTTCTCGTCTGCGTATGACTCAAGCGGATCGCAGGTACACATCAGGTTACGATCACCATAACCATCATCCACACGCCCTACTTGCGGCCAGAACTTGTTCTCTGCCACCCAAGCCAGCGGATAAGCTGCCTTGCTACGCGGGTAAGCGTGACTCCACTCGTCAGCCGTCAACACTTTATGCGTGTGAGGTGCATTCTTCAAAACGTTGTCCGTCTTGTCGGCTTTACCTTCACCCACCTCGATCATTTCCTCGCGAATAGTCTTCAACGCCTCGATGAAACGATCCAACTCTTCTTTCGGCTCGCTCTCCGTCGGCTCAACCATCAAAGTCCCGTGAACAGGGAATGACAAGGTAGGAGCGTGGAAACCGAAGTCCATCAAACGTTTGGCAATATCCAACTCAGAAATTCCGTATTCTTTATTGAACATATTGCAATCCCAGATCATCTCGTGACCTACACGACCTTTCGATCCCTTGAACAAAATCTTGAATCCCAATTTCTCGAAAGATGAAGCCAGATAGTTCGCGTTCAAGATAGCCATCTTCGTCACCATAGCCAAACCTTCACCACCCAACATTAACAAGTAACCGTAAGTTACAGGTAACATTCCAACAGAACCGTAAGGAGCGGCAGCCACGGCGTGAATACCTTCCTCGCCTCCGGTCTTCACCATCGTGTGTGACGGTAAGAATTTCACCAAATGAGACGCCACGCAGATCGGGCCGACACCTGGACCACCACCACCGTGAGGCATAGCAAATGTCTTGTGCAAATTCAAGTGACAAGCGTCAGCACCAATCTCTCCCGGGCTAGTCAAACCACACTGCCCGTTCATGTTAGCACCATCCATGAATACCTGTCCACCGTTCTCGTGAACGATCTTGCACAATTCCTTGATTGATTCCTCGAAAATACCGTGAGTTGACGGGTAGGTAATCATCGCACCAATCAAGTTATCCCGGTTCTCGATAGCTTTCTTGCGGAAGTCTTCCACATCGATATTTCCTTCCGGGTCGGTAGCGGTAACAAGAATCTTGAAACCTGCCATAGAACTGGAAGCCGGGTTCGTTCCGTGAGCGGAAGCCGGGATCAGGATTACGTTACGATGACCTTCTCCACGAGAGATATGATATTGACGGATCACCATCAAAGCGGAATATTCTCCGGCAGCACCGGAATTCGGCATCAAGCTACATCCGGCAAATCCGGTCACCTTGCACAACATTTCCTCGGTTTCCCGGATCATTTGTTGATAACCCTCTGCTTGAGACATCGGGGCAAACGGGTGGATTGCACCCAACTCCGGCCAAGTGATCGGCAACATCTCAACAGCGGCATTCAATTTCATCGTACAAGATCCCAAAGAAATCATGGAAGTAGCCAAAGAAATATCTCTTCTCTCCAAGTTCTTCATGTAACGCATCATTCCAGTCTCAGAATGGTAGATGTTAAACACGGATTGTTGCAGGATTTCATCGTCACGCAACATCACCGGATCAAGCACCGTACGGTCATCAAGGAATTGCACGTGTGCAGCCGTCTTTCCGGCAGCTTTAGCGAAAATACCGATCAACGTGTTAATTTCCTTCTCGTTAATCTTCTCGTCCGTTGACAACCCCACGACCTTACCGCAACCACAGTTACAGTAGAACAAGTTGATTTCCTGCTCCAAAGCAGCATCACGCACGGCAGCCTGAGAAACACCCTCCGGCAACTCGAAACGCAACGTATCGAAGAATTTATTTACTTTCAGTTTATAACCCAATTTTTGGATTTCCTCTGCCAATATCACGGCAGCGGAATGAATGTGACGGGCAATTCTCTCCAATCCTTCACGACCGTGATAAGCGGCATAGAATCCGGCCATCGTGGCATTCAAAGCCTTGGCAGTACAGATATTGGAAGAAGCTTTTTCCCGTTTGATATGTTGTTCACGGGTTTGCAAAGCCAAACGCAATGCATGATTTCCCTGTGCATCAATCGTCACACCGATAATACGTCCCACGATGTTACGTTTATATTCCTCTCTCGTCGCCATGTAAGCAGCGTGAGGTCCACCGTAAGACATCGGGATACCGAAACGTTGTGTCGTTCCCACAACCACGTCAGCACCCCATTCTCCCGGAGGGGTCAACAACACGAGACTCATCATGTCAGCCACAACCGACAACAACGCCCCATTAGCGTGTACCCGATCGGCGAATGCTTTATAATCACGTACCTCACCGTTAGCAGCCGGGTACTGGATAATAGCACCGAACACATCCGGGGTAAACTCGAACGTATCATAATCACCGTAAACCAACTCGATTCCCTGCGGGGCAGAACGGGTGATTAACACGTCTTTCGTTTGCGGGAATATCTGATTATCAACAAACAATTTATTGGCTCCCGCTTTTTTCATCTCTTTACCACGCAAACCGTACATCATCGTCATCGATTCTGCAGCAGCCGTGGCCTCGTCAAGTAGCGAACAGTTAGAAATTTCCATCCCGGTAAGTTCCACCACCATCGTCTGGAAATTCAATAAAGCCTCCAAACGACCTTGTGAAACTTCTGCCTGATAGGGAGTGTATGACGTGTACCAAGCCGGGTTCTCCAAAATATTCCGTTGGATCACAGCAGGGGTAATCGTGTCATAATACCCTTGACCGATAAAAGTTCTGTATAATTTATTTTTTGAAGCTACCGCCTTCATCCGGGAGATAAACTCGAACTCGGTAAGAGGAGCCGGCAAATCCAACGTTTTTTTCAAACGGATAGACTCCGGTACGGTTTGTTCGATCAACTCATCAAGTGAACTAACACCAACCACTTTGAGCATATTTTCAATATCCTCTGGACGCGGCCCTATGTGTCTCCACAAAAATTTCTCTGTTGCCATGTAATTTATTCTAATTATTAATGATTTATATTCAATTACACCGTTTCGTCAACGATTGTGTAAAAATAGACATAATTCTCGTCCTTGCAAAAAAAACAGCACAGGAATAATCACTCAATCATAACCGAATATTTTCCTACAAACACAAGTATTTTCAAATACGATTGAAAATTTTACCGAGATATTACCATGAATATATCCTTTATTCAAAGAAGATATAGCAAAGTGAAAAACGGGTGAAATCCCGTTGAAATAACATTCAAGTAAATATTCTTTCCCGGAACGTTCCCGGTACACCTTCGCTGCACAGACGCCCGGGAGCGAAGGAGCACCGAAGGTGTTCCGAAGATGAAACGAAAATGTTCCCTGTCTTCATCGAAAATACAACGGGATTTCACGGCTCAACCGGAAAATCTGTGTGTGAAAGTAAATTTTCACACACAGATTTTCCATCGTATGTATTATATTTGTGTAATAAAATATATACGTGATGACCGCATTAGAAGACCTGGTATCTTTAATGTTTCCTGCAGGTTTGCTGGATTATTTTGTAGTAACTTGCGTTAGTAAAATCGATATAGGCTACCAGGTTTACCTTGAAGAGAAGAAAGATGTACCTTCCCCTTATTCCAGCGCCGAGTATGTCTGCCACGGTTTTCATGACGAGCAGGTAATCCACGATTTTCCTTTACGGGGTAAAGTATTTGATCTGATAATTAAGCGTCGTCGTTGGAGGCACGTAAAAACAGGCAAGGTCATATCCCGAGAATGGGATCTGGTAGCCCGCGGGAGTTCTTTATCAAGAGAATTCTCGGCTTTTTTAAAAGGAACACATCGATAATCACCCGGTCAGTATTCAAAGTGTCGCCTGCCATTATCACCTGCCCGGCGATCAATTACAGGAGCAATACAAGAATCACTGGAGTGATTTCCGCTCCTGGTCTCAACTCTCCCACGCTGAAGAGTGGCTTCTCTTTCCCGATAACGTTGGTCCGTTCCTGAGTATCGACGAAACGGATGCCGGAGATCTTCGAACGATCATCACCAACAAACAGGCCCACGGTCGTAAGGGCAGTATCGTGGCAATTGTGAAAGGAACCCGCGCGCAAGACGTGTCAGCGGTACTGTTGAAGCTTCCACGTCGCCTTCGCTACAGGGTGAAAGAGATCACGCTGGACATGGCTCCTAATATGGAAAAGATCGCTCGGGAATGTTTTCCTGCCGCTCGGCTTGTTACGGACCGTTTTCATGTTCACCAGCTGGTTCATGAGGCTGTACAAGATATACGGATACAACATCGCTGGGAAGCGATAGAGAGGGAGAACGAGGCGATTCTCCACGCGAGAGAACGTGGAGGTTCATACAAACCGGCAGAACTGGAAAACGGGGATACGCTAAAACAACTCCTGGCAAGAAGCAGGTACTTGTTGTACAAGAAACCTTCCTCATGGACTCCGGCACAAGAAACGAGAGCGGGTATCCTGTTCAAACTTTACCCCGACATTAAACAGGCTTATCACCTGGCTTTGCAGTTGGGACAAATATTCCACCAAACAAAGTGGAAGGATGTCGCTTACACAAAACTGGCGCAATGGTACAGGAAAGTCGAGGAAAACAACTTCAAGGCTTTCGCCACTGTGGCCAGAACGATTGAGCTTCACTATCAAACGATCTTGAATTATTTTGACTACAGGAGTACTAATGCGGCGGCGGAATCGTTTAATGCTAAAATTAAAGAGTTCAGGAGGGTATTCAGGGGGATTAGGGATATTAAATTTTTCTTGTTTAGACTGTGCAAAATTTACGCATGACATGAAAAAAACACAGATTTTGGCTCACGTGAAAAATAAGGTGGAGTTCGTTTTCTTCTTGTTTTGAATTTCATTC
>ERZ827452.2657-NODE-2657-length-12822-cov-3.721626_pt1 | contig 12822 bp, 15 predicted proteins | sample MGYA00519866_ERZ827452 | MGnify/ENA primary metagenome ERZ827452 (study PRJEB31778, sample SAMEA3449307) | human gut metagenome | biome: human gut; feature: human-associated habitat; material: faeces | place: United Kingdom | collected 2010/2012 ... | reverse complement strand
AAGAATGTAGAGAAAAAACTATAACTAATAATGATATTATTATTCTCATTTTTCTATGTTTATTAAAACTATGCTATACTTACAAATATAGCATAGTTTATTGTTGATTATTTATTAAATAATTTGCAATCACCATCGTAGGTGGGAAATACCCAATGAGCTAAACAGTCTCCACAATATAAACAAGCTATTGCACCATGGGCGGGGAAAAAAGAGACGTTTCCTTGCTCACACTTTTTAAAATCATTACCTCCATCTCCCCCTTCGGTATCATTAGCAAATGCAATTTGTGATAATTGGAGGCTTCCAGTGGGTAATGAATTATAGGACGGAATAGTTAAATTTATAGTAATAATACTTAGAATTGTAACTGAAAGAAAAATTTTTTTGTATTTCATCATAATTAATTCTTTTATTCAAAACTTTTACAATGTCCTGTTCCTGTTCGTAATCCGACACGGGCAGATTTACAGTTTCCGCAATACTTTTCTATAGGTAAATAAATATCTTTTGGATTTCCTGTTTCTCCGGTAAAACAAGAAAATTCTTTTAGACTTGGTCCACTTCCTTCTCCAGAACTTGCTATAGCCTCTAAATTATTTAGAACTATATTAAAGTTGCTGTTTGAAGAAGTTGTTATTGAAATATTAGTAATAGCAATACTAATAAAACAAATGAATATTAAATAATATTTTTTTTTAGCTTTCATTAGTTGTCGATTGATTTTAAATTTGTATATTCCAAATTCTTTTTTAGTATAAAAATTTACTATTAATTTTTTTCAGATTTAGCACCTCTCTTTCTTTTTTAGAGGGAGTGTCGGGACGGAAGCTGATTTGATTTGGAAAATGCTGTTCAGCTTTCCGTCCTTTTTCTCCTGGGTTAGACAATCAAGTTGACTTTCATGATAGCATAATCGAAAGGATTGTTAATTTTTACCACGCGCGTGAAAATTTATTCGATTACATTACCACGTATCTTTAGGTTGATTTTGTGTCCGGCCACATTGCAGCGGACCTCTATGTTTTTAATAAACATACCGAGTGAATTCGGGCTGTATACGGTTTGGATCTCTCCTGATTCTCCCGGTTTGATGGGGCGTTTTTTCCATTTCACAGCAGTGCAGTCGCACGATGGCACTACATTGTAGATCAATAGCGGAGCTGTACCGGTGTTTGTAAAACGAAATACTGCTTTTTGTTCTGTCCCGTATTTGACTGAGCCTAACGATAGGGTATCCTTTTCAAAATGGATATTTGTGGGAGTGACGAACTGATCTTCACTACTGTAGCCGGGCTGGTGAAAAATAGACCATCCGGACAAGAGCAAAAGTATTATTACTGTGATGAAGAGCAAAATGTTGAATTTCTTCATTGTATTGAATATTTATTTTTCAAAACAAATTTAAAGATGAATTCTTGTTTCATGAAAAAAGCAACATTCTATAATCTACCCAATTTATAAATTTAAGGTAATAATTTCACATTTCCCCTTTTCGTGCGACAAGGCATAAATTGCATCCGTTACCGGGTCGTAGCTGATGGACGAGCAACTATTCGATAGATGGTAGGTGCGGACGTGTGAGCCGTTCCAGTCGAATACCAGAATCACGCGGCCTTTGTCGACATCATTCCGGTATTGCCGGTAGGTACGTCCGGAATAGAGGGCAAAAATGTAATCGTCGGAAGTGGTCAAGTCACAGAAACCGAACAGATTATGGTCGGTGTAGGCTACCGGATACCACATTTTCCGGCCTTTGGGACGTTGCAGCCGGATACTTACTCCGGGCCGGTTGAGGTGTACTTCGTTAACCCGGATCAGCTGGTCTTCCCGGATGTCACAGAGGTCCAGACAACCGTATTGCATATTGGCACAGGCGAGACGGGTCTGGGTCCGGTTAAGGGCCAGGCAATTGCTGGCGTAGAAAATACTTTTCAAGCTGTCGGATAAGGACGGCAGGGCGCATTCCGGATAAGCGACGCTGTAAATATCTTCGTTTTCCGCCGGGTTTGTGCTGCAATAACGGCCTGAGGTGTAAATTCCGGTGGAAATAATCCGGTTACCGGCCCGGACAGCTCCTAACGGCGTTTTACCGTGGGCTGTGAGGGAGGTGAACACAGGGCGGTAATCTGCTTCGGTGCAATGGTTGAGATCAATTTCAACCAGACGGCCGGTGCTGAAATCCAATGCCGAAACGATATTGCCGTTGAGGTGGAGGTTCAGATAGCAGTGCCCTTCGCCTTCGCCGCTTCCCGCCGGTACTAAATGATGCAGGGTTCCGTTAAGGTGATTGTAAATGGCAAAGCGATAAGCGCTTTGGGGGGTTAGGATGACATACAAAGAATCTTTACGGACGATTTTGGTGGGATGGACGATCCCCAGGGCGTCGAGATTCAGGTTATCGGTTTGGGCGAATTGCAACGATCCCGCCCGGGTATGTAACAAAGGGGTAACTTCTTCTGTAAAATCCGGCTCTGCCTGGCAGGCGGAAATAAATAAGGCGATAAAAAGGTAAGATAGCTTTTTCATATCGTATTACTCTCCTCTCATTAATCCGTGATGTTCTCCATCTATTCCATTTTTATCTATACCGACACATATATAACCGGCCTGGAGGCACAGGTCCTTTCTTTCGCCGTCAGGGCTTTCTTGTTCTGCCATCGCTTCGATATTGGCTAACGTCAGACTGGTTTTCGCTGACCGGTCCGAGAATACGATATTCAGGAATAAAACAGATAAAATAATTATCGTTCCTGTCAATAAGATTCTTTTTTTATGCATATTAATTTTTATTTAAATTTATAGAACAAATTTACAAGGGAATTTTATCTTTGTAAAAGTTTCAACATTCTATAACGTACCGGACAAAACAAAAATGATGAAAGGGAATATCAGGATAGTTTTCTTTTTATGTATTGGTTTATTGATATGTGTGTTGATCGGTCAGGGAGGGTGGTTGTATAAAACCCGGAAAATGGAGATAAATCGCTTCAGGCAGGAAGCCGGTGACCGACTGGGGGATTCGTTTAAGGAATTTTTGGATGAGGAATGGATGACACGTAAAGTTCCTTTCAGCTACGGACTAAAAGAAGATAAAAAGACATTTGTTTATGGGGATAGCTGTAGGGTTAGAGAAATTACTTTATCTTTTGTTGATCAGTTTCGGGAAATGGGCAGAGCTGTTTTTTACGATTATTTATATGAGCAACATAATTTTGATGTTTTTCAATTGGACTCTTTATATCGAAAGAATTTGGAAAAGACAGGTATGAATGGATTGTCCGGCATCCTGTTGCGGGATTCGGTGGGGCAGGTTTTGGAAGTAACAGGCGTTTGCGAAGGAGAAATACGTACCGTTTCTGTTGAAGCCGGTTATCGTTGCTGGCACCGGATAGAAGCGGTTTTTCAATTGCCTTTGATCTTCCGTTCCATGATTTGGCATTTGGTGGGGGAGGGGATGTTTTTCTTTGCTTTTATCGGGTGTTTGGTATGGTTATGGAAAGCGATTCGTCTGACATGGCAAAGCGCAAATGTGCAGACCATGGGGATAGCCCATTTGGAACATGAATTGAAGAAACCTTTAGCTGCAGTTACTTCGGCATTAGAAGGAATTGTGAACCGGAAGAACCGGGAATTGACGGCGATACAGGAAGAAAAACTGAAAATGGTGGAAGTGCGCATCCGCAAAATGGCAGAGATTACCGATACCATGTTGGTGACCTTGAAAAACAGCCGGTTGGAGGTGGAGCGGGCTTCGGTGGATATCGTTCAGGAAATCGGGATGGTGGCAGAGATGTTTAGAATATTGTATCCGTATGCGAGGTTGGAATTTCAGGTGGAAACAGGAGAAGAGAAACCCTTGCTCGACCAGGTTTATTTTAATTATCTTGTGATCAATTTGGTCGATAATGCTATTAAATATGGTGGAGATGAACCTTGGGTGAAAGTTGTTTTTTACCGGGAAAATTGGGATTGGGTACTGACGGTAACAGACCGGGGAATCGGGATGCCGGAAAGAGTGTTGAAACGGATATTCCGACAGTTTTACCGGGTGAAAGATAAAAAAGTAAAGAATAAAACCGGTTTCGGATTAGGACTGGCTTTTGCTAAGAAAGTGGTGAATGCTTATGGAGGGGAGATCCGGGTGGAAAGTGCTCCGGGAAAAGGCAGTCGGTTTGAAGTCCGGATAAAAGCAGAATAAGATGGCGATTATTAAAGTATTGTGTGCAGAAGATGATCGGTTGATGAGGTTGGAAATGAAGGAGAAAATGACAGCAAAAGGCTGGGAGGTAATTGAGGCGGTAGATGGGAAGGAAGCTTTGGTGAAGTACAAAAGTATCGGCCGGATATTGTCGTTTTGGATGTGAATATGCCGAAACGATCGGGACTCGAAGTATTGCAGTTGATTCGGGTAAACGATTTGCAGACACCTGTCGTGATCTATAGTTCGCTGGCAGAGGAGAAGGATTTGAAAATTGGCCTTTGTCAGGGAGCACAGGTCTATCTGGTAAAGAATTACAGTGTGGCTCTTCTATTAGAACAGGTGGAACGGTTGATTGGGAAAACTGCCTCTTCGGTGATCGGTTTGACGGATAACATCACTTATGATTTTGCTAAAGCTGAGTTGTGTATTGGGGAACAACGGCAGAAATTGACCATGCTCGAAAGTAAGGTATTTGCCATACTGTGCAAGAATAAAAATAGGTTGTCGCCCAGGGAAGTCCTTTTACTGGCCGGTTGGAATAGTACGGCTTATAATTACGAATCACAGTTGAATAAAGTGATCCGGAAATTGAGAAAATTACTGATGAGGGAAAATCAGGTTAAAATTATACTGGATAAAGGTAATGGATATTGGCTGAAAACGGAGGAGGATATACATATTTGATTTGTCTATGAAAACCTTTTTTTTATTTGTCGCATTCCTGATTTTTACTTCTTGTCATAACGGCAATACGAACGTATCTACAGGAAATAATACGATTATTTATGACTTTCCGGTCACGCAAATTGCCGAAAGTGAAAAGATAGATCTGGAAATTATAGGGATAAACGATCTTATGGTTATAGATACCCTTTTGTTTGCCTTTAAAGCGAGTGGTTATAATGATTTTTTCGAAATGTATTCGACTGACAATTGGCAATATCTGGGAAAATTCCTTTCTCAGGGCAGAGGCCCTGATGAGTTTCTATCTGTGCAATTTTCCCAGGATTATTTTTTTAAAGATGACAATCTGGTTCTATGGATCTCGGATGGGGCTTTACAAAAACGGGCATTATTAAACATTACCCAATCCCTCCGGATTGGCCGGACTGTATGTGATACCATTTTCCGGATTACTTCAGATTGTAGTTATTTTCAAGTGAACGACTCCATGGTGCTTTTACAAAAATATGTTCCCGGTAATATCTGTCTTTCCGTACAAAATCAACATACCGGCCAAACGATCCAGGAATATGAATTTTTGAAATCCTATATCCCGAAATCGATTCCTATGCCTTTATTGAGCATGGGAATAACCAGGCATCCGGAGAAAGATTTGTTTGCTGGCAATATGTTGTTTTTTAATCAAATAAATGTATTTTCCAGTGATATGAAAACCAATTTTTCTTTGTCTTATCAACCTCCCATCGATATTTTTGAGACAGCCCACTTGCCGGAATCAGATTTTATTCTGTATTATTCGTCATTACAAGTTTCTTCGGAATATATCTACGCGCTTTATGTTAATAAGAAAGATAATTTATTTTCTCATGCGGAAGGAGAGACTGAAATTCACGTATTCAATTGGGAAGGAGCACCTATAGCTAAAATCCGGATCCCCGACAATATCATTTATTTTACTGTGGATGAAAAACATCATTATATATACGGATTAAAAGGTAACGAGGAATTATACCGGTATAAATTTGAATTATGAAAATAAAGTATCTAGTGATTATTTTCACTGTGTATACCCTCACCTCCTGCCACTTTTTCGGACAGGATGCAAGGATGACTTTAGCCTGGTATAATCGGGAAATGATACTTCCCTCCGGATTGCCATGCAAGATGATGGGAAAAGATACAGTATGCAGGGCGACCGCACCAAAATTCCTCTAAAAAGTTTATCATTGCAAAATGAATACCTCTAATTATTTTTCAGAAGTGACAGATCCTCGTGTAACAGGTCGCTGTCTACCTTTGTTGTCAGATATATTAATGATAGGTTTGTGTACTTATCTGACAGGCGGAACAGATTATGAAGATATGCGTCTGTTTGCTTTAGAGCGTGGAGAAATGTTGAATGATTTGCTTTCTCTACCAAACGGTGTACCATCGGAAGATACGTTTGAGCGTGTATTCCAGCGTATTGAACCATCAGAATTGGAACATTGTCTTCGCAGTTATGGTAAATCACTCCTGTCTGATTTATCAGAAAAGCAGATTGTTATAGATGGAAAGAAACAAGGTGGGACATCTCCGACTTCCACAGGAAATAAAGGTCTGTATATCCTGAATGCTTGGGTAATCGAGAATAGGTTCTGTATCTCTCAAGGAAAGGTAGAAGACCAGTCTAATGAGATAACAGCCATCCCTGCTGTCTTGTCGGAGATTGACATTGAAGAGGCGATTGTCTCCATAGATGCCATGGGGACACAGCGAGAGATCGTTGACTTAATACTTGATAAGAAAGGCCATTATTTGTTGTCGGTAAAGGGCAATCAGAAATCTCTGTATGAAGATATTGAATGTGCATTTAAAGTAAACGGCGGCCTTGATAAAGATACGAGCGTAGATAAAGATCATGGAAGGATAGAGGTCAGGAAGTGCTGCATTCTTCCTGCAAGGGAATATCTGCTTGCGGAAACTATTCGATCCTGGAGGGGACTGGGCACGATTATAAAAATAGAGTCAAGTCGGGAAATAAACGGGAAGACAACCTATGAAACCAGATATTATATCAGTGATGAGATCGGATTAAGCGCGTCTTACTTTCAAAAGCTGATAAGGGGACACCGGAGCATTGAAAACCAACTTCATTGGCACCTGGATGTTACTTTTAAAGAGGATAATTGCAGGGCAAGGAAAGGATACTCCTCGCAAAACTTGTCAGTGCTTAGAAAAGTAGCTTTACATATCGTATCAGAACAAAAAGACAAACTGAGTCTAAAAAGAAGACTTTACAAAGCAGCCTTGGATATTAACTATTTAAGAAAATTATTGGGATACTAATCTGATTTTCTAAATCATAAAAAGAGGCCTCTTTATGGAAAGAGACCTCTTATAAGATCTCACGAATCATAGTCAAGAGACTTTGGTTTGCAAAATCTTCACGTAAAAAATCCAGTCGTTAAGGTTCTATTTTCATATGTTAAGACTTTTCTATCTGCAAGATTACCTTTATTCCCCAATTACACAACTTTTTTTGAAATATTTTAATGATTTATGCCACAAAACATATTTTAATAGAAATTTTGGTGCGGTTGCCCTGTACAGTATGTACTTTTCAGACAAAAAAATGGAAAATATTTACCTATATCGATACGATCGGATGTAGTACTTGCAATTTTCGTGCCTTGGATTGGAAACGCATTATACATGAAGCTGATAGCATTACTTCTAATGTCACTTTTATTTTCTATGCCCATTTGAAAAATTATGAGGAATTTGAGGTATATACCGGAATCAACCGGTTCAATTATCCTATTTTTTACGACTACGAAGGGAAGTGCGACAGGCAAAATCATTTACCCGATGACGTTTTTTACCAAACCTTTCTTTTAGATGAAAATAATAAAGTTCAGCTTATCGGTAAACCGATCCCCGATAGTAAACTATGGGAATTGTATAAGAAAATAATTACACAATAAAAAAGTGCCAAAAGGTTTTACTCTTCCGGCACTTTCGACTTAACTTAATTCTGATTTCATTCTATCAGAACCTCATTACCTTCCCAAAGGTTTTTGGTTTTATCTTCCAAATAAGTTTTTGTATAAGTTCGAGGCTGGTATTTCACTTGTTTTATTTCTTGAAATTTTCCTGATGAATCTATTTTATAATAAGTATCCACACGTTGTGCCTGAACGGAACTAAAACTTGAATAGAACATTATTGGAACTGTATCTATCAGCTGTAGATGGGTTATAATAACAGTTGAATCTTCTTTTATTCGCCATTGTTTTATATATAAACGTTCAGAAGTAATAAAATAAACACCTGCTTCAAGAAAATCAATAACTGTACCCTCTTCATTAAAAGTTGCTAATAACTGTTTATTAGGATCAGATTCACCTATGCTTAAAGCAATAACTATGTAGCTTCTATTATTAGTCTGGAATTTTCTGAAAATGCGAGCAGAAGTTTCATAAGTAGTTCTTTCAGTTAAACCTAAATCCTTGTAAGTATGTAAGGGTAAGGAACCCAATTCCGAACTAGATAAATTATAAATAGTTTTACCCCAAGGTGCTGTTTTTGTACAATTAAAAGGCAATGCAGTTCCCTGAATTCTTGCTATTTTCTCTTTAATATTCAAAGCGTATAGAGTAAAAGAAAATATCAACATAATTGAAAGAGCAAATACTTTTTTCATATTTTTTAGTTTATTTATTAGGTTTTGCTGGTTGCGCAATTGTTTCATTCAAATGTTGTCCATCATTAGGCCTGACTTGAGTTACATCTAATGCAAGCTGATTATAATTAGCATCATCTCTAAATGTATAATTATCTGAATCATAATATAATCTATTGTCGATAGTACTACACGCAGCGGCAGCAGAACTTGCATAACGTCCTGTATCCATATAGGTATAATAATACTGTTGTTGTGTTGTGTCATAACCTCTACCCGCAATAACAATCCAATGATCAGTTGCTCCTTCATTTCCATTTCTTCCTAAAGTATGATTCACTCCAACAATAATAGGACGATTAGCATCCAAATGCCGGTTTATGCAATTTATTGCATTATCATAAACCGTCTCATAACCCTGAGTATTATAATATTCCAGATTGCCATTTCTTTCAAACAATAGCTGATATACATTAGCAGAACTTCCGGTTGCAACACCATAATTAGCCATTATTGACCGGCATCCTGCCATACAATCCCCTGAAACATCATATCCAACAAAATGATCCTGATTTGTCAGATCAATATCCGGTAAAATCGTTCCTTCTCCTGTATCGGGACTTGTTTCTCCGCCACCACTTCCACCGCCGCCGCCTCCCGGATTCGGGTTGGGATCAGGATCTGGATCCGGGTATTCGTAACAGGTGCATTCCCACAATTTACGCTGACACCGGACACATCTGGTACAACTACAATACTTCTCTTTCTGACCACAATAAAAACACCGCGGACAAAAACAACCGTTTATCGCACCGCAATCCGGACAGGCAACAACGACAACCTCGTCGTTGCAACCATAATACGGACACTGGCCCTCGGGGTAACCGTGAGGACAGTAACCCGAACCGGCACCGCCACCTTCATCGAAGAGATAGGTGCCTGATCTGGTCTTCATCCCCTCCGCCAACCTGATCGTCGAATAATGATCATACAGCCCCTCTCCGGCATGTCCGGCTATTTCTGAACGCTTCATGACCAGCAAACGGCCCGACAAACGGCCGTCCGTATAGCCGAAGGCTTTCACGAACTCACCTTCCAGCGTGGAGCAGAAAACCCGGCCGGTAAAATCACCGCCACCAAGATAGCGAAAATTTTCCAAACTTTTCCCGATATTTCCACGGGCATCGGAAGATGGCACCAAAGTAATCACAAATATATCGGTCTCTCCACTACTACGGTAGGCTACTATCAGACGACGATGGATCAAGGTGCGTTCATGGACAAAATTGTCAAAAGACGGAAAGGTCCGTCCCAGAGTACCACGTCCCAGAATACCCAAAAAAGAAAGTGCCAAAAGATTTTACTCTTCCGGCACTTTTTTAAAGAAACAGATTAATCTATTTCAGATCTTTATAGCTTATTGGTAAAAAATACTTCATATTCCTTATTGATGAACTATCATCTATAGCTGGATTAAGTTTTAGAATTTTTTTCAAATTTTGCTCCAACTGATAAAGGCGGTCAGGGTCGAATTTGGTCATTACCGGGTCATTATTACGAAATTTAAACGTGATCTCCAACGTATTACCTTGTTTATCTGTGACAACATTCACTATAAGCAAATATCCAATTTTACCTTTCAGCATCTCTCTTTCTTCTTGAGTCAACGCTTCCTGAAACACACGAACCAGATCTTCAATTTTAGTTTCAATAGTACCGCCTAACCCGACATAATGTGGTACAACCGTACCATCATCATAATACATGGTTGTAGTAGTATCCACATTATTAATATTGTTAACTTTTACTAATAATTTATTCTCAAATGAACAATAATAACTGGCATTTTTACCTTTTACAATAGCTCCGGGTACATAAAGTGTCTGGGCAAAAAGATCGGTTATGCCCAATAAAAATACGAATATTAACATTTTTGTTTTCATGGCTTTCATTTTTTAGCTTCACAATCCTTTGCCAGATTTTTATTTGTATTCATATTCCTGGCAGAAGGGGATTCTTTGAAATTTTTATAAAAATCTACTTTTTTGAAGTCATCAATCACCATTTGATATGCGTCCTGATATAAGTCTGCATCTGTTACATTATATTTAACATCCAATGCATCAGATAGTATTGGCATATTTTTATACAAATCATCCACTAAAGGTACTCCTTTTCTTAATGCATACCTATAAACAGCCAAATGTGCTTCAATTTCCAGATTCAATTTTGCATCTTCATTATTCGTTTGCAGACTATGCAAAAGTTCATGGTATAATGTTTTTTCCAAATCTTTATTTGTCACATTAGATTCTTTAAAATCTTTTATCGTCATTCGATTTGTTTTCGGATTATACAAGCCATTAGCTTTTATGTTCGGATCATGAACTATTGTTATGTTCTTATCTTTCAATGCGCCAATCATTTCTCCTCCCATACTTCCAACACTAATATGCCGAAACGCTTCCGCCACATAATCATATTTCTTTATCGTGTCATAACGATAAAGTACCGGTCCTCCAAAGGCATAAGTAAACGTGGAATCACCCTGTTCGGGAGATGTCGTATCCAATTTATCTCCATTCAGATAAAATTTTTCGTAATCCATCAACACCCATCCAGTATCTTTAGCTACCTCACCACTATTATCGTAATTGAAAATAAAAACCGTATCGATCAACATACCATGCACGCTATAATACTCAAGATAAAGGATTGGCGTGGAAATCTGACTCAGGTACTCGTGAATAGCGATCTTTTCATTTTCCAATGTATCAATCAAATCGAGTTCCTCTTCATCGTTATTACAACCGAAGAAAGTCAACGCAAACAAACTACTTAATAGAATCAGAAATTTATTCATTATACTATTTATTATCTATTGGTACTTCTACCCACGCACCTTGATGCAAACGCATCGTGCTTTTTATTCCGACTTCCCGCAACCACTCGAATGCCAACGCCCGATTGTCATTTACCAGCTGGGGCAAATGAGCATCAGAATTCACCATCACGGGAATATTCAACTCTTTCAACCACTTGAAATACTTTACATTAGGAAACATCATTCCCTTCTTCGTGTATGCTTTCGTGTTCACCTCCACCATAACGCCTCTCTCCGCTATCAAGGACATATAATCCCACAACAACCGGTTATACCACTCTTGTTTCGTCAGCGTGCTATCCATCAGTGAACCATTCATGGATATTTTATCCAAATGTGCCACAAAGTCAAAACCACCCAACTCTACCATCCGGGAAGACGCCTTGAAATAAGCCTCCACGAGATATTTCAGATCATCACGAAAAACCATACGCAAGTTCTCCCGAAAATCCTCAAACTTCCCATCCATGTCCATAATCTCTCCCGTCTGTTCCTCGGTTACAAGATGCACAGAACCGATACGGTAATCCAGCGGCATACGCTGAAAATACTCTACTGCTGGGCCCCAATCATCATTCAGATAATCAATTTCCATCCCCACGTAAAGCTCAATCTGTCCCGCATATTTCTCCTGCAAACGCTTTAGCTCCATTAGATAAGCCTCCACGTTCCCTTTGCTTAAAGACCAACGTGTCTCAAAAGGAAGCGGTGAGTGCGAAGAGATACCGTAACTATGAAATCCTGCCTCGATAGCCGCCCTCACAAAATCCTCCGCCGGGGCTTTCCCGTCACAAAAATTACAATGACTATGATAAGTGCACAAATCCATCAGTTACTCCTTCACCCAAGCATGAACAATTTCGGCCACATACACTTTGTGGAAATCCTTCTGACCGTACTGGCTATCCACGATCTTCTTGTCCAGAAAAGCCTCTTCCTTTAAGAAGTCAGTATATAATTTTTTACACTCCAACACCAATGTTGCCTCCTCAAAAGCCGGGTTCCCGGCCTCCGTGAAATAGGGCGTCAACCCGCTTTCCTGCACCTTGTTCACGTCACGCCCGGAAACAGAACCACATACATTCAACGCATGACGATACTTCTCGTCAAAAAACGACAAGGTAAACTCATCTTTTTTCTCCGTAAACTCGAACGTATAACGTTGTGGTCGCACGAACACCATCACCACGGGTTTGTTCCACAAATACCCCATCGATCCCCAACTAGCCGTCATCATGTTGAACTTCTCCTGATCCCCAGCCGTCACCAGCATCCAATCCTGCCCGATCAACTTGATCACGTTCTTATCTATATCTTTCGGTGCAATCTTTTTCATATTTTATATTTTTTTATTAATATGTCAATATAAATCATTAAAATGTAACA
>ERZ827452.2651-NODE-2651-length-12841-cov-2.761849_pt1 | contig 12841 bp, 10 predicted proteins | sample MGYA00519866_ERZ827452 | MGnify/ENA primary metagenome ERZ827452 (study PRJEB31778, sample SAMEA3449307) | human gut metagenome | biome: human gut; feature: human-associated habitat; material: faeces | place: United Kingdom | collected 2010/2012 ... | reverse complement strand
GTCTGTGACGGAACAGCCTGTCATGTAAGAAAATCAGCGGCAATCCTCGATGCATTTATGAAAGAACTGGGACTTTCCGATAAGAAGCATACAACGGATGATATGCTTTTTACGGTAGAGACCGTATCCTGTCTCGGTGCGTGCGGACTGGCACCGACCTGTACGGTGAACGATGAAGTCCACCCGAATATGACACCGGAGAAAGTAGTGGGATTGATTACAGAATTGCGAGGTGAGTGCTGATGATCCATAACAGAGACGAGTTAAAAGAATGTCGCCAGAAGGCAAAAGCAGATATGGAGACGGCAGCCTGTCGTATTCTGGTCTGTTCCGGCACCGGCTGTATCGCAACCGGTTCTGAGAAAATATACAATCGCTTTTTAAAACTTGCAAATATAACACCGGGCGTGAGCGTAATCTTTGCACCGCACGATGAAGACACACACATTGGGCTGAAAAAGACCGGATGTCAGGGCTTCTGTGAACTTGGCCCGCTTGTGCGTATCACGAAAAACGATGAGACCGTTCAGTATGTAAAAGTTCAACTGGACGACTGCCAGGAATTGTTTGAACGTGCTGTGCTCGGTGATGAGGTAGTGGAGCGTTTATTATACCGTAAAGAGAAAAAAGTTTACCGTCATCCAAAAGAGATTCCGTTTATCGCAAAACAGACCAGGATCGTTCTGGAGAACTGCGGACGTTTTGATGCAGAATCCATTGACGAGTACATGGCATCCGGCGGTTTCTCTGCCCTGGAAAAAGCGATGTTTGAGATGACAAGTGAAGAAGTGATCGAAGAGATCGATAAATCCGGGCTGCGGGGAAGAGGCGGCGGCGGTTTTCCGACCGGACGCAAATGGAAACAGGTGGCACACCAGAAAGAAAAAGTACGTTATGTCGTATGTAATGGTGATGAAGGTGATCCGGGTGCTTTTATGGATGGTTCCGTTATGGAAGGCGATCCGTTCAAACTGATCGAAGGCATGATGATCGCCGCTTACGCAGTAGAATCTTCAGATGGATATATTTATGTACGTGCGGAATATCCGCTTGCTATCAAACGCTTGCGTACCGCAATTGCTCAGGCTGAAGAAATGGGCCTGCTAGGCGAGCATATTTTTGAAAGCGATTTCAGCTTTACTATTCATATTAAAGAGGGTGCAGGTGCCTTCGTCTGCGGCGAAGAAACTGCACTGATGGCTTCTATCGAAGGCAAGCGCGGCATGCCGCGTCCGCGTCCGCCTTTCCCTGCGGTCAGCGGCCTGTGGGGCAAGCCGACGAATATTAACAACGTAGAAACCTTTGCCAACGTGGCGCAGATTATTGTTAACGGTGCAGACTGGTACTGCCGGCTTGGTACCGAAAAATCAAAGGGCACCAAGGTTTTCGCTTTGACCGGCAAAATCAATAATACCGGTCTGGCAGAGGTGCCTATGGGTATTACCATGCGCGAAATTATCTATGATATCGGCGGCGGTATTACCAACGGTAAAAAGTTTAAGGCTGTACAGATCGGTGGCCCGTCCGGCGGCTGTCTGCCTGAAAGCATGCTGGATTTGCCTGTTGATTATGATTCCCTGATTGCTGCCGGTGCTATGATGGGCAGCGGCGGTCTGGTTGTTATGGATGAGGATACCTGCATGGTTGACGTTGCCAAGTTCTTCCTGAACTTTACGCAGTCGGAATCCTGCGGCAAATGTACTCCCTGCCGCGAAGGCACGAAGCGTATGCTGGAAATCCTTACCCGTATTACGGAGGGCCAGGGACGCGAGGGCGATATCGAGCTGCTGGAAAACCTTGCCAAGAATATCAAGGAAACAGCTCTTTGCGGCTTGGGACAAACCGCTCCCAACCCTGTTTTGAGCACCCTGAAATATTTCAGAGATGAATACGAAGCGCATATCAAAGAGAAGCGCTGTCCTGCAGGCGTCTGCGAAAAGATGCTGCATTACGAAATCAGCGATGTCTGCCGCGGCTGCGGGCTGTGCGCACGTCAGTGCCCGGTACAGGCTATCAGCGGTTCGCCGAAAACAAAACATGTTATTGACCAGAACAAATGTATTAAATGCGGTGCCTGCATGACGGCGTGCCCGTTTAAGGCTATCAGCAAGGCATAAGGAGGGGACTGATGATGCAGATGGTTAATTTGACAATTGATGGAAAACAGATTCAGGCCCCCGCAGGCTCCAGTGTCCTGGAGGCTGCACGCAGCGCGGGTATTTATATTCCTACGCTGTGCTATCATCCGGACCTGCGTCCGGAGGGTGCCTGCCGCCTGTGCATGGTAGAAGCCAGCGGTGCACGCACTCTGGTTGCTTCCTGCGTATATCCCGTAAGCGAGGGTATGGTAGTAAAAACTAATACCTCCAAGGTACGCGAAGCACGCAAAACAGTGCTGGAGCTGCTTTTGACCAATCATCCGAAGGATTGCCTGTGCTGTCAGAAGAACGGTGACTGCGAGCTGCAGAAAATTGCCGCTGATTTGGGCGTGCGTAAGCTGCGCTTCGAGGGTGGCGAAACAAGAGCGCGTACTATTGATAACAGCAATCCGTCACTGGTACGCGATCAGGAAAAATGCATTCTTTGCGGCCGTTGTATCCGTGTCTGCCGTGATGTGCAGGGTATGAGCGTTTACAGCTTTGCCGGCCGTGGCTTCAACACCATGGTATCTACAGCCTTTGAGCATGATTTGCTCAACAGTGCCTGCACCTACTGCGGCCAGTGTGCCGATGTCTGCCCGACAGGCGCTATCGTGGAAAAGGATGATACAGACAAGGTTTGGGATGCAATCAATAATCCTGAGAAGGTTGTTGTAGTACAAACTGCTCCGTCAGTGCGCGTAGCCCTGGGCGAAGAGATGGGCATTCCGGCAGGTCAGGTTGTTACCGGCAAAATGGTGGCGGCATTGCGTCATTTAGGCTTTGACAAGGTTTTTGATACAAACTTCTCTGCCGACCTTACTATTATGGAGGAAGGCCACGAGTTCCTGCAGCGCTTGCAGAACGGTGGCGTGTTGCCGATGATTACCTCTTGCAGCCCCGGCTGGGTAAATATGATTGAGCTGAAATATCCTGAGCTGCTGCCGCATCTGTCTACTGCCAAATCTCCGCAGCAGATGTTCGGCGCTGTTGCCAAAACCTACTTTGCGGAACGTGCAGGCATTGACCCGGATAAAATCGTCAGTGTATCCGTAATGCCCTGTACTGCGAAAAAGGCTGAGGCTGCACGCGAGGAAATGTGCGCCAGCGGTTATCGCGACGTAGATGTAGTTATCACTACACGTGAGCTGGGACGTATGATCCGCGAGGCGGGCATTGACTTTAATGCGCTGGAAGAAGCAGAATTTGATTCACCTCTGGGAACCGGCACCGGTGCCGCAGTTATCTTCGGCACAACCGGCGGCGTAATGGAAGCGGCTCTGCGTACTGTGGCCGAAGTTGTTGCCGGCAAGGAACTGCCGAAGCTTGAATATAATGAGGTGCGCGGCATGGAGCAGACACGTGAAGCTGTTATTGATGTAGCAGGTGTATCCGTGAAGGTTGCCGTAGTACATACGCTTAAATCTGCTAAAATGATGTTGGAACGCATTAAAGCAGGTACAGCGGATTATCAGTTTATTGAGGTTATGGCCTGCCCGGGCGGCTGCATCGGCGGCGGCGGTCAGCCGGTTCCGGTAGATGCTTCTATCAGGCAAAAACGCCGTGAAGCTATTTTTAATTGCGACCGTACAAGCGAATTACGAAAATCGCACGAAAACCCGGAAATAAAAACACTTTATGATACTTGGTTAGGTAAACCTCTTTCCGAGAGGGCGCATAGTCTATTACACACACACTACCACGCGCAAAACCGTTAATTGTTCTATCTGGATAATACAACACCCCCTTTTTTCTTTGAAAAGAAGGGGGTGTTTTGTAAATTTGTAAAGAAAAAGCTTGCAGTGTTACAATTTTATTGGTATTATATATATCGTTGAGTGCAATTTGCCTGCTATGTAAAACACAGGAAAAATTTGACAGAAAAAAGTGAAGTTTTTCTGAAAATGTGTTATAATTGTAGCAGATAGTAAAGAAGCCTTTGAAAAAATATTTATAGTACAAGCAGGAGTTTTCTCTTATATGTCGAAATGACTATATAGTCAAGTATGAAATATTTGTGAAGAGCTTGATATACGGTAATATCTTATTCGTAATGCCGCAAGGTATTGCTGATAAGTTATATGCAAAGGGGTAACACCCTTATAAAAACTCAATGTCCTAATTAAAAGGAGGAAGGTAAACATGATCGATATTAAAGATCGCATTTGTGACGTAGTAGCTGACAAAGTGATGAGCGCTGAAGCTGCTGCAGAATTCGTAAAAGATGGTGACAATTTAGGTGTCAGCGGTTTTACACCGTCTGGCTATCCGAAAGCTGTTCCTCTGGCTCTTGCTGAAAAGGGCAAAAAAACTCCTTTCAAAGTTAACGTTTGGACTGGCGCATCTGTTGGTCCTGAAATCGACCAAGCAATGGTTGAAGCTGGCATTATTGACCGTCGTCTGCCTTACCAGACCAACGGCACCATGCGTAAAGCTATCAACGCTGGTAAAGTAAAATACGCTGATATTCATCTGTCCCACATGGCTCAAATGGTTCGCTATGGCTTCATGGCTGGCCGTCCGACCGGTCCGGATGTTGCAATCGTTGAAGTTTGCAAAATCAACGACCTCGGCGATGGCAAAGTAGGCTTGATCCCGACCACTTCCATGGGCAACAGCTCCTCTTATGTAGCTGGCGCTAAAAAGGTTATCGTTGAAGTTAACACCACTCAACCGGTAGGTCTGGAAGGCATGCATGACTCCTATGTTCCTCTGGATCCTCCGTACCGCAAAGCTATTCCTATTGAAAAACCGGAAGACCGCATCGGTACCACCTACATTCCTTGCGAAGTAGATAAAATCGTTGCAGTTGTACCTTGTGACATTACTGATAAAGTTCGTCCGCTGGGCGAAATTGACGAAGACGCTAAACATATGGGCGCTAACCTCGTTAACTTCCTGAAAAATGAAGTTAAAGAAGGCCGTCTGCCGAAAAACCTGCTGCCGCTGCAATCCGGCGTAGGCTCCGTTGCTAACGCAGTTATCAATGGTCTGGTTAACTCCGATTTCGAAGACCTGACCGTTTACACTGAGGTTATTCAAGATGGTATGTTCGACCTGATCGACGCTGGTAAACTCCGCGTTGCTTCCGGTACCGCTCTGACTCCGTCTCCTGAGTGCCAAAAGAAATTCTACGAGAACGTAGAACACTACAAAAAATACTTGCTGCTCCGTCCGCAAGAAATCTCCAACAGTCCTGAAGTTGCTCGTCGTATCGGCGTAATCGCAATGAACACCGCTATTGAAGTTGATATCTATGGTAACGTAAACTCCACTCATGTTTGCGGCACCAAGCTGATGAACGGCGTTGGCGGTTCCGGCGACTTCGCTCGTAACGGCTACCTGACCGTATTCTTCACCAACTCCCTGGCAAAAGGCGGCAAGATTTCTTCCGTAGTTCCGTTCTGCAGCCATATCGACCATGCTACTCTGGACGTTGACGTTATCGTTTCCGAACGTGGCGTTGCTGACCTGCGTGGCCTGAGCCCGAAAGAGAAAGCTCCGATCATCATCGATCAGATCGCTAACCCGAAATATCAACCTTGGCTGTATGATTACTTCAAACGCGCTTGCGAAGCTTGCGGCAACAGCCAAACCCCGCACATCCTGTCAGAAGCATTCGATTGCTACAAACTGTTTGCTGAAACCGGTTCCATGGAAGGCATGGTTGAAGGTAAATAATTTTAAAAAAACTTTGCGAAACCCCTTGTTAAGTTTTGCAAAATAGGTTAAACTATGTAATGTGCTTGCCGGTGGGTGAGATTCCCGCCGGCAGGTATACATAGACAAAGCTTTACCCAAGGCTTTGTCAAATAAACTTAGTTGACGAAGTCTCACCCTAGACTTTGCCATATATAGCCGTCATAGACGGAACACTCTCACCATCATTTCGGAACCGTCCAATCCGAAATATGAAACACAAATATTTTAAGGAGGATTTGAGAATGGCATTTGAAGAAATTAAAGCCGGTTTAGAGAAATATCATGCTGAAGTTGAAGCTAAACTGGTAAAAAAACCTGAACGCGCAAACCTGGTTCCTAACAGACTGTACACCCCGGTAGATCTTGGTGAAAACTTTGACTACATGACTAAACTGGGCTTCCCCGGTGAATATCCTTACACCCGTGGTGTTCAACCGACCATGTATCGTGGCCGTTTCTGGACCATGCGTATGTATGCTGGTTTCTCCACCGCTGAAGAATCCAACAAACGTTATCGTTACCTGCTGGCTAACGGTGGTTCCGGCCTGTCCTGCGCATTCGACCTGCCGACCCAGATCGGTTATGATTCCACCGATCCGATGGCTGAAGGCGAAGTTGGTAAAGTAGGCGTAGCTATCGACTCCCTGGCTGACATGGAAATCCTGTTCGACCAAATTTCCCTGGATAAAGTATCCACTTCTATGACCATCAACGCTCCTGCTTCCGTACTGTTGGCTATGTACATTGCAGTAGCTGAGAAACAAGGCGTTTCCGCTGACAAACTGCGTGGTACCATTCAGAACGATATTCTGAAAGAGTATGCTGCTCGCGGCACTTACATTTTCCCGCCGAAACCGTCCATGCGTTTGATCACCAACATTTTTGAATATTGCTCCAAGAACGTACCGCTGTGGAACACCATTTCCATCTCCGGTTACCATATCCGTGAAGCTGGTTCCACCGCTTCTCAGGAAATCGCATTCACCATTGCTGATGGTATCGCTTATGTAGAAGCTGCTATCAAAGCTGGTCTGGACGTTGACGCATTTGCAGGTCGTCTGTCCTTCTTCTGGAATGCTCATAACAACGTACTCGAAGAAGTTGCTAAATTCCGTGCTTCCCGTCGTGTATGGGCCAAAGTTATGAAAGAGCGTTTCGGTGCTAAAAAACCGAAATCCATGATGCTGCGTGTACATACCCAAACCGCTGGCTCCATGCTGACCGCTCAACAACCGAACAACAACATCGTTCGTGTTGCTCTGCAAACTGCTGCTGCTGTAATGGGTGGTACTCAATCCCTGCACACCAACTCCAAAGACGAAGCTTTGGCACTGCCGACCACTGAGTCTGTAACCATCGCTCTGCGTACCCAACAAATCGTTGCTTACGAATCCGGCCTGGCTGACACCGTTGATCCGTTGGGCGGCTCCTACTATGTAGAAGCTCTGACCGACAAGATCGAAGCTGAAGCTTGGGAATACATTAAGAAAATTGACGAAATCGGTGGCGCTCCTGAAGCTATCGCTAAAGGCTACATCCAAAAAGAAATCCAAGACTCTGCTTACAAATGGCAGATGGAAATCGAAAAAGGCGACCGTATCATCGTTGGCGTTAACAAATTCACTCAAGAAGAAGAAGCTCCGAAAAACCTGCTGCGCGTAGACGGTTCTGTAGGCAAGCTGCAAGCTGAAAAGATTGCTGCTCTGAAAGCTCGCCGTGACAACGCTGCTGTAGAAGCTGCTCTGAAAGCTCTGGAAGCTGGATGCGCAGATGAAAATGTAAACCTGATGCCTCTGATTCTGGATGCAGTTCGTGCATACGCAACCGAAGGCGAAATCTGCGGCGTTATGAGAAAAGTATTCGGTGAATACCAACCTCATACCACTCTCTAATTTGTAAACACAACCAATATACGGAGGTAAACTATAATGGCTAACGTTAAAGTTTTAGTTGCTAAACCGGGTCTGGATGGCCATGACCGCGGTGCTAAAGTTGTAGCTCGTGCTCTGCGCGACGCTGGTTTTGAAGTTATCTACACCGGTATCCGTCTGACTCCGGAACAAATCGCTGAAGCTGCTCTGCAAGACGACGTAAACGTTGTTGCACTGTCCCTGCTGTCCGGCGCTCACAACACCCTTTTCCCGAAAGTAGTTGAACTGCTGAAAGAAAAAGGCCTGAACGACGTTCTGGTTATCGGCGGCGGCGTTATTCCTGACGCTGACATCCCTGGCCTGAAAGCTGCTGGCATTGCTGAAGTATTCACTCCGGGCACCCCGACCAGCAAAATTGTTGATTTCATCAACGCTAACGTTAAATAATTTTATCCCTTAAAGCAAGCCGGGTTTGTCCCGGCTTGCCTTATAAAATATTCACTATCCAAAAACAAGGCGGTGTGAATTATGGAAATAGTAGATAAATTATTAAATCATTCTCGTCTTGCATTATCTAAAGCAATCACTGCTGTTGAAAATGAATACGATGATGCTGTCAAAATTATGACAGAGATTTATCCTCATACTGGTAATGCTTATGTAATTGGTATCACTGGCCCTCCGGGTGCAGGTAAAAGTACTCTGACTGATAAATTGGCTAAAGAATACCGTAAACGCGGCAAGACCGTAGGTATCGTAGCAATTGACCCCACTAGCCCGTATTCTGGCGGCGCAATCTTAGGCGACCGTATCAGAATGATGGATCTGACCGCAGACGAAGGTATCTTCGTACGCTCTATGGCAACACGCGGCAGTCTTGGCGGCCTGTCCCAGAAAGCAGGCGACGCTGTTAAATTAATGGATGCTTTCGGCATGGATGTTATTATCGTTGAAACCGTAGGCGTAGGACAATCTGAGGTTGATATTGTTAAGACCGCAGATACTACTATGGTAGTAGTAATTCCTGGCATGGGCGACGATATCCAAGCTATTAAAGCAGGTATACTTGAAATCGGTGACCTGTTCACGATTAACAAAGCTGATCGTGAAGGTACAGACAAGCTCAACATTGAGATTGAGATGATGCTCGAATTAAATCCCGAACATGTTGGCTGGCGTCCTCCGATTAACAGGACCATTGCCAGCAAGGGTGAAGGTATAGAGGCTGTTGTGGACTCTATTGAGGCACACAAGGCATATTTGATTGAGAGTGGTAAATTAAACGATATCCGTAAAGCTCGTATTAAAAACGAGGTTACCGCTATGCTTAATGACCATGTAAATCGCTACATCGACAAGAACGTCATTCAAACGGATGAATTTGACAACCTGGTTGTTAAAATGCAGTCCCGCGAGATTGAGCCGTACTCTGTCGTTGATGATATTGTTGGCAAGGTTTTAAAATAAACCGCCAAAAAAAACAATTTTAGGAGGAATTTATTATGGCATTCAAAACTATTTGTGTTGACCATGTAGGTATCGCTTGCGCTGGTACCTTGGAAGAAGCTGCAAAAATTTACACTGAGGTACTGGGCCTGAAAGCTACCGGTACTGAAGAAGTTAAAGAACAAGGTGTTGCTACCGTATTTGTTCCCTGCGGCGAGACCCTGATTGAGCTCCTTGTTGATATCACTGAAAACAACGATGGTCCTATCGGCAAATACATTGCTAAAAACGGCCCTGGCATCCAACATATGGCTCTGCGCGTTGACGACATCAAAGCAGCTATCGCTGACCTGACCGAAGCTGGCGTTCGCATGATCGACAAAGCTCCTCGTAACGGTGCTGGCCAAATGAAAATTGCTTTCATTCATCCGAAATCCGCTGGCCTGCTGCTCGAGCTGTGCCAACCGGCTGCAACCTACAAAGACTAATTTATTAGCTGCGTAGATTCAGGGCGATTTAAGGTCCCATAATTTAAGCTACATAATGCTGAAGATATACAAGTGATATATCTTCAGCATCTGTGTATAAATTTGTTCTCCCAATAATGATGGAGGTGTAAGATTTGTCTACTCAAGAAAAAATTGAGAAAATGCTCAAAAAAGCCGAAGTAATTCTGGCTGCTGGTGGCGAAAAACGTGTTGCTAAACAACATGAATCCGGCAAAATGACTGCTCGTGAAAGAATCGCTGCTCTCCTCGACGAAGGTTCCTTCGTAGAACTCGACCGTTTTGTACGTCATCGTTGCTACAACTTCGGTCAAGAAAAGAAAGAACTGCCTGGTGAAGGCGTAACCACCGGTTACGGCACCATCGATGGCCGTCTGGTTTATGTATTCGCACAGGACTTCACCGTTGAAGGTGGCTCCCTCGGCGAAATGCATGCTGCTAAAATCGTTAAAGTACAACGCCTGGCACTGAAAATGGGTGCTCCGCTGGTTGGCCTGAACGATTCCGGCGGTGCTCGTATCCAAGAAGCTATCGACGCTCTGGCTGGCTATGGTAAAATCTTCTTCGAGAACACCATTGCTTCCGGCGTAGTTCCTCAGATTTCTGCAATTATGGGTCCTTCCGCTGGCGGCGCTGTATACAGCCCGGCACTGACTGACTTCATCTACATGGTAAAGAACACTTCCAAAATGTTCATTACCGGCCCTGCAGTAGTTAAATCCGTTACCGGTGAAGATGTAACCCAAGAACAACTGGGTGGCGCTATGACCCACAACAGCACTTCTGGTGTTGCTCACTTCGCTGCTGAAAACGACGAAGACTGCCTGCAACAAATCCGTTACCTGCTCTCCTTCCTGCCTTCCAACAACGTTGAAGGTGCTCCGATCGTAGAGACTGGTGATGACCCGATGCGTACCGACGACAGCCTGAACACTCTGCTGCCGGACAACTCCAACCAAGCTTACGATATGTATGATGTAATCAAATCTATCGTAGATAACGGCGAATTCTATGAAAACCAAAAATACTGGGCAACCAACATCATCACTTGCTTCGCTCGTATGGATGGTCAAACCGTAGGTATCATTGCTAACCAACCGAAAGTTATGGCTGGCTGCCTGGATATCAACGCTTCCGATAAATCCGCTCGTTTCATCCGCTTCTGCGACGCTTTCGGCATTCCTCTGCTGAACCTGGTTGACGTTCCTGGCTTCCTGCCTGGCTGCAACCAAGAATACGGCGGCATTATCCGTCACGGCGCTAAGATGCTGTATGCTTACTCTGAAGCAACTGTTCCTAAAATCACTCTGGTTACCCGTAAAGCTTACGGCGGTTCCTACCTGGCAATGTGCTCTCAAGACCTGGGCGCTGACCAAGTTATCGCATGGCCGACCGCTGAAATCGCAGTTATGGGTCCTGCTGGTGCTGCTAACATCATCTTCCGTAAAGATCCTGATGTTGAAGCTAAGACTAAAGAGTACATCGACAACTTTGCTACTCCGTACCAAGCAGCAATGCGCGGCATGGTTGACATGGTTATCGAACCGAAAAATACTCGTCCCACCATCATCAACGCTCTGCAAATGCTGGAAAGCAAACGCGAAACCCGTCCGGCAAAACGCCACGGCAACATTCCTTTGTAATTCACAAGCAGTTGCTTAGTGCTTAAACAACCTATTTTAAGATAAGATGAGGTGAAATAAATGGGTCCTGTTACTACTAATCCTTGGTTGATTGCTTTAATCAATATGACCATCGTATTCGGCGTACTGATCGCTCTGGGCGTATTGATGAACTTACTCCAAGTTATCGATCCGACTAAAAAAAAAGTTGCTAAACCGGCAGTAGCTCCTACACCGGCAGCAGCTCCCGCTGCAGCTCCGGTTGCAGCAGCTCAAGATGATAGCGAAATTATCGCTGTTATCGCTGCAGCAGTAGCAGCTTGCGGCGTTAGCGCAGACCAAATCGCTTGCGTACGTCGTATTGATGCTAAATCTGCATGGACTGTAAGCAGTCGTGTTGAAGCTATTAGCGTTCGTAAAGAATGCTTCTAATGCATATAGTTTGCAATTTTAATTAAAAAACGAGATTTTAAGGAGGATTATATCCATGAAAAAGTATACTATCACCGTAAATGGTACCGCATACGAAGTTGAAGTTGAAGAAGCAGGCGTTGTTGCTTCCGCTCCGAAAGCTGCTCCGAAAGCTGCTCCGGCTCCGGCTGCTGCTCCGGCTCCGAAAGCTGCTCCGGCTCCGGCTCCGAAAGCTGCTGCTCCGGTTGCTGCTGGTGCAACCACCGTTTCCGCTCCTATGCCGGGCAAAGTTCTGTCCATTAACGTAAAAGCTGGCGACGCTGTTAAATCCGGCGACGTTCTGCTGATTCTGGAAGCTATGAAAATGCAAAACGAAATCATGGCTCCGGCTGATGGCACTGTTTCCGACGTTCGCGTTTCCGCAGGTCAAACTGTTGCTACCGGCGACGTTATGATCGTTCTCTAATTCTTACTCGATAGTTCGCAATATCAGTAAGTCTTAAATACCCTTGATCTTTGGAAGGGGCTTTTCGCAGAGCCCCTTCCACAAATTGAAAATTGGGAGGATATTAAATGGAAGCATTTATCGTTGCTTTGTCTTCCGTATGGGCAGATTCCGGTTTCTCCGCTTTGACCAGCGGTCACGTAATCATGATCTGCGTTGGTCTGGTTCTGCTTTATATGGCTATTGGTAGAGGCTTTGAGCCCTTGCTGTTGTCACCAATTGCCTTTGGCTGTATCCTGGCTAACATTCCTAAAAACGGTTTCGAACAGCCGGGTGTTATGTCCGTTATTATGTATGGTATTCACCATGAAGTATTCCCGCCGTTGATTTTCTTGGGCGTTGGCGCAATGACCGACTTTGGTCCGCTGATTGCTAATCCAAAAACCTTGCTTTTAGGTGCTGCTGCTCAGATTGGCGTATTTGTATCTTTGATGGGCGCTATGGCTTTAGGCTTTACTGTACAGGAAGCATCTGCTATCGGTATTATCGGCGGTGCTGACGGCCCGACAGCTATTTATCTGGCAGCTAAAATGGCTCCTCAGCTGTTAGGTGCAATCGCAGTTGCTGCTTACTCCTACATGTCTTTGGTTCCGCTGATTCAGCCTCCTATCATGAAACTGTTCACCACTGAAGCAGATCG
>ERZ827452.2645-NODE-2645-length-12864-cov-7.059567_pt1 | contig 12864 bp, 8 predicted proteins | sample MGYA00519866_ERZ827452 | MGnify/ENA primary metagenome ERZ827452 (study PRJEB31778, sample SAMEA3449307) | human gut metagenome | biome: human gut; feature: human-associated habitat; material: faeces | place: United Kingdom | collected 2010/2012 ... | reverse complement strand
AAGAGAAGGCCGGTGACCGGCGGTGCGCTGCGGACTTTTTGCAGGGCCGCGAAGGATGCGGCGACCGGGCTTCGGAAATTGCCGAATTTAACGTATCTTTGTACCATGCGGCGGAAAAACGAACGATATAACGAGCCTGTGGTCCGGGGCGTGGTCGCACAACTGCGCGAACTGCGCCATGCGCGCAACCTCTCCCAAAAGCAGGTCTTCACCGACACCGACATCAATATCGGCCGGATCGAATCCGGACGCGGGAACATCTCGGTCTCGACGCTTGCCGACCTGTGCGCCTACTACGGAATCCCGCTCCGGGAATTTTTCGAACGGCTCGAAGCCGGAATCGCTTCCGGAGAATGACACCCCGCATAGGAGGGCGGCCGCGGGTCGCGGCAAAAAGACGAAAATCCCGCTTCCGACACTCGGAAGCGGGATTTTTCATTCAGGCCGGGATACGACTTATTTCTTTTGAGCCGCAGCGTCCTGCACGGCGCGGAACTCGGCAAGCAGCTTCTTGTCGTCGTAGAATTTCAACTCCTCGCCCTTGATCTCGTAGCCGTCCACCTCGTCGAGCATCTTCACGAAAGCGTCCTCGTACTGCATCTCGGGACAGGCCATCCGGGTCATGCCGAGATTCTCGAACTCAAGCTTCTGCCCTTTCAGCTCGTACTTGCCGAAGAAACGGTTGCAATTGGTACGGCCCGACACGAGCGTATCGGCGGCGCTGAACTGCAGGGTGAAGAAATCGGCCTCCTTACCGACGGCCGCGGCCGGGATTGCCTCCATCTTGGCGAGTTTCCATGTCGTGCCTTCGAGCTTCTTGTCCTGGCCGGCGCTTCCGCAGGCGGCCATCATCATAAGCAGCGCAGCGGCTGCAAAATACTTTTTCATAACGTACCTGTAAAAATTAATAACATGGCGGCCCCTGCAAGAATCGCACAAAACCGCCTCACGTCTGCAAAATTACAAAATTAACCGAATAGTTGGTTAAGTACGGCAGCCAAACGGTAGCCCGCCTTGAGGATTTGCTCCTCGGCGAACGGATGAACCGTGTTGAGCAGGTCGCGGGCCTCGGTCTTGGTAAACTTCTGGCCGGGCTTCGTCCACTCGTAAATCACGCGGCAATCCCGGGCGCTCTCTTCGAGCCAGTCGCGGGGCGTCCCGGCGGTGACTGCACGGATCTCCTTCTTCGTAAGGCGATCCAACTGGTGGCGGTACTCCACGTATCCCCAGCGATGGTTCAGGTCGAGCACCCCGCTGTCCCAAAAACTATGGAATTCGCTGGGCCTCCCGTTCAGGTCGAACTTGAAATTCTTATACCAAGGGTATTTCACGTGCACGGGGCAATGCATGTCGCCCACCAGGTGCACGAGGTATTTGATCGACACCAGCACCGTCGAATCGTCCAGGCTGCGGTAATCCTTCAGCCTGGCGATCGCCTCCTCGATGCACTGCACCGCATCGCCCTTTGCGTTGGGAACGTACTTTCCGTCGGCGTCGACCGTATCGCCGTGCCAGCCCGAAGTCACCTTGTAAGCCGGCGTATGGCGGTACACATCCATCCACGAGGCATAATAGACGATCGAACGGCCGTCGAGGTATTTCTCGATGTTCTTCCTGGCCTTGGGCGTCAGGTTGCACTCGGCGATATAAGCGATGGCGTCATGCCCCGACTTGCCCCAGCCGAATGCCGTACCACAATAGCAAAGGAGCATTGCAGCCAACAAAAGAAAACTTTTCTTCATAATTGATTCATTTTAGGTTACCGAAAGCAAAAATAGGAAATATTATTCGGACAGACAAGATTACAAAAGAAAAAAAGCAGATTGCGGAGTTTCCGCAACCTGCCTGGAAAGGGTTTGTTATCGTGTCCGCCTATTTCGTAAGGCCGATGCCGATCTCGATGGATTGGCTCTGGTTGAAGAGCGCATCGAGCAACGAGTTGACCAACGCCTTTGCCGGGATCTTCATCGGGTCGGATTCGGGGTCGAGCGACACCTCGATATCCCCGTCGGGGAGGAAAGCATCGACCAGCGAAGTAATCAGCGGCATGTAAGGCATCATCATCTCCTTGTCGACCTTCAGCGTCGTAACGCCGTCCTTGACCGCGTACTTGAGCGGGATGGCATAGTAATCGTCGGTCGCTTCGATCCCCAGGCCCGGATACTGCGCCAGCAGGGCGTCGATGATCTGGGGCAGGTTCATTTCGAGCTCCGCCTGGCCGATATAGGTCAGGTACTCCTTGTCGATGGCGAAATAGACCTTGCCGTCCTTGGTGTAATAGGTAATCGCATCGACAGGCAGCACCTCCAGCGTCTCGGCATTGGGGAATTCGACCTCGGAGCCAAACGTAGGGCCGGCATTCATGTCGAACCCGAGCATGTCGCGGTAACCCGCGCCGATCGTCCCGTCGTCCTTGAAATCGAAATAGGTGAGGCCGCCGCCATACATCATCCCCACGAGCTGGTTGGCCAGACCGGTGACGGTGGTAACGGGCATGATAAATCCGGGGAAAAGGAAACCCATGTCGATCTGCGGCACCTTTTCCGGATCCATATCAGCATATACGGGGTTGATGAAGAAATTAGCGATCGGATTTTCGGGATCGGGAACATAGGGCGTATACCGGCCCACCAGATCCGACGAGAACACGGCCTTCTGGCTGATGGAAACGGTCACCGACTCGGCGCCCTTGGCGCTCAGGACGACATCCGCCGTACGTGCATCGCCCGTATTCCGCGCCACGGTGACCACCACGTCGCCGTCGTTCACTTTCGCGGTGATCCATCCGGTTTCGGCACCCTTGTAGTTCACATCGACCTGGATCGCGCCGACCGTACCGTCGGTTTCCACCTCGAATCCCTTCGAATAGGCTCCGCTCGTAAATTTCAGGGCGCCGGTTTCCACACTGAGGGTACCGGTAACCGGGCCGTCGCCCTTGTTGTCGCTGTCGCTACATGCCGTAAACGCTACCGTGGCAGCGCACATGACGAGCACACAGGTAATTTTGTGCACAAAATTTTTCATAAGTGAGATACTTGTTTGTAATTCAAATGTGTGCAAATTTATCCTCTCAGGTCTATATGGACAAATAAATTCACTCGGGGGGGGGATTTCAAAAACGAACGCGCGTTTTTTCATCACGAAGCATTTTCCGGATATACAAAAAGGGCCGCGGCACAATGCCGCGGCCCTCCGCATAACGTATAATATAATTAGTATTCCATCTTCGCAAGGCGCTGGTAGCCGTTGTAACGCCATTTGGCGTTCTCCTCGGCGGCTGCGAACAGCTCGTCGGCCTCGGCCGGGAACGACTTTTTGAGCGAAGTGTAACGCACCTCCTTCATCAGGAAGTCGCGGAACTTCGACCAGTCGGGCTCCTTCGAGTCCATCACGAACGGGTTCTTGCCCTGCTCCTCGAGCTGCGGGTTGTAGTGCCACAGGTGCCAGTAACCGCAGGCTACGGCCTCCTTGCCCACGGTCTGCGTGCGCGTCATGCCGCCCTTGATGCCGTGGTTGATACACGGAGCATAGGCGATCACGAGCGACGGGCCGGGATAGGCCTCGGCCTCCTTGAGCACGTTGAACAACTGCATCTGCGAAGCGCCGATCGAAACCTGCGCCACGTATACGTAGCCGTAGGTCATGGCGATGGCGCCGAGGTCTTTCTTGCGGATACGCTTGCCGGCCGAAGCGAACTTGGCGACGGCACCCACGGGCGTCGATTTCGACGACTGTCCGCCGGTATTCGAGTAAACCTCGGTATCCACGACCAGAATGTTCACATCCTGGCCCGATGCCAGCACGTGATCGACACCGCCGAAGCCGATATCGTACCCCCAGCCGTCGCCGCCGATGATCCACTGCGACTTCTTCACCAGCCAGTCCTTCATCTCCAGGATATCCTTGCAGTAATCGCAGCCGCAGGCCTCCATCATCGGGACGAGGCGCGCCGAGACCTCGGCCGATTTGGCCGACGAACCGCGCGAAGCGATCCACTCCTGCATGACGCCCTTCAGCTCGTCGGAGCATTTCGTACAGTTGGCAATAGCCTGCTCCATCGTATTCTGGATACGGTCGCGGAGTTTCTCGACACCGAGGTGCATACCCAGGCCGAATTCGGCGTTGTCCTCGAAAAGCGAGTTCGCCCATGCCGGGCCCTGGCCCTTGTCGTTGGTGCAGTACGGGGTCGACGGTGCCGAACCCGAATAGATCGAGGTACAGCCCGTGGCGTTGGCAACCATCATCTTGTCGCCGAACAGCTGCGAGATAGCCTTGATATAGGGGGTCTCGCCGCAACCGGCGCAGGCGCCCGAGAACTCGAACAGCGGCTGTGCGAACTGGAGGTTCTTCACCGACTTGGTCTTGTCGACGACCTGCTTGTAGCCGATATGCTTGGTGATGTAGTCCCAGTTCTTCTGCTGGGGCATCTGCTCCTCCAGAGGACGCATTACCAGCGCCTTCTCCTTGGCCGGGCAGACGTCGACGCAGTTCGAGCAGCCCGTACAGTCGAGCGGCGAGATCTGGATGCGGAACTTGTACTCCTTGGTCTCGCCCAGCCCCTGCTTCCATTCCACGCCCGATGCGGCAGCCTCGGCCTCCGTCGCGAGGAACGGACGGATCACGGCGTGCGGGCAGACATAGGCGCACTGGTTGCACTGGATACAGTTCTCGATCTTCCACTCGGGGACATTCACGGCGATGCCGCGCTTCTCGTAGGCGGCCGTGCCGTTCTCCCACGTACCGTCCTCACGGCCCGTGAAAGCCGATACCGGCAGGTCATCGCCCTTCAGCCCGTTGATCGGCTCGACGATCTTGCGCACGAACTCGGGATACGACGCATCCGAAACATGTGCGAAGCCGTTGTCGTCGATCTGCGCCCATTCGGCCGGCACCTCGACCTTCACCACGGCGTTGCCGCCGGCGTCGACGGCCGCATAGTTCATGTTGACGATGTCCTCGCCCTTCTTGCCGTAGGATTTCAGGATGGCATGCTTCATCTCGTCGACAGCCTTGTCGAACGGGATAACGTTGGCGATCTTGAAGAATGCCGACTGCATGATGGTATTCGTACGCGAGCCCAGTCCGAGTTCTGCGGCGATCTTCGTAGCGTTGATGATATAGAAATTGATCTTGTTCTTGGCCAGATAGGCTTTCATGTGGTCGGGCAGCGTGGCGCAGGTCGTAGCCGCGTCGTGCACCGAGTTGAGCAGGAACGAACCGCCGGCTTTCAGCCCTTTCAGCACGTCGTACTTGTCGACGTACGAAGGCACGTGGCACGCCACGAAGTCGGGCGTGGTGACCAGATAGGGCGAAGTGATCGGCAGGTCGCCGAAACGCAGGTGCGACGAGGTGTAACCGCCCGACTTCTTCGAGTCGTACGAGAAGTATGCCTGGCAATATTTGTTCGTCGTGCCGCCGATGATCTTGATCGAGTTCTTGTTGGCGCCTACCGTACCGTCGGCACCCAGGCCGAAGAAGAGCGCCTCGAACGTACCGGGCTTGGCGAGCGAAATCTCCTCGCCCACGGGCAGCGAGCGGAAGGTCACGTCGTCCACGATGCCCACCGTGAACTGGTTCTTGGGCTCGTTGGCCCCGAGGTTGGCGAACACGGCCAGCATCTGCGCCGGCGTGGTATCCTTGGACGAAAGGCCGTAGCGGCCACCGATGATGAGCGGTTTGCGGTCGGCCGGAATATCCTTGCAGTTGGCAAATGCCTCGACGACATCCAGGTAGAGCGGGTCGCCGTTTGCACCCGGTTCCTTAGTACGGTCGAGCACACAGATGCGCTTCACCGTTTCGGGCAGCACCTCGCCCAGATATTTCACCGAGAAGGGACGATAGAGGTGAACGGTCACGACGCCCACCTTCCCGCCACGGGCGTTCAGGTAGTCGACCGTCTCCCGGAGGGTTTCGGTCACCGACCCCATCGCGATCACGATGTTCTCGGCGTCCGCAGCTCCGTAATATACGAACGGCTTGTACTCGCGGCCGGTGATCTTCGAAATCTCGCGCATCGCCTCAGCAACCATGTCGGGCACGGCGTCGTAGAAGCGGTTGGCGGCCTCGCGGGTCTGGAAATAGATGTCGGGGTTCTGCGCCGTACCGCGGGTGACGGGGTGCTCGGGGTTGAGCGCCCGCCGGCGGAACTCAGCCAGCGCATCGCGGTCAAGCATCGCCGTCAGAGCGGCCTCGTCGATCAGCTCAATCTTCTGGATCTCGTGCGAGGTACGGAAGCCGTCGAAGAAGTGCAGGAACGGCACGCGCGATTTGAGCGACACGATGTGCGCCACGCCCGCCAGATCCATCACCTCCTGCACCGACGAAGTCGCCAGCATGGCGAATCCCGTCTGGCGGGTGGCCATGACGTCCTGGTGGTCTCCGAAAATCGACAGCGACTGTGCGGCCAGCGCACGCGCCGAAACGTGGAACACGCCCGGCAGCAATTCGCCGGAGATCTTATACATATTGGGGATCATCAGCAGCAAACCCTGCGACGCGGTGAACGTCGACGTCAGGGCACCGCTCTGCAACGAACCGTGTACGGCGCCTGCAGCACCGGCTTCGGACTGCATCTCGACAACTTTCACCGTTTCGCCGAAAATATTTTTGCGACCCTGTGCGGCCCACTCGTCCACGAGTTCGGCCATGGTCGACGACGGCGTGATGGGATAGATCGCCGCAACTTCCGAGAACATGTATGCAACATGTGCCGCAGCGTAGTTACCATCACAAGTGATAAATTTCTTTTCTGCCATTTTGTTGAAATTTTAGATGATATTGTGTGTTTTTCCTGGATTCGGGACAAAATGCGTTGCAAAGATAACAATTCCGGCGGAAAAATCAGTCCGATTTTCTGACAAATCATCCGGTTTTTTCACTACGCAGGATGTTATTGGAATAACAACGGGGTTGTTATTTATTTAACAGCGAACTCGCGGATAATCACCGACTTGCCGAACTTATTATCCGATAGCGGATTACCTGCCACGCCCTCGCGGGCACAGTCCGGGCTGTGCGTGCACGGGGCCGGAGCGCCACCCCTGCCGGCAAGGCAAATCCCGGGCCGGAAAAAGCTGCGGAATTTTTTCACAGGCACATTGGCGGTTGAGAAAACAGATAATTTTTTGGCCGTCAACAAATTTTACGCGGCGAAACACTGGGAAATAAAGGCCGATAAATAGGTTGTTCGGGCGCGGCGATTGCAAATCGGGATTTTTTTCCTAATTTTGTTCCATAATTCGTTCTTTACATATCATCGTGTATAAACGATAGTATTGGGGCCCTAAAATCTGGTAAATTTTTTGTTATCCCACAATACAGATCGTACCCAGAAGGGTGCGTGCTGTGATTTGTGGGATAGAGGCTGACCAGAGCCATGGGCCACAGGTTCGGCACCACTCTTCCCGTTTTCTGCCGAAGCGTTTTCCACACGCAGCGGCAGGGTAATGGATTCCAATCCCCAAACTTCATAGTCTTCGAATCCATCTTCAAATGAGGCGTCACTAAATTTTCCTGCCGCTGCTTTTTTACTATCTTTGCATCCATGATCGAATACAAGAAGAGAACACTGGCGAACGGCCTGACGGTCGTCGTCAACCGGGATAAGGCTTCGAAACTCGCCGCAGTAAACATATTATATAAGGTCGGGGCGCGCAACGAGAACCCCGCGCGCACGGGTTTCGCCCATCTGTTCGAACACCTGATGTTCCGCGGCACGCGCGAAATCCCGAATTTCGACCTGCCCGTGCAGATGGCCTGCGGCGACAACAACGCCTTCACCAACAACGACTATACGGATTTCTACATCACACTCCCGAAGGACAACATCGAGACCGCACTGTGGCTCGAAAGCGACCGCATGGAGGGGCTGGACATCACCCCCGAAAAACTCGAGGCGGAGAAACGCGTGGTGATCGAGGAGTTCCGCCAGCGCTACCTCAACCAGCCCTACGGCGACCAGCCGATGCTGCTGCGGGCACTGGCCTACAAAGTCCACCCCTACCGCTGGGCGACCATCGGGCTCACGCCCGACCACATCGCCGGAGCGACACTCGACGACGTACAGGCCTTCTACCGCACCCACTACCACCCTTCGAACGCCATCCTGTCCGTCTCGGCCGACTTCGACGAGGAGCGCATGCTCGACCTTGCCGAAAAATGGTTCGCCCCGCTCGCCGACCGCACCGTGACTCCCCAGCCCATCCCCCGGGAACCGCAGCAGGAGGCGCCCCGCCGGGAGACGGTCGAACGCGACGTGCCCGCCACGACCCTGTCGCTGGCATTCCACATGGGCGGCCGCACCTCGCAGGATTTCTATACCGCCGACCTGGTCTCCGACCTCCTGTCGGGCGGCGACTCGTCGCGTCTCTACAAACACCTGGTGCAGGAACAGCGCCTGCTGGCCTCGGTCAACGCCTACATTTCGGGCGACGTCGACCCGGGGTTGTTCGTCTTTACGGGGCAACTGCTGCCGGATACCACTCCCGAACAGGCCGAAGCGGCTTTCCGTGCCGAAATCGAGGCATTGCAGAGCGTCCCGGCATCGGACTACGAGGTCGAGAAGGTCAAAAACAAGTTCGAGGCCAACACGCTCTTCGGCGAGCTGAACGTGATGAACAAGGCGATGAACCTGGGCTTCTACGAGATGCTGGGCGACCTGCCGCTCATCAACGGCGAGGTGGCGGCCTACCGTGCCGTCACGACCGGCGACATCCTCGCCTTCAGCCGCCGCACCTTCCGCCCCGAAAACTGTTCCATCCTTATTTACAAAGCGAAAAAATGACACAACCACCCCTCGTAATACCCTCCGACGTCGAGGTCGCACAAGCCGGGAAGAGCCTGCTGGCAAACGGCTCGGCGCTCTACACGCTCGCCTCGGACGACTTCGAAGTGCTGCGCGTCACCTTCGTGTTCCGCGCCGGATCGGCCATGCAACGGGTTCCTTTCTCGGCGTCGGCCGCCGCCAACATGCTCGCCGAGGGGACACGCGACATGACGGCGCACCAGATCGCCGAACGGCTCGACTATTACGGCTCGTACTACGACGTCAACATCGACCGCGACTATGCCTACATCAGTTTCTGCATGCTCTCCAAATTCTTCGACGAAACGCTCGCCGTAGCCGAACAGATACTCCTGCACCCCGTTTTCCCCGAGGAGGAACTGCGCACCTACTGCGCCAAGCGCAAGCAGCGGCTGGCCGTCGAACGCACGAAGGTCGACACCCAGGCCCGCGAGGCTTTCGCCCGCGCCCTTTTCGGGCCCTCGCACCCCTACGGCATCTCGGCCGACGAAGCCCAATACGATAAACTCACGCGCGGGGATGTAGCGGCGTTTTATGAAAGCCACTACACGGCGGACAACGGGTTCACGATATGCAGCGGGCGCATCGGCGACCACGAACGGCAGGCCGTCGCGGCGCTGGCGGAACGGTTGCCGCGGCGCGAACCCCAGGCCGGCATCCCGTTCCCGGCACCCGTGACGCAGCACGAAGTGCGGGTCGACCATCCGGGCGCCGTACAGTCGTCGATCCGCATCGGAAGGCTGCTTTTCCCGCGCCAGCATCCCGATTTCCTCGGCATGCAGGTCGTGGCATCCGCCCTGGGCGGTTATTTCGGTTCGCGCCTGATGCAGAACCTGCGCGAGGAGCACGGCTATATGTACGGCGTGGTGGCCGCCATGGTCAACTTCGAACGGGAGGGCTATTTCGCCGTAGCGGCACAGGTCGGGACGGAGGTCACGCAGGAGGCCCTGCGCGAGATTTACGCCGAAATCGAACGGCTGCGCTCCGAGCCGATGCCCGAGGGCGAACTTTCGCTCGTGAAGAACATTATGGTCGGCGAGATGATGCGTATCCTCGACGGGCCGTTCGGCATTGCCGACGTTACGATCGAGAACATCCTCTGCGGCCGCGACCATACCGTCATCAACGAGAACATCCGCCGCATACAGGCCATGACGCCGGCCGACGTGCAGCAACTGGCTCGGAAATACCTCTCCCGCGAAGAACTGGTGACGGTCATTGCGGGAGACCTGCGAAAATAGACGCCTGCGCATTGCGGCTGCGGAGCAATACCCCGCCCGCCGAACGGCATGAAAAAAGCACCGGGATCCCGGTGCTTTTCCATTTCCGCATCCGGTACACACTGTCCGCCCTTCCGGCCCGGCATCCGACGGCTCGAACCCGCACCCAAACTGCGGTATCCGACGTCCACGACCCGCCGCGATTATTTCCGGTTGGCCGCGACCCAGTCGGTCAGCTGCACGAAATCGGCGACCGAGAGCTGCTCGGCGCGCTGCGTAAAAAAGGGATGTTCTGCGCCGCCGAAATCGCCGAATACCGCCCGCAGCGAGTTGCGGATCATCTTGCGGCGTTGGCCGAATGACGCTTTCACCACCTTCACGAACAGCGCCTCGTCGCAGCCGAGCCGTCCGACGCTGTTGCGGCGCAGGCGGATAACGGCGCTTTTGACCTTGGGAGGCGGGTTGAAAACCGTTTCGTTGACCGTAAAGAGGTATTCGATGTCGTACCAAGCCTGCAACAACACGCTCAGGATGCCGTACTCCTTCGACCCCGGGGGCTCCGCGATCCGTACGGCGACCTCCTTCTGGATCATGCCGACGCATTCGGGCACCAGGTCGCGGTGCTCGAGCACCTTGAAAAATATCTGCGAGGAGATGTTGTAGGGGAAATTCCCGATGATCTTCAGTCCCCGCGGAAAACGCTCGCGCAGGTTCATCTTCAGGAAATCGCCCTCGATCAGCCGCGGTGCGAACTCGGGGAAATGCGCATGCAGGTATTCGACGCTCTCCGGGTCGATCTCGGCGCCGTAGGTGGTGATGTCGCCGCGCCTGAGCAGGAACTGCGTCAGCACCCCCATCCCGCAGCCGACCTCCAGCACGTCGCAGGGGACTGCGCCGCTCCGTTCCTCTTCCGCGGCCGCCGGCGCACCGGCAGCGGTCGTATCCGCCGCGAGCCGGGCATCGGCACTTGCAGCTACACCCCTCCGGGTTTCCGCATCGGCATCGGCAGTTCCTGTCGCCTTCGTCCGGGCTTCTGCCCCGGCATCGGCACTTCCTGCCGCCATCGTCCGGGCTTCCGCCCCAGCTCCGGCATATCCAGCCACCCTCGTCCGGGTTTCCGCATCGGCATCGGCACTTCCAGCCGCCACCGCCCGGGTTTCCGCCCCGGCCTCCGGTCTTACGCCCCCCGAAAGCGCATCGCAAATCTTGCGCGCGATATTGAGGTCGACCAGGAAATGCTGTCCCAGCGCCTTTTTTGCCCTTACTTCTCCCATAAACTTTACATTGTAGGCAGCAAAGATAAGAAAAAGCCGGTTCAAAACCGAATCGCCGGCGAATTGCAAAGCACTCCGGCAAATAAAAGCGCCGCAGCGGCGCCAAAGACAGGAATTATCGCTACCTTTGGGTCCATACGACAAGAAGATGAAACGCCTCCTCCCCACCCTGCTCGGTCTCTGCTGCATCGCAGACGCTTCGGCACAACTCAAAGTCCAATCCGTCCTGCCGCACGGCGCCGCGCCGGAGAAAACCGCGCCGGCGGTATACGATTCGACGGCAAACATCCGCACGGGCGGCGACGCCGCCTATTACGAAAGCCTCGTCGGGCAACGCATCCTGTTCTATCCCCGGGACATTCACGCCGATCTCCGCCCGGTCGCCTACTTCAACTTCCTCGCGGAAACGCCCGCCGTCGTGCGCGTCGACACGGTGTGGCTGCGCAAACCCCGCAGAAAGGTCCGCCCCGAGGATTTCCGGATCGACACCCTTTACAGCGATACCTACCGTCCCCGGTTCTACAAAGACGAAACGACAGCCGCCTGCGGATGCACGACAATGGAGTCGCACGTTCTCGGACGGGACCTCTTTCCGACGGCTCCCGAAACGGGCTGGTTCACCCCGGCGGAAGCCATCGAAGGAAAAACCTTCGAAATAATCGGCCTCAAGACACACAGAATCCAGGGAGAGGCGTTCCGGGTTTTCCGGCTACGATCCGAAGAGGGAGAAACATGCTGCTGGTATGCGCACATGGGCGGAGACGCAACGAACCTGCGGGACGAATTTTATCCGGTCGTCGTCGAAGGGCTGATCGAGAAGTACCGCGCGGCATACGTCGGCAGGGAGTTCTTCCTCACGAAGCGCAAACCCGAAGCTCCGGGATATGTTTCCGGATACTTCAGATTGCAGGCCAAGACCATGCAGGGCGAAGAGAACCGGCTGAATTTCGGCACGGAGATGAAGTGCCTCGACCTCCGGCTGATCGGCGACGGAACGGGTTACGCCGTGCCCGCGTTCGTATTCGAACGGAAAGAGGACAGCGTGCGGACTTACATCCCGCTTTGCCGCTACCCGACACCTTTCGGCGTCGAAGGATACACCCTCGGCAGCGACCGCGCCTTCATGGAAGAGCTGATCTTCACCCCGTCCGAAGAGGTATACGCCCAGCGCGCCGAGGAGGCCCGAAAGCGCGCCGAAGCCCGCCTGCAACAGGAAAAAGAGCAGAAGGAGCGTAAGGCTGCGCTCTACCGGAAATACGGCAAGGCTACTGCCGAGCTGATCCTGGAGGGCAAAGTCCGGATCGGTATGACCCGGGAAATGTGCCGTGAGGCATGGGGGTCGCCCGAAGACGTCAACACCATGTCGGGCAGTTGGGGCGTACACGAACAATGGGTCTACGGAACAAACAGCTACCTTTATTTCGAAAACGGAACGCTCGCCTCGATTCAGAACTGAACATGCGCCGGCCGCCGGACAAGATTGTCCGGCGGCCGGCGCATGCAGGGGGAGGGCTGATCGGACAGAACCGATGATCTGGAGCGACGCTCCGAGCCGGGGTCAACGTCC
>ERZ827452.2641-NODE-2641-length-12871-cov-3.873517_pt1 | contig 12871 bp, 21 predicted proteins | sample MGYA00519866_ERZ827452 | MGnify/ENA primary metagenome ERZ827452 (study PRJEB31778, sample SAMEA3449307) | human gut metagenome | biome: human gut; feature: human-associated habitat; material: faeces | place: United Kingdom | collected 2010/2012 ... | reverse complement strand
CCAGCTGGCTATAGTCCCCATCATCATAAAGATCCACGTATTTCGGGTTCCCCCGTCCTTTCCACAGACGGCGGATATAATCCTTTGTGGTATGTACCCCATCATTTATGTTATTCGCAATCAGATGGTGATGTATCGCTTTGTTCTTGTACTCCGTGGCACAGATATATTTCAGCTGGAAGCCTGCCTTCCGGTACTGTTCCCGCAGCTTCTTGATAAAATCACTCAGAATTTTCGCTGCTTCCTTCGGTGTCGGTCTGGATTCCTTCCGGTAGGTCAGTATCACATGCATGTCACCCGGCCCGAAGTTCGCCTCGATCTTTCTGGCCAGCTTCCTTGCCGCCTGCAGCTCGTTACACTTCCGGATCTCCTCTTTGCTTTTCTTCGGTCCCCGTCTCTGCCCTTTTCTCTCTCCCGCAGGGATGCACTTGATCACCTCGATCACCATCCCCATCCTGTACTCTATCTGCTTATATCTCATGGCCGTCATCTCCAGTCCTAAGTCTAGTCCTTTTATCAAGTCCAAAAGCGGATGTTTTTCCGCTTATATCTTGACTTTTTCCGGCCACTCAGTTATCATAAAGACATACATTTTTTAGGGTCTGAGTAGACCGACGCCCCACATCATTTCCGGTGATGCAGGGCGTTTTCTTTTTTCAATGTACCTGAGGTTCTGCATCAGATCCACATCCCCTCCGGGATCACCACATGGTTGTCCGGATCATATTCCAGGCCCATCTGGTCTCCGTTACCGTCCTTCAGCACAGCCTCACGGCTTCCAGTCATCTCCAGTTTAAAATGCTCCATGGCAAGCCCTTCCGACTCCATCCACTTCCGCATGGCGTATTCCGCCAGACTCTTTGATTTCTTCATCGTCTTTCCCTCCTTAAAAGATCTGTGACAGCGCCATCACCAGCAGCAGCACACCACCAGCGCCTATCACTCTTGGAACGAACCAGTTTGTAAACTCTACAATATCCATAATGCCCTCCACACTGCCAGCATGGTCCCGATCGGCGCTCCAACCAATATCCCCAGAACCACCGCCTTAATAACCTCCTTGATTGCCCGGAGCCACGCCTGCTTTCTCAACCGCTCCTGGTGGTACTCCTGCCGGAGCTTGTCCCAGGGAATCACTCTTAAGATTCTCATTTACACCTTTCCTCCCATCACACACGCCACCCCAAGCAGACCCATACCACCGGATCACCATGTCCATTGATCTCAATTCCCCAGCTCTCAACTTTGCGGTCTTTAACATCTGGCCACCATTTTTCCAAGGTAATGCACGTCGATCTGTAATGGTTTGGATTGTCATCTGAAAGGAACTCCTTCAGTCCAGCTCTCGACCTCGCCCATTTAGGCAGATCATAATAATCGTAAGCAGCTTCTTTGCAGTAATCCTTGGAATCATCGTACACTGACACACAGACACTGCCACCAAAACTTTTCAGTAAATCTTTCAGTTTCATTTCGCACCTGCTTTCATCCAACCATCATTCTACGAACCTTCAACCGTCTGGATTCCAGCTTTTTCTCCTGCTCAGTTTTCTTTTCTGATTCCAATTCTGGGCCAGTAAAATATTCAATCACTCTATCCAGGTTTACGAGATACTTATTTCCACACATCACATGCGGAATTGTACCGTTCAGGACCATCTGACGAATTCGATAACGTGTTACAGTAGTTTCTGGATCCTGCTCCTTAAAATACTTAGCGCACTGATCAAGAGTTCTCATTCTTGGTACCATATTGCCACTCCTTTCTGATCCACTGTTATGGCCGAGCACTCCGTTAATCCATAACAACCAAAATCACGGCAGGACCTTCTACAGAAACTTCTCCATTCTGGTAAGGCTCCGCAATGATCATTTTTACGCCCTCTCTGGTTTTTAACTCTGCAACCAGCTCAGAAGTCTTTACTTTTGATAAATCCATATCTCTCACTCACCCCCTCTCGTTTTCTGCTGCAAACAGATAATTAACTTCATATTGCCCTTCCATTTCCAATAACCTATAATCACCTTATCAGCACCGCCATGCTGAAATACAACTAAAAGGAGTCGTATTTTATGAAATTAAAACCTAATTGCATTCGTGACCTACTAGAAGTATTTGAATCTGAAATCCAAGACGCTAACTGTACTTACAACTTCCCTTCTTGGGAATCCTTTCAAGAATATCCAGCCCTTGAAAAATACACCGTAGAAGAAATTGCTTATCACTGTCAGCAACTCTATTTATCCGGTTTCTTCTATCATGGAGAACTCTATTGTGATGGTGGTATGTCTCTGATGGATATCATGCCGGAAGCTCACGCCCTACTGGCTAATCTCCGAATTCCCAAAACCTTCCAGTTACTTCAAAAATTCATTAGCCTTTCTGGCAGCGCCAGCATAAATCAAATGGCAGAGATAACAACATCCGCAACCATGGAATTTCTTCCTAGTCTTCTGAATTTTGCTCAGGACGTTCTTCGTAAAAGTCCAAAGTAACATCCCTTTTCACCACCAGAAGCCACTCTCCATGCGATCCTGTAGTTAATGAGAAATCAGTAATTCCCTCAAACGGCACTGTTTTTCCATTAACTGTCAGGGTTTTCTTTTCGAGATCCAGATTCAACGTTCGTAACTTGAAAAATCTCATTTTCTCATCCTCCCTTCCAAAAGCATTCTGACCTTATCATTGCTGTCGGCGGATGGGCTGTTAAGTTGCTGATAGGACAATAAAGATAATTGTTCCTTATTCGCAACGCTCCTGCAAAACTCTACTAAAATTACATTCAGGGCTTTCAATTCGTGTACTTCTTTTTCCAGAGTTGAAAGCCGTTTTTTTATATGTAATTCTGCTCTCACTGCTCTCACCCCCTCTCGTCCTCTGTCACAAATAAATAATTAACTTCATATTGCCCTTCCATTTCCAATAACCTATAATTTTCCTTATCAACACTACACTGTTGAAATACATCATTTTAAGAAAGGAATATCCTATGTATCAAAATACTTCCTCACCTTTTAAAATGCTTTTAAATCAATATGGTCAACCATACAGTGTCGAGCGTAATTCTCAAATTATTTCCGAATTAATCGGTATGCCCAATCATGAAAAAGCTACTGCCAAAGCATATGTTGGTTTTATACCAGGGTCTGATCTGAAACCTGGAGATTGGATCATAAATTCTGTTGGCGAACGCTTTTTCATCAAAGATGTTGTTACTGATTTCTTCATGAAGACACCTAACCAACTCAAAGCTTTTTATCTCACAGAAACAGAATTCAATACCCAGCAAAAAACTTCTGGAACTACCGTATTTAATATCGGAACCGCAACCGGCTCTGTTATTGGTACCCAGTCCATTGTGAACATGAATTATAATGATTCCATCCAGGATGCCAAAAAACAACTTGAAAACTCTACGTCTCCTGACAAGGAAGATTTAAAGCAGATTATCAATTTACTAGAAATGGTTGTTAATAACCAAGTTCCCGTTTCCAAAGGTCTGTTTTCCCGTTTTTCAGAAGTCATGGAACGTAACTCTTGGATCACTAACTCTATTTCTTCTGCACTAATAAATTGGCTGACAACGCAGTTACATTAGCAACGTCTTTCACAGATAACCAAAGCTCCGGTTCCCCACATCCGGGGCTTTTTAATACACATCCGGAAAAAATATCTGGCAACGCCTTCCCATCAATTTCAACCAGAATTCTTGAATCAACTTGTGAAATGTTGATTTCCATCCTTCTCACCCCTCTCGTCCTATTCCAGCAGCTTCTCTATAGGTACTCTCAAATAATCAATTTCTCATTGCTTTTCCCCTATCTCCGTCCTATACTATCCTCACAGGCTCCCGCTAGAGCCGAGTACACCCAAAAAGGAGTTTTTCAAATGGCCACCTATAAAATTTCTGATTTAATCAATACGTTACATGAAATTGCTTCTGACAACTACGAATACGTTGATATCCTCGAACTCGATGAAGATGACGATATGCCAGCATCATTATCCTTTTCCGCAATCAGTGATTCCTTCAGTGAAGTTGATTATGAGTCTGTCGATTCTGTTGAAATTCCTGAAAATTACGATTCTGAAACCTCTTCCAGACTTTTTGCTCCTTCTGACATCTGTCCAGATTTACTCTTTACTTTTGATGAAATTTTCACATTAAAGCAGGCTCTGGACAATGCGCTTGAGTATATGAAAGAATGTTCTAAGGATCCTTCCTGCTCCAGGGAAACTCTTGAAGATATCAAAAAAGCTTCTATTTCTGCTCGCAATTTACAGGCAAAGTTTGCAAAATTCATGTCCCATTTGAAATAATTATTTTTTTCCTACGCACAAGACATCAAAGCTAATATCATTATTACGGCGGCAGTTCTCCTTTCGAAGTGCCGTCGTAATTGCTTCATATAATTTCTCAGCATCTTCAGAATTCTTGCTGTTGACAATCACCGTAATCCTATTGTCTCGCTCCATATTTGAGCTTCTGATTTCCTTGATCATCCCTCTCACCCCTTCTCGTCCTATTCCAGTAGGTCTTCGATTGAGCACTTTAATGCATCTGCAACCTTTTTCAAACTTCTCACAGACGGGCTTACAGAGTTCCATTTACACATGCTACCAATAGCTAACCCGCAATCTTTTTCAAGTGCATTTATAGAGATGCCAATTCTCTTAGCTTCACGGCAGATATTGTTATAAATAAGAACTTCACTCAAACTACTCACCTCCTGTCTATATTGGTTCTGAAAAAATCACTCAAATATATTGACTTGCTTCTGAAAATATCATATAATCAAATTGTCAAGTAAGATTATCGAAAAATTCAGAGGCATTATTTATATCTCCGTATTTTGCGATTTTTTCAGAACCTTATGGTTACATTATACGCGATTTATTCAGAATGTCAACAGAATTTTTGCGATTTTTTCAGAAAGGTAGAAAATAGCGCAAAATGGACATGAAAGAACGAATTAAACAATTATGCAAGCAAAGGCATATTTCCATGAATATGCTCGAACAAGAACTGGGCTTCGGTAAAGGATACTTAAGTAAACTTGGGCAAAGTACTCCCAATGCTGCAAACATTAAAAAAATAGCAGATTACTTTGGTGTAACTGTTGATTTCTTAATGACGGGAAAAGAAGACATTGAAAATGAAAAGCCAGCGGAGTTTACCTCTAGAGATGAAAGAGACATTGCAAAAGATTTAGATCGAATCATGGGAGAAATTCAGAAAGGTACTGATGGTCCTCTTTATTATAATGGCATTGAAATCGATAATGCTTCTTTGAGCTTGCTCCAAAATGCCATTGAATATGCCCTTAGAGAAACCAAGAAAGAAAATAAAGTTAAGTACAATCCAAATAAGAATAAAAAGTAGGTGATACTTTTTGGAAACCATTGAACATAAGATACAACGGCTTATCCATTACTATGAGCGCATGGCTGGCAATAGAGATCCTATTAACATTGCAGAATACGCTAACATACGTATTGCAATCTGCCCACTTGGTGAAATTGCTGGCAACTACAAACTTATAAAACGGAAACGCTGGATTTTTATTAATGATAACATCCCAATGGACAGCCCAATGTTTAAAGTTATTATTGCCCATGAGCTTGGTCATGCACTTTTGCACCGAAAGGAAAACTGTGCTTTTATAAAAAACAAAACACTACTGCTCACTTCCGGTATCGAGCGAGAGGCAAATGCGTTTGCAGCCTATCTTTTAATATCTGATGAAATGCTGCAAAATTATTCTGATTGCACGCAGAGCCAATTCTGTGATTGCACAGGATATCCAATGGAATTAATCAGATTAAGATTAAAACACTAACGAATAAGCATCTCTTTAGAAAGGAGTCCATATGATATTAACATTCTCTCTTGGAGGCATCGCAATTACAGAGGCTCAAAAAAAATTTATTGAATTAAAAAGCAACCTGTAAGGCTTACTTACAAGTTGATCAGAAAGGATGAAATGTTTTATGCCAGAATTAAGTCGTTTTGAAGGAATGGTCATAAAAATGTTATTCAATGATACTGTACAGCATAACAAGCCACATGTCCATGTAACATATGGTGAATACAAAGCTTCTGTCGGTATTGACGGTGAACTTCTTGCCGGTTCCTTACCTCAGAAGCAATTTAAAATGTTAGTGGGCTGGTTGGCTTTACATGAAGAGGAGGCTTATGCAGCCTGGAATAAAGCTGTACGTGGGGAACACTTTGACAAGATTAAACCTTTACAGTAAGGAGGTACCCATATGTTTATTTTGAATGGAATTGTATATGCCAGTGAACGTCCTGAAAATATCGAAGTAACACAGGCTACACCTTTAGAAGACATGATGATGATCCTAACCTTTTCTACTGGTGAACAGCGCTTATTTGATGCGACTGTCCTTACAGGACCAGCCTTTCAGCCTTTAGCTGATGCAAAGGTATTTAATTCATGCAAGGTCGTTGATGGAGTTGTTACCTGGATGGACGAAGAAATTGATTGTGCTCCTGAATTTATGTATGAGCACAGCTTCCCATATAATCGGGAAAAAGAAGCTGTATAAAACACCATAAAGTGCAAAACCGCCCGGTGCTACCAACACCGAACGGCTTTACATAGATTTTCTCTTGCGGATTGCTCCGAAAAAGATATAATCAACCTCAACACTTGAATTATATCATTTTTCAGAGCGTCCTGCAAGGGGCGTATTTTTTATACCCATTTTTGCGGTTGTGATATCACAACCAGGAAGGAGAATGATATATGGCAAGTATACGAAAACGCGGCAATAGTTATACCGTTACCGTTTCCTGTGGCTACGATTCCAAAGGAAAAAAGATCCTGGAAACCGCCACCTTTACCCCAGACCCCAAATGGTCTGAAGAACGCGCACGAAAAGCAGCGGATAAATTTGCAGTTCGCTTTGAGGACAAGATCAAAGCCGGTGGATCTGTCGCTGGTGATAAAATCACTTTTGAAAAATTTACCAATACCTTTTTCACAGATATGGAAGCATCCGGAGCCCTTGCAAAATCCACCATGGCAGATTACCGTCAGAGACTTCATGACCGCATTATCCCGGCTCTTGGCCAGGTAAAACTCGCCCAGATCACCAACCATACCGTCAAAGAATTTTTAAATGAACTGCGGCAGGATGATTGTAGACTGGATGGGAAAGACGGTTCTCTGGCAGAATCCAGTATCACCAAATATAGAGCCACCATCAGTTCCATACTCTCCTACGCCGTCGAAGAGGGCTATCTTTCCATCAATCCACTGATCTATGCCGGAAAGCAACGTGGCCGTGGAAAGGTCAAACGAGAATATAAAACAAAGCAGCTTACCATCGACCAGGCAAAACGCTTTTTATGGATCCTGGATCACCCGGTTACTGTCCGGCGAAAAGAACATATGGTAAAGCGAAATGGCAAACTAGTTAAGATTAAAGAATATGAACAACCATGGTCTCTCGATCTCAAATGGCAGCTCTTTTTTTACATTGCGCTTTTCACTGGTGCCAGACGGGGCGAAATTGTTTCCCTTCTATGGAGTGACATTGACTTTTCTCAAAACACGATCCACTTCTCCAAATCTACAGCCATTGTAAAAGGAGAGGTTATTCACAAGGAGACCAAAACCTATGCCACTAGGCGGTGTATTGTTCCAGATCTGGTAATCAACACTGCCAAGAAGCTCCTGCGTGAACAGAAAGAAATCTGCCTGCAGCTGGGAGATTATTGGAAAGGCACACGCGGTAAACAATTCCAGGACAACTTTGTCTTTATCCGGGATGATGGTACCCAGATGCATGTAGACAGTCCCAGAACGGAATTCAAACGTGTGATCCGGATCTATAATAACAATATCGCAAAAGATGAATCCGAAATGATTCCGGACAATCTAACCCTGCATGATCTCCGACACACCACCGCCTCCATCCTGATCAACAAGAAACTGGATCCCAGAGCCGTATCCGGTGTTCTTGGTCACGCCAATACCAGTACCACCTTAAATATCTACGCCCACTTCTTCCACCAGAGCAGTGCAGAGGCCGCAAGCATCATGGCGGATGCTCTTCTGGATGACAAATCCCCTTTTTCACGCTCTTTTTGTTCTTCTTTTTCAATCCCTAAAAACACGAAAACCCCTTGATTTCTCAAGGGGTTCTGCCATCAGCTCCCGGCCGGATTCGAACCGGCGACCTACGCATTACGAATGCGTTGCTCTACCAGCTGAGCCACGGAAGCATATGAAGTTTCAAAAAATGCTGCTGCAAAATATGCAACAGCAATGACCTCGCCGGGAATCGAACCCGGGTTTACGCCGTGAGAGGGCGTCGTCTTAACCGCTTGACCACGAGGCCGTTTGTGTCATTTGTGTGTTGCTCACTTGCAGCTTAGATAGGATACCATAGGGAATAGTGATTTGTCAACAGAAAATTTCAAAAAATTGAAAAAATTAAAAAATTAGGGAGAAGTGTAAAATTCATAAATGACTCATGAAGAAAAAGGGAAACGTTAGGGAAGTGTAAGAGAATTATAAGCAAAATATGGTATGCAATTTTGCAAATAGATGGTATACTATTTAAAATAGGCTGAATAGCCGTTGCAATATCAGGAGGAAATCATGGAAGAGACAAAGAAAAAGATTATTTTAACTGGCGATAGACCAACCGGACGTTTACATGTAGGACATTATGTAGGTTCTTTAAAAAGAAGAGTTGAGCTTCAGAATTCTGGAGAGTTTGATGATATTTTTATTATGATCGCAGATGCACAGGCACTGACTGATAATGCAGATAATCCGGAAAAAGTAAGACAGAATATCATTGAGGTAGCACTGGACTACTTATCCTGTGGTCTGGACCCGGCGAAATCCACATTATTTATCCAGTCCCAGGTACCAGAGCTGACAGAGCTTTCTTTCTACTATATGAACCTGGTAACCGTATCCAGACTTCAGAGAAATCCAACTGTGAAGAATGAGATCAAGATGCGTAACTTTGAGGCCAATATCCCGGTTGGTTTCTTTACCTATCCGATCAGCCAGGCAGCGGATATTACTGCATTTAAGGCGACAACGGTTCCGGTTGGTGAAGACCAGCTTCCGATGATCGAACAGACCAGAGAGATCGTCCGCAGCTTCAACCGTATTTATGGGGAAGCACTGGTAGAGCCGGATGTACTTCTGCCAGATAACAAAGCATGTTTACGTCTGCCAGGCATTGATGGCAAGGCAAAAATGAGTAAATCCTTAAATAACTGCATTTACTTATCCGATAGCGAGGATGAAGTAAAGAAGAAGATCATGAGCATGTTCACTGACCCGAACCATCTGCGTGTAGAGGACCCGGGCTGTGTGGAGGGCAATCCGGTATTTATCTATCTGGATGCATTCTGCCGTGATGAGCATTTTGAAAAATTCTGGCCAGAGTATAAGAATCTGGATGAAGTAAAGGCTCATTACATGAGAGGCGGTCTTGGCGATGTGAAGGTGAAACGTTTCTTGAATAATGTGGTTCAGAGTGAGCTGGAGCCGATTCGTGCCCGCAGAAAAGAATATGAGAAGAACATTCCGGAGGTTTACCGCATTTTACAGGAGGGCAGTATCCGTGCAGAGAAGGTAGCAGCGCAGACACTGGCGGATGTAAAAGCAGCCATGAAGATCAACTATTTCGACGATCAGGAGCTGATCCAGAGTCAGGCAGAGCGTTTCGGCGAGAACAAGTAATTGTGGCAGAAACAGCAGGGCAAAAGAGGATAAGACATTGAGACAGAAGAAAAGAAGATTTGTCAGTGCATTGATGGCCTTTGCGATAGCTTTTCAGATGACAGCCTATGCGACAGTATCCATGTCAGGACCTGGCACACAGGAAACAGCGGCAGCGAACAATACGACGGTATCTACGAACAGTACGACAACCGGCACAGGGACATCGAAGATTGCGGAACCAACTATTCAGTCAGAAGGCGCAGTGGTGATTGATGCGGCCACAGGAACTGTTTTATATGGCAAGAACCAGAATACCAGATATTACCCGGCCAGTATCACAAAGCTGATGACAGCGCTTTTAGTGTTGGAGAACTGCCAGCTGGGTGACACAGTGACATTTTCCAGGACTGCCACGGAGAATCTGGAGTCAGGGGCGGTTTCCTTAAAGCTAACAGAAGGCGATAAGTTGACCGTGGAACAGTGTCTGTATGGTCTGTTATTAAAGTCAGCGAATGAAGTGGCGAATGGCCTGGCAGAAAAGGTGTCTGGCAGTGTCAGCGGTTTTGCCGGTCTGATGAATCAGAAAGCGGCGGCTCTTGGGTGTACAGGGACGCATTTTGTGAATCCAAATGGATTAAATGATTCCAACCATTACACCACACCGTATGATATGGCATTGATTGCAAGGGCAGCATTTCAGAATGATACTTTAAGGAAGATTGACACCACGTTGAGCTATAAGTTCCCGGCAACAAAGAATGCAGGGGAGCGGACCATTACCATGGGACACAAGATGATGTATTCCACAGATTCCAGATATTATCCGGGCATTATCGGTGGAAAGACCGGCTATACTTCCAAGGCAGGCAACACCCTGGTAACCGGGGCGGAGAAAAATGGTGTCCGTCTGATCGCGGTCGTCATGAAGAGCAAATCTACCCATTATGCGGATACAAAGGCTTTACTGGACTATGGTTTTGCCAAGATGGCGGCAGGTGGAAATTCTGGGAGCCAGAACAACAGCCAGTCCACGAATATACAGGGACCAGGAAGCAGTTCTGATACAGCTATGCCAGCAGCTCCGGCACAGAAAAAAGGCTGGAACCAGGATAACACCGGCTGGTATTACATCAAGGACGATAACACCAAAGCTTCTGGCGAGTGGCTGCAGTTTAGCGATGCCACTTACTGGATTGACAGCAACGGCTATATGGCGACTGGCTGGCGTAAGTATAATAATGGCGCCTGGTATTATTTCAAATCCAGCGGTGTGATGGCGAAGAATACATGGATAGAGGATAATAGCAAATGGTTCTATCTGGGCGGTGAAGGTTATATGCTGAAGGATACGATCATAGACGGAAGATACAGGCTGAATGCAGAGGGTGTCTGGATTCAGTAGACTTAAGAAGAATTGCGGCAGCCAGAGTGGGATGTCTGCAATTCTTCTTTTTGGAAAGGAAAAATATGAAAGAAAAACTGTATACGATTGAGCTTCATGATGCCTTACAGGCGGGGGATGAGTGCCCGTTCTGCTGGTTGGAACGAAAACTGGAGCAGTCTGCCATTGAGTTTGTGCTGGGGTCTTCTTATATGGAGAGTGACACCAGAGATGCCACAGACCGTCAGGGCTTTTGCAGGAAACATACGAAGATGATGTTTGACTATGGCAATACTCTTGGTAATGCATGGATCTTAAAGACCCGATTAACATATGTGCGAGAGAAGCTGAAAAAGGAAATGCAGGAGTATACGCCTGGGGCAGCGCCAAAACGGGGATTATTTAAGAAAAAACCTGAGAACGGCAATTCTGTAGCTGAGTGGATCCGAGGGGAAGAAAGCCACTGTTACATCTGTAAGCGGATGGACGATACCTACCGCCGCATGGTGGATACCTTTGTGTATCAGGTAAAGCATGAGCCGGAATTTGTGGATATGGTAAAGGCGTCCAAGGGCTTCTGTGTACATCATTTTGCAGATCTTGTAGAAGCTTGTGGTGAGGGACTGTCCCAGAAGGAGCAGGAGCAGCTTTTTCCAGTGCTTTTTGACCAGATGAACCGGGAACTGGATCGGATGCAGGGAGATATTGACTGGATGATCGAGAAGTTTGATTATGTCAATAAAGATAAAGACTGGAAGAATTCCAAGGATGCGGTACAGCGGACCATGCAGAAGATCGTAGGCGGTTATCCGGCTGATCCGGTATTTCGGGACAAGAAATAAGCGCTGAATAAAGCAAAACAGGAGTGACCATATGTGGAGTTTGATTGGAACCGCAGGAACGGTGGCTTTGATCGGAGCCGGGCTTTTAGCCAGGTCTTCTTATGAACGGTCCTGTCTGGTGACAGATGAGTTCGAGATCCGTTCTCCAAAATTAGAAAAAGAATATACGTTTGCGTTTCTGTCGGATCTTCATGACAACTGTTTTGGGGATGACCAGAACGTGCTGCTGGATGCGATTGAGCAGTCCAGGCCGGATGCGGTGCTGATCGGCGGCGATATGATGGTGTCGAAAGGACGGGGAGATCTGGACATTTCTTTAAATCTCCTGCGGCAGCTAACTGCCCGTTATCCAGTCTATTATGGAAATGGAAATCATGAAAACCGGATGAACCGGGAACGGGATGTTTACGGAGACAGGTATGACATCTATGTAGAAGAACTGAAAAAAATGGGAGTGGCGTATCTGCCGGACACTTCGGTGGATGTTTATCCGGACATCCGGATCAGTGGAGTGGATCTGGAGGAGCGGTTTTATAAGAAGTTTTCCAGAGCACAGATGGAGGAAGGATATCTGGAAAAACGACTGGGAAAAGCCCATACAGAGAAATTTCAGATTCTGTTGGCCCATTCGCCCCTTTTTTTGGATGCCTATGCGGCATGGGGGGCAGACCTTGTCTTAAGTGGTCATTTCCATGGAGGGACCATACGGATTCCTGGACTTGGCGGATTGATGACACCGCAGTTTCAGTTTTTTAAGGATTGCTGCGGGGGCCTTTTGAAAGAACATCACACCAGCATGATCGTCAGCCGGGGCTTAGGTACCCATTCCATTAATATCCGGCTGAATAACAAGCCAGAGCTGGTTGTGATCCATTTGAACGCAGATAAGCATTCCCCCGCTTCAAGTGCGCGGAGCACTAAGCGGCGG
>ERZ827452.2631-NODE-2631-length-12921-cov-7.012591_pt1 | contig 12921 bp, 9 predicted proteins | sample MGYA00519866_ERZ827452 | MGnify/ENA primary metagenome ERZ827452 (study PRJEB31778, sample SAMEA3449307) | human gut metagenome | biome: human gut; feature: human-associated habitat; material: faeces | place: United Kingdom | collected 2010/2012 ... | reverse complement strand
GGCGCAAGGGTAGATGGTTGCTAAAGCAACCGCGCCTCGGCGCGAGAATGTGCCAAGGCACATTCTTTTTTCAGGGAGAAAAGAAGATGAACAAAGTAAGACAGCTGTTGGAAGAGAGCCTGACCGGCGGGCTTTACCAGATGACATTGAGTGGCGCCACCGGCGAAGCGACGGGGTGCAGCAAAAAGAAAATTCGCCCGGTTCTGTTAAAGGACAGGCTTTTGTTTCAGATCACCGCATATCGCGGGACGCAGGTATTTCATGAAAATCACACGGCGGAGGAGACGGCAGCGATTCTGGAAGCCGATCTTTCGGGCAGCTTTAAACAGCTGCAGGTTGAGACAACCTCTTTTGAGGCGACGGTGCTGGTAAGCAAAAAAGGAAAAATGACGGTGCGCAAAAAGCAGCGCAGCGTTTCGGAAGATAACGTTAAGGTTTCGTTGTCCCACAACAGAAAGAAACGCTATATTCTGGAAGAAGGACGTCCGGTTCCCTTTCTGGTGGATCTGGGAGTGCAGACCAAAGAAGGAAAAGTGATAACGTCGCGGTACGATAAGTTCCGTCAGATCAACCGTTTTCTGGAGTTTATTGAGGACATCTGGCCACTCCTGCCCAAGGATCGTCCGGTGCATATTATTGACTTTGGCTGCGGTAAGTCTTATCTGACTTTTGCCATGTATTATTATCTGCATGAATTAAAGGGACTGACACTGGAAGTGACGGGACTTGATCTGAAAAAAGACGTGATCGTGCATTGCAACGAGCTGGCGAAGAAATATCATTATGAAGGGCTTTCGTTTTTACATGGAGATATTGCAGATTATACGGGAACGGACAGCGCGGATATGGTTGTGACGCTGCACGCCTGCGACACGGCGACCGATTATGCCCTGTATAAGGCGATGAAATGGCATGCGGGTGTTATTTTATCCGTGCCCTGCTGTCAGCATGAGGTCAATAAGCAGATCGCATGTGAGCCGCTGGAGGGCGCGCTGAAATATGGTTTGATCAAAGAGCGGCTTTCGGCATTGTTTACAGATGCCCTGCGAGCCGATCTGCTGGAAGAAAATGGCTATGATACCCAGGTGTTGGAGTTTATCGATATGGAGCATACTCCTAAAAATATCCTGCTTCGTGCAGTGCGCAGAGTAGACGCAGGGATGGCGGATGGACAGAGCGGTTTGACGGAAGCAGAGCAGAAGTCCGGGCAGTGCAGCAAAGAGCCGGGCTATCAAGAGCCGGATAGCAAAAGGCTGGCGGAAACCCTGCAGATCCATACGACGCTGCAGAAGCTTCTGGAAGGAGAGTTGGTTTGAAGAAAACGGTTATCAAGGGCATTGCCTTTGTTGTGATATTTGTGATTTCGCTGGTTGTGATCAGCATGGTCGCCAATCAGGGAAATGGGGATATGACTGCACCGATGTCGGCGGCCAGTCTGCCCACAATGGCAATTGTGGAAGACGGTCAGGAAATCAATCAGATGTACGGATACACAATGCAGATGGATACGGCGGATATGCGGGAAAGCATTACGCCGATCAAAACAGCGCGTCAGATCAACGCAGTGGTGCACGGGTACGGTACGGAAATTGCGGGCGTTTCCTATGAGCTGCGCAGCATCGACGGAAGCCGTCTGATTGAAAATACGGAGCTGACCGGGACGCAGGAAGGAGACGACCTGTATCTTTCCTTCCGGTTAAAGGATTTGATGAAAGAGGGCGAGGAATACAGCCTGATTTTTCTGGTGAATCTGGATGAAAGCAGACAGGTGCGTTATTATACGCGGGTCATCCAGGCGGATTATTACCTGACGGAAAAACTTGATTTCGTGACGTCTTTTTCGGATGCGACCTTTGATGCAGAGGTTTTTGCGGAAAAAGGCTATGCCAAAAAGCTGGAAACGAATTCAGATGGCGACAATTCCTCTTTTGCCCATGTGGACATTCATTGTACGTCGTCCCAGGTAACCTGGGGAAGCCTGGATGTGACGCGGATAGAGAAGCCGCAGATCTGGGTAAAAGAAATCGCACCGCAGACAGCTTCCTTTGTTTTGAGCTATCCCGTGTCTTATACAGAGGGAGGCGGTCAGGTCAGCGCGTCCGTGACGGAGTATTACCGGGTGCGTTATACAGGGGACACAATGTACCTGCTGGATTATGAACGTAATACCACACAGTATTTTACGGAAAAATCATCAAGATTTACGGAAAGCGGATTACAGCTTGGAATTACAGATAAAAATGTCGTCATGAAAGAAAGCGATGGCGGAAATGTATTTGCCTTTGTACAGGCTGGAGCGCTTTATGTATATAACAGTGCTGACAATCGCCTGGCGCGGCTGCATTCTTTCCGGGACGAGGACAACGACGATCTGCGGGCGCGCTATGAAAACCACAGCTATGAGGTTTTGCAGGTCGATGAAACCGGAAACGTGACGTTTCTGGTATACGGTTATATGAACCGTGGCCGTCACGAGGGCGAGTGTGGTGTTTCGGTCTGCTACTACAGCAGTACGCTGAACGTGACAGAGGAAATGGTGTTTATTCCTTATAATAAAAGTGCCGGGCTGTTAAAAGCTGATCTGGAAACGCTTTCTTATGTAAATGGTAAAAACGACCTCTATCTGATGGTGGACGGCAATATCTGGCATATCGGGCTGGAGGACAAGTCCAGCGAAATCGTAGTTTCCGGGATTAGCACGGCTGGCTGCAGGGTTGCGGAAAACAACAGTATGCTGGTATGGCAGAAGGATCTGAAGGATTATGGCAGCACGCTGGAATTCATGAATTTAAACAGCGGAAAGCTGACGGAACTCAAGGCGGGCGAAGGCAATTTTATTCAGGCGCTCGGCTTTATGGGGGAAGACCTGATCTACGGAATTGCGTCTGCAGAGCAGGTGCAGGAGGATGCGGTCGGCAATCAGCTGTTCCCGATGCATCAGATCAGGATCCAGGATTTTGAGGGAAATATTTTAAAATCCTATGAGCAGGCAGGGGTTTATGTGACGGGCTGCCGGATTGAGGAAAACCAGATCAGTCTGGAGCGGATTTCCCTTGCGGACGGAAGGGTGACGGAGCTTTCGGAGGATCAGATTTTATATAATGATGAGATACCGGAGAGCAAAAATTATGCGGAGACAGCGTCCACGCAGGAGACGGAAAATATCATACGAATTGTATTAAATTCCGTTCCGGATGCCAAAAAGGTCAAAATCCTCACTCCGAAGGAGGTCATCTTTGAAGGAAGCCGGGAAATTGTACTGAATGGGGAAGAGGATCAGAACCGCTATTATGTATATGGACAATATGGTGTGATCGGAATCGAAAAAGACCCTGCCGCAGCGGTGCGCAGAGCTTATGAAGCAGCTGGCGCGGTAACGGACGAGGCGGGCAGATATTTGAACAAACGCGACCGCCTGCACAGTTCGAACCAGATCATGGCGATTGATGGGGACTATGCGGACAATGAAAGAAGCAGCCTTGCGGTGTGCCTGGATACGATTTTCCAGTATGAGGGAATGGTGAAAAACAGCTCCTCGCTGCTGGCAGCCGGGCAGGACGTGCTGACGATTCTGGAAGAAAATTTAGACAATCGGACGGTGTTAAACCTCCAGGGCTGTACGTTGGATATGGTGTTATATTATCCTGACCGGGAAATCCCGGTGCTTGCAGTGATGCAGGACGGCAGTGCAGTGCTGGTGATCGGCTTCAACGAGCAGAATGTTGTTTTGATGGACCCGCTGACCGGAACTGTCTATAAAAAGGGCATGAACGACGCGCGGAGCATGTTTGAAGAAAACGGGAACCGGTTTATTGCATATTCATGACAATAGAATGCTCGCAGAGCGTGCATTCTATTGCAGGTAAAGAAAAAAGGTATCGTAACCTCCAAAAAGCAGGAGGACGATACCTTTTTTGTGTTTTTGCAGTTTAAACGGGGAACAACTGGTTTTTGTATTTTTTCAGCGCAGCCAACAGAATCAGTCCGAAGATACCGCAGGAAATGATTTCCCCTGCCGTTACGGTAATCACGGAAAACCACATCGGAAGGATGCCGTAAGCGTATTTTAACACAGGCGGGATAATCACGGCGTTTGCCAGGATAGGCGGCAGAGGGGACAGCCAGGTGAAAAGCTTTTTCTGCTTTTCGTCCTTGCCGAGGGCCGCTTTTCCAAGCATCCATGTGCCGATTGCACCGATCAGGGTTGCAAGGGAACCAAAAATGATATCGGGCAGCATGGCACCGGTCACGAGGTTGGCGATCAGACAGCCGATAAAGAGTCCGGGAACTGCGGCGGGAGTCAGAAAGGGAAGGACGGTGAGGGCTTCCGAGAAGCGAACCTGAATGTTGCCGCTGGCGATGCCGAGGGCATTGGCGATCATCGTAAGAACGACGTAGAGGGCAGCAATCATCGCTGCCTGTGTGAGGTACAGAACATTTTTGTTTTTCATTTGTTTTCTCCTTTAGTTTTGTTTTACGAGTGGAAGGTCACGAACACTCGGTATGATTCATGACGATAGAATTTTGCAGAGCGCATATTCTGTTGTCATGCCTGTACAATCATATAGCAGGAAATGCAGATTGGCAAGCAGAAAATTACAGGTAGGGGTATTGAAGGGGGAAAAGTTACAGTTCACTCGCACCATTCGCAAAAGCGCATCTTCGATGCTTTCCGCTGCTTCGCAGCTCATTTTTGCTCATAAAATGGTGCTCCCTTCGTGGTTTCTTGTGCACAGATTCTCATGCGAGCATGGAATCTGCCCCCAAGAAACCACGAGTGAACTGTAACTATAAATTCGTTACATAATTTTATGAACCCATCCTGCAGGTCCTTCGATCTTACCCATCTGAATACCTGTCAGAGTGTCATACAGCTTCTGGATCACCGGTCCCATGCTTTCCATACCGCTGGGGAAGCAGATCTCCCTGCCATGGTCTACCACCTTGCCGACCGGGCACACAACTGCTGCTGTACCGCAGACGCCGCATTCTGCAAAATCAGAAAGCTCCGCCAGCTTAACCGGACGCTCTTCCACCTTCATGCCCAGGATATCCTTTGCAACGACTGCGATGGAACGGCGTGTTACAGAAGGAAGGATGCTGTCAGACTTGGGAATGACAAGAGTTCCTTCTTTGTCGATGAAGATAAAGTTTGCGCCGCCGGTCTCCTCTACATAGGTGCGGGTTGCGGGATCAAGGAACATGTTTTCATCGTAGCCGTTCTGATGTGCGGTTACATAGGCATGCAGGCTCATCGCATAGTTCAGACCAGCCTTGATATGTCCGGTTCCATGCGGTGCCGCGCGGTCAAAATCACTGACACAGATGGTAAGCGGATGAACGCCGCCCTTAAAGTACGGTCCAACCGGAGTTACCAGAATGCGGAACTGATATTCATCCGCGGGCTTAACGCCGATAACCGGAGAGCTTGCAAACATATAAGGACGAACATATAAGCTTGCGCCGCTGCCGTAAGGAGGAACCCATGCAGCATTTGCCTTAACCACTTCTTCTACCGCTTCCAGGAAACGCTCTGCCGGGAACGGAGGCATCTCCAGACGCTTTGCGCTGTCCATCATACGGACTGCATTTAAGTCCGGGCGGAACGTTACGATATGTCCATCCTCTGTTGTATATGCTTTGAGACCTTCAAAGATCTCCTGGCAATAATGAAAAATACCTGCACATTCGTTCAGGGTAACTGTCGGATCGTCTGTCAGTCCACCCTTATCCCAGGCACCATTTTTGTAGTTTGCCACATAACGGTAATCTGTTGTCATATAGCCGAATCCAAGATTTGCCCAGTCCAGATTCTTTTTTTCCATCTTGTCCACACTCCTTACTTCTGGCTCCCATCCGCCGGGTTCTTCTTTTGCCGGCGTCTGTTTTGCAGTTTTCTATAGAATTCGAAAATATTATAGCACTATTCTTTCCGATAGAAAAGATTTTTTTCACGCGCCTTCCCCTGCCGCGCCCGTTTAGAAACCGCAGCGTGGGTGCTTCCGCTTATTTGCTGTGGCTGACCGCATCCTTCATCATCCGCACATAGGTGTATAAATGTCCGCCCGCATGAGAACCGTATTTTGCGATCAGCTTTACAACTGCACTGCCTACGATAACACCATCCGCCGTTTTGGAAATCTCTGCCGCCTGATCCGGTGTGTGGATACCGAAGCCAACCGCTGCCGGAACGCTGCTGACACTGCGGATTTCTTTTAACATCCCACCGATATCGGTGGTGATATTGGTTCTCTCTCCGGTTACGCCCATCGACGATACCACATACAAAAAACCTTTCGCTCCTTTGGCAATCTTACGGATTCTCTCTTTGGAGGTCGGTGCAATCATCGAGATCAGGTCTATGCCATAGCGGCTTGCAACAACATCAACCTCTTCTTTTTCCTCAAATGGCAGATCAGGGATGATGATGCCGTCGATCCCTACATCCTGGCAGCGTTCAAAAAACGTCTCGTAGCCGTAATGGAACACCGGATTCAAATATGTCATAAATACCAGCGGAATTTCTGTTTTCTCCCGCAGTTTCTTTACCATGTCAAAAATATCGTCGGTCGTCACACCGCCGGAAAGCGCCCGGATATCCGCCTCCTGAATGACCGGTCCCTCCGCGATCGGATCGGAAAACGGAATGCCGATCTCGATCAGATCTGCGCCTGCCCGCTCCATTTCCAGAATGTATTCCTCTGTCTTATCCAGGGACGGATCTCCCACTGTCAAAAATGCAATAAATGCCTTTTTATTTTCAAATGCCTTTTGGATTCTGCTCATCTTTTTCCTTCTGTCTTTCGGACAGCCTTTCCTGCAGGTTTTTTGCGCCTGCCAAAGTTTTCTTTTATCCTCTGTTTTTCGGGTTTACTCTGAAATATCTTCGCCGCGGTATCTTGCAATCGCTGCAACGTCCTTGTCGCCGCGCCCGGATAGACAAATAATGATCGACTGATCCGAAGACAAGGTCGGTGCAAGCTTTCTCGCATGCGCAACCGCATGGGCGCTCTCTATCGCGCAGATGATGCCCTCCGTACGCGCCAGATACTCAAACGCTTCTACCGCTTCCTCATCCGTTACCGGTACATAGCTTGCGCGTCCGGTATCGTGCAGCCATGCGTGCTCCGGTCCAATGCCGGGATAATCCAGTCCTGCAGAAATCGAGTACACCGGTGCAATCTGTCCGTACTGATCCTGACAGAAATAGGATTTCATACCGTGGAACACACCTGGCGTTCCCTTTGCCATTGTTGCTGCATGCTTATCCGTATCGATTCCTTTTCCTGCAGCCTCGCAGCCGATCAATGCAACTTTCTTTTCCGGAATAAACTCATAGAACATACCCATTGCATTGCTGCCGCCGCCGACACACGCCAAAACAGCTGCCGGAAGCTTTCCTTCCTTTTCCAGAATCTGTGCCTTTGCCTCCCGTCCGATGACAGACTGGAAATCCCGCACGATCGTCGGAAACGGATGCGGTCCCATAACAGAGCCCAGTACATAGTGGGTGTCCGATACGCGGTTTGTCCACTCACGCATCGTCTCGTTTACTGCATCCTTTAAGGTCTGGGTTCCGCTTGTTACCGGATGCACCTTTGCGCCCAAAAGCTTCATTCTGTAAACATTCAGCGCCTGCCGGTCTGTGTCCTCTTTTCCCATAAAAATCTCACATTCCAGTCCGAGCAGTGCCGCAGCTGTTGCACAGGCAACCCCATGCTGTCCGGCGCCAGTTTCTGCGATGACGCGGGTTTTACCCATCTTTTTTGCCATCAGCACCTGGCCGAGTACGTTGTTGATCTTGTGAGAGCCGGTGTGGTTTAAGTCCTCCCGCTTTAAATAGATCTTCGCACCGCCCAGATCCTTTGTCATTTTCTCCGCATAATATAACAGCGACGGTCTTCCTGCATAATTTTTTAACAGATCATCAAGCTCCGCACAAAACTCCGGGTCATTTTTATAAAATTCGTATTGCTCCTCCAGATGAATGATCTCATTCATCAGCGTCTCCGGGATGTACTGTCCTCCGTGTATTCCAAATCTGCCTTTTTCCATCAGTTGTATTCCTCCTTCTGCCGTGCTGCCGCTACGCACGCGAAAATTTTCTCCCGATCCTTAAAACCGTCGGTTTCTGCGCCGCTGCTGACGTCGAACGCCCAGGCTCCCGTTCGCACAGCCTCTTTTATATTCTCTGCATTCAGCCCGCCCGCCAGGAAAAATGGGCGGCCGATAGATTCTATTAAAGTCCAGTCAAAGACTCTTCCGGTTCCGCCGCTGCCCTGATCCAGCAAAATGTAATCTGCGTAGCTTTCCCTGGCACGCAGCACATCTTCCTTCGTCCGGACGGAAAACGCCTGGATCACCGGACAGCTGACTTTGCTTTTCAGTTCATTTATATATGCCTCGTCTTCCTGCCCGTGCAGCTGCACCCAGTCAATGACGCCATCCTCTACCAGACCGACAATGGTTTCTATTGTTTCGTTGACAAAAACACCGACTGCCGGGATTTCTTTTTTTAACATGCTATGCAGCTGTTTTGCCTGCTCGGGTGAAACCTGCCGCCTGCTCCTTGCAAAGACGAAACCTGCAAAATCAACTCCGGCGTCGTTGACCCATTCGATATCGCAAGGGCGGGACAGCCCACAGATCTTGAGGTGTGGGCGTGCAGATTCTGCGATGTTCGCAGTTCGAATGATATCTTTGCTGCGCTGCTTTTGCTCACTCATGGCAGTCCCTCTTCAACTCCTGCAGCATCGCCGCTTTATCGCTGCTTCTCATCAGCGTTTCGCCAATCAGCACCGCGTCCGTTCCATTTTTATATAAAACGGCAACGTCCTCTGCACCCCTGATGCCGCTTTCGGAGACGTAGAGTACCTCGGGCGGAATCAGCGCCCGCAGACGCACACTGTTTTTGACATCCACAGTAAAATTCTTCAGGTTCCGATTGTTGACGCCGATGATCCGCGCTCCGGCACGCAGCGCCCGCGCAACCTCTTCTTCGTCGTGTGCCTCAACTAACGCCGATAAGCCAAGGCTATGCGCCTTTTTTAAAAACTGACCAAGCTCTTTCTCGGACAAAATCGCACAAATCAGAAGCACCGCAGAAGCACCTAAAAGCTTTGCTTCATAAATCTGATATTCATCCACCGTAAAATCCTTGCGCAGCACCGGAATGCTCACCTCACGTGCAATCTCTCGAAGGTAGTCATCGCTTCCGAGGAAGTATTCCGGCTCCGTCAGCACGGAAATCGCAGATGCGCCCGCGCGCTCATACTGCCGCGCGATTTCCAGATACGGAAAGTCTACTGCAATCAGTCCTTTAGATGGAGATGCCTTTTTGACCTCGCAGATAACCGAAATCCCCGGCGCCGCCAGCGCTTTTTCAAATGGAAACCCGGTATCTGCAGCCAGGCTCTTTGCTTCTTTTTTCAGAACCTCCATCGGCTTTTTCTTTTTATTTTCCTCCACACGCGCCCGCGCAGCGTCCGCGAGAGTATCCAGAATCGTCTTTTCTTTCATGCTTTCCACTCATTTCTGCGCACGCTTTTTGCGCATGTCGAGTTTGTGTCAAGTGCGCGCAGACACAAATCCCGCGATTGAAAAATTTTTTCAATCTTCTTACTCCTGATTCGTCAGCGCTGCAAACTGCTCCAGCTGTGCAAGCGCCTTACCGCTGTCGATGACTTCCTGCGCTTCTCTGATCGCATCTTCGATTGAAATGCCCTTTGCGATATGGATTGCCGCTGCGGAGTTCAGAACGACCGCATCCCGTCTGGGTCCTTTTTCCCCTTTTAAAATCGCCAGTGCAATCTGCGCGTTGTCCTGGGGGCTTCCGCCGATCAGCTCGTCTTTGCTGCAGCGGGTAAAGCCGAACTGCTCCGGAGTGATCACATAGGATAAAAATTCCCCATCCTTTACTTCGCAGACTGTCGTCGGTGCACTCATGGAAATCTCATCCAGACCGTCCTGTCCATATACGACCATTGCCTTTTTCACGCCGAGGTTTGCCAGTACCCGTGCTAACGGCTCCACCAGTGCCTCGTCATAAACACCCATCAGCTCCATGTTTGCACCTGCCGGATTGGTCAGCGGTCCAAGAATATTGAAAATCGTACGGATACCCAGCTCTTTTCTGACCGGTGCGACATATTTCATCGACAGGTGGTAATTCTGTGCAAACAGGAAGCACAGACCGATTTTTTTGAGCACTTCTGCGCTCTTTGCCGGATCGATGGTGATCTTTACACCAAGTGCTTCTAAAACGTCCGCCGCACCGCTCTTGCTGGATGCTGCACGGTTGCCGTGTTTTGCCACCGGAACGCCTGCTGCCGAGATCACCAGAGAAGACGTTGTAGAAATATTAAAGGAATTGGAATGGTCACCGCCGGTTCCAACGATTTCCAGCACATCCTGATCATGTAGCAGGCGTACACAATGCTTTCTCATCCCCGCCGCACACGCGGTAATTTCCTCGATTGTCTCGCCCTTCATCGCCATCGCGGTTAAAAATGCACTCATCTGTACCGGACTTGCCTTTCCGCCCATGATTTCATCCATCGAAGCTTCTGCGGTCTCATAATCCAGGTTCTGCTTTGCTGCCAGTTTTACAATCGCTTCTTTAATCATTGTCTTCTCCTTTTTCTCTGCATTCGCAAGCTGTAAAAAATTTTCAAGCATCTTTTTCCCAAGTGGAGTTAAAATTGATTCCGGGTGAAACTGTACGCCGTACACCGCCTTTGTTTTATGCTGCAGTGCCATGATCTCACCGTCCGATGTCCTGGCAGTCACCTGCAGGCATTCCGGAAAGGTTTCCTCCTGCGCCGCCAGCGAATGGTACCGTGCCACCGTCGTTTCCTCCGGCAGACCAACAAACAGCGGCGTTTTCGTATCGAGCTTTGTCACGGACTGTTTGCCGTGCATCAGCTGTTTTGCATAGGAAACAACTCCGCCGTATGCCTCGCAGACCACCTGATGCCCCAAACACACGCCGAGGATCGGGATTTTCCCGCCGAGCTTTTGCACCACCTCAATGCAGCAGCCCGCATCCTGCGGACGTCCCGGGCCCGGCGACAGGATAATCGCTTCGGGCTTTAATGCCTCAATCTCTTCTGCCGTCAGCTCGTCATTTCGGATCACCTTAATCTCCGGATTGATCGCCCCGATCAGCTGATATAAGTTATAGGAAAAGCTGTCATAATTATCGATCAGTAAAATCATGCCCGTTCCCCTTTCTTTCCAAGTTTCTGCGCTTCCTGCAGCGTCAGCACCACTGCTTTCGCCTTATTGATGCATTCCTGATATTCCTTCGGTGCTACACTATCCGCCACAATTCCGGCTCCCGACCGGACGAATACTTTTCCGTTTTTGCAAAATGCCAGCCGGATCGCGATACACATATCCATATTTCCCGCAAAATCCAGATATCCAATGGCACCGCCGTAAATGCCGCGCTTGTTGTTTTCCAGGTCGTTGATGATCTGACAGGCGCGAAGCTTTGGTGCACCCGAAAGGGTTCCCGCCGGAAGCACTGACTGCAGGGCGTCTAGCGCCGTTTTATCGCTGCGAAGCTCGCCCCGCACGGTCGATCCCAGGTGCATGACGTGGGAAAATTTTTCGACCGAAAGATATTTTTCCACTTCTACCGTTCCGAACCGGCAGAACCGCCCAAGATCATTTCGTCCGAGATCCACCAGCATGTTGTGCTCCGCCAGCTCCTTTTCATCGGAAAGCAAATCGGCTTCCAGCTCCTGATCCTCCTTTTCGTCCTTTCCCCTGGGTCTTGTCCCGGCAAGAGGGAAGGTGTATGCGGTCTGATTGTCCACCTTTACCAGTGTCTCCGGCGAAGCGCCGGCGATTTCCAGATCGTCGCTGGAAAAATAAAACATGTACGGTGACGGATTTTTTGTCCGCAGAATCCGGTAGGTATCCAGCAGGCTTCCGTCAAATCCGGCTTCCAGACGGTTCGAAAGCACCAGCTGGAAAATGTCTCCCTCATGGATGTAATGCTTGACCTGTTCCACCTTTTCACAATAGCTTTCCTGATCGAACAGCGGCGTGAGCTCTGTTGTCAGCCTCCCTGCGGACACGTTTTTTTCTGCGCCCTTTTCGATGATGTCCTGCATCTGATCAAGGGTCTGAAGGGCTGTGCGGTAAACCGCTTCCAGGGTGTCGGGCTCTGCTGCAGATACCGGGGCGTCCGTTGCTGCTGCCCGCGCGCTTTTCCCCCTTGCCTGGAGGTCCGTTGCCGCTGCAGCGCCGGCTGTCTGTCCACCTTCTGCCTGCACGTCTGCTTCCAATATCCGACTGTTACAGATCAGGATGATCTTTTGTCTGTAGTGATCAAATGCGATCATCTTATCAAACAGCATCAGATCGACGTCCCGGAACTTTTCCTGATCCTCTGCGTCCAGCCGAAGCGTCGGCTCCGCATATTTGATATAGTCGTATGCAAAATATCCAACCAGACCGCCGGTCAGAGGCGGGAGCTTTTTGATCTGCGGCGCGCGGTTTTCTTCGATCACCCTTGCAATCACCTGCGCCGGATTCTCTGTTTCAAACTGCTCGACATGGTCTGTTGTAATTGTCACCTGATGGTTCATGCAGGTCAGCTCCATCGCAGGATCGAACCCAAGAAAGCTGTACCGTCCCCACTGCTTGTTGTCCTCCGCGCTTTCTAACAAAAAGCAGTGGTCGCTTACCGCCAGCAGTTTTTTCAGTACCTGTACGGGTGTTGCGATATCTGAAAAAATCTCACGCCAGATCGGAATCCTCCGGTAAACTCCGGACGCTGCCGTTCTTTTCAGTTCTTCCAGTGATGTCTGTTCCATGCGACTGTTCCTCCTGTAAAAAAGAATGTGTCTTGGGATATTCTCGCGCCGAGGCGCGGTTGCTTTAGCAACCATCTACCCTTGCGCCGAGTGC
>ERZ827452.2607-NODE-2607-length-13050-cov-10.234475_pt1 | contig 13050 bp, 10 predicted proteins | sample MGYA00519866_ERZ827452 | MGnify/ENA primary metagenome ERZ827452 (study PRJEB31778, sample SAMEA3449307) | human gut metagenome | biome: human gut; feature: human-associated habitat; material: faeces | place: United Kingdom | collected 2010/2012 ... | reverse complement strand
TCAGAACGTCGTGAGACAGTTCGGTCCCTATCTGTCGTGGGCGCAGGATATTTGATGGGAGCTGTCCCTAGTACGAGAGGACCGGGACGGACGTACCTCTGGCGCACCAGTTGTTCCGCCAGGAGCATAGCTGGGCAACTACGTACGGATCGGATAAACGCTGAAAGCATCTAAGCGTGAAGCCGACCCAAAGATAAGATATCCCATTGTTTCAAACAAGTAAGACCCCTTGAAGACTACAAGGTTGATAGGCACGATGTGTAAGTGGAGTGATCCATTCAGCAAGCGTGTACTAATAGGTCGAGGGCTTGACCACAATTCGCTTGAGACTTTTAAGTCAACGAAAAAATGTTAGCAGTGATTATTCAGTTTTGAAGGCACGTCCTTCAGGAAATACTGGACAGAAGCACAGAAATGTGTTATACTGATTCAGTCAAATTGGTCGGTGTCGATGACGGTAAGGTTCCACCTGTTCCCATTCCGAACACAGAAGTTAAGCTTACTTGTGCCGAAGATAGTTAGCTGGAAACGGCTTGTGAAAATAGGTAGTCGCCGACTTAGAGAAACGCTTCAGGAGTTTTCCTGAAGCGTTTTTTAGTATGTAAAAGATGAAATTGCTACAAATAGAGCAAGATATAACTGAAAATTCATATTTTGTTAAAATACTTTATAGGAATTAGTTGCAGCTAAGGGATGCTTATGATACAATAATAATATGATACTGTGATGAAAAATGGGATTTGATAGAGATGTATTACAGAACGGAAGGAAGTAGTTGCGTTGAAGGTGGCGATGATCGGACACAAGGATTTTCCAAGTCGCTCGGGCGGTGTAGAGGTCATGGTCGGCGGGCTGGCCAGAAGTCTGGTGGAACGCGGCTATGACGTAACCGTGTATAACCGCGGCTTGGAAAAGCACCATAATGTGTACGATGTGGACGGCGTTCACGCACGGCGGGTATTTACCCTGCAAAAGCCTTCGTTGAATGCCACGATCTACTCCTTTCTGGCTACCTTTGACGCGCTGTTCCGGGGCTACGATGTGATCCATTACCACGCCATCGGACCCAGCGTACCGCTGCTGATCGCTAAACTGTTCGGCAAGCACACCGTATGTACGGTGCACGGTTTGAACTGGAAGGTGGACAAGTGGCGCGGCTTTGCAAGCCGTTACATGAAGCTGGGAGAGAGGATCGCCGCAAAATATGCGGATGATCTGGTGGTGCTTTCAGAGACGGAATGGAACTATTTTTTGCAGAAATATGACCGCGCGTCCATTTTGATCCCCAATGCCATCCGATTTTATGAAAAGCGTCCCTGCAGCCTGATCCGGGAAAGATATGGGCTGGAGCAGGGAGAGTACATCCTATATGTGGGACGCATCTCGCCGGAAAAGGGCACGATGGATCTGGTGGAGGGCTACCGCAAGGCCAAGACAGGGAAAAAGCTTGTGCTGGTCGGCCCGCTGGACGACAGCGAATATTGCAAGACAGTACAGCAGCAGGCACAAAATGACCCCAATATCATCATGACGGACTATGTGGTGGGCGACCCGCTGAAGGAGCTTTACAGCAACTGTGGACTGTTTGTTCTGCCCAGCCACACCGAGGGACTTTCCCTTTCTTTGCTGGAGGCGCTGTCCATCGGTGCACGGTGTCTGGTGAGCGATATCCCTGAGAATACGGTCGTGGCCGATATTTACGGTGCGTCCTTTACGCCGGAGGATACGGACGACCTTGCACGGGCGCTGGAGCGGGAATGCGCACAGGAGTACCCGGACGCAATGCGGCAGCAGCAGATCCGGTACATCCATACAAATTTCGAGTACGAGGTGATGCTGGACCGTTACGAGGAGGTCTATCATCATGTGGTGGGCGACCCGCTGAAGGCGATGCCCTCCACCCTGAAAAAAAAGAAAGTGCCGGCAGGCGCAAAAGCATAAGCAAAGAACGCCCCGGGAACGTTTGAAAGCGTTTCCGGGGCGTTTTTTCGTTTAGATCAGCGGGGCGATGAACTTGAGTACCATGCCCACCAGATGCAGCAGTTTTTTGCCCTGCCAGACGCTCTGGCGGGTAGGCTCTACTGTGCGGCACTGTGCCAGCGTATCCTGAAAATCAGCTTCAATACGGGGCAGGCAGTCCACGCCGCGCATCCAGACCGCGTTTTCAAAGTGGTGGTACAGACTGCGGTAATCCAGATTGATGGTGCCCACGACCGCCTCCTGCCCGTCCATGATCATCACCTTGGCGTGGGTGAAGCCGGGCACCCACTCGCTGATCTTTACACCAGAGGACAGCAGTGGCAGGTAATGGGTCTTAGCCAGCGCATAAGCAAACCACTTGTCCGGCTTGCCGGGTAAAATCAGGTGCACATCTACGCCGCGCTCTGCGGCAAAGCGCAGAGCGGTCTCCAGCTCGCCGTCCAGAATGAGGTAGGGCGTGATGATATGTACGCTGCGCCGGGCGCGGTTGAGCAGGTCGATGTACACCATTTCGCCTACCCGCTCGCCATCCAGCGGGCAGTCGCCGTAGGGGATGACAAAGCCCTTTGCCTGCGTTTCCGGGATGGGGCGGGTGAGGAACTGCGCAAACTCCGGCTCCCGCTGGATGCTCCACATCTGCAAAAACAGAGCGGTCATGGTGCGCACGCCCTCGCCCTCCAGCATGACAGCGGCGTCCTTCCAGCGGCCGTATTTTTCAACGTGGTTGATGTACTCGTCGGCCAGATTCACGCCGCCGGTAAAGCCTACGCGGCCATCCACGACAAGGATCTTGCGGTGGTCGCGGTAGTTGTAGTGAGTGGAGACAAAGGGTGTGACCGGCGCAAACACCTTGCAGCGGATGCCCAGCGCTTCCAGCCGTCTGGGGTAGTCCCGGGGCAGGGTGGAGAACTCGCAGGTGCCGTCATACATTACCCGCACATCCACGCCCTGCGCGGCCTTGCGTGCCAGTATCTCCAGAATGCGCCCCCACATCAGGCCCTCGTCAATGATGAAGTATTCCAGAAAAATGTACTGGGTGGCGCTTTCCAGCTGGGGCAGCAGCGCAGCGAACTTGGCTTCTCCGCTGGGGAAATAGGTCACCTGCGTGTTTTCGTACACAGGGAAGCCGCCGCCCCGTCCGCGCAGATACTGCGCCAGAGAGGCTGCGCCGGGGCAGTCTGCGTCCAGCGCTGCGCCTGCCTTTTGGGGCTGCGGCAGCTGGCTGCGGGTCTGGCCCTCCAGCTCCAGCAGGCGCTTTTTGAGCATCCGGTGGCCGACATCCTCCTTGGTGTACCAGAACAGCAGCACGCCCAGCACGGGCGCCAGCGCCGTGACCACCAGCCACGGGATGCGCACGCTGTTGTTCATGTCCTGATTGAGCAGGTAGACCATCATGGCCGCCGTGACCAGCAAGGTGCCGCCCAAGTAGTGGGGCAGCAGGTTACTGAACCAGCGCATCAGGCTGAACAGCGCCCCGAACTGCAGCACCAGCAGTACCAGCACCAGCCCAAAGCGGCTGAAGATGGCGTGGATGAGCCCTTTCTGGCCTTTACGGAGCAGACGGATGCCGCCGTCCTCAAATACCCGGACCTTGCTTCTCATGGTGTGCTGCAATGTTTCTTTTGACATTTTGACCGTCCTTTTTTTGGAATGTGTCGGAGGATAGCCTGCAAGCCCTGTCCAAATGACACATTTTGTGCTATGATAAAAGGGAAGAACTGCTGCAGGGCGGCAACAGCCCCGGGGCAGCAGAATATATACAAATCTATTATAATCCATTCCGACCGGTTTTTCCACAGAAACCGGCAGATTTTGTGCAGAAGGAGTTTGCATCATGAACAACCTGATCATTGGCATCGCGGGCGGCTCGGGCAGCGGCAAGACCACCCTTGCACTGCGGCTGAAGGAGCGCTTTGGGGAGGACGAGGTGCGGCTGATCTCCCACGACAGCTACTACAAGCGCCACGATGAGCTGCCCTTTGAAGAGCGCTGCAAGCTGAATTACGACCACCCGGACGCCTTCGACAACGCCCTGCTCATCTACCATTTGCAGGAACTGAAGGCCGGACGCGCCATCGACTGCCCGGTGTACGATTACTCCAACCACAACCGCAGCAACGAGGTGCAGCACATCGAGCCCGCCCCGGTGCTGATCGTGGAGGGAATTCTGCCCTTTGTAGAGCCGGAGCTGTGCGCCCTGTTCGACTACAAGATCTTTGTGGACACGGACGCGGACGAGCGCATCCTGCGGCGCATCCTGCGGGACGTAAAGGAGCGCGGGCGCAGCCTGGACAGCGTGATCGACCAGTACCTGACCACGGTCAAGCCGATGCACGAAGCCTTTGTAGAGCCCAGCAAGCGCAACGCGGACATCATTGTGCCCAACGGCGGCGAGAACAGCACCGCCGTAGAGATGCTGGCGCACCACATCCGCACCCTGATCGAGCGGGCGAACCGGGGGTAAGACGATTTAGAATGGCTTCCGCTGCGCTCTAGCCATGTTCAGCGGAAAGAATATTTTTAATTTTGGGGTTCTGAAAAGCCTGCGGGCTTTTCAGAACCCCATTTCCACAGGTGGGGTCGTAGAGGAAAACGGCATTTGCAGCGCCGCTTTCTGCGAAAGCGCGGCGCTGCGGGCAAGCGCTCGCTCCCTCGGGGGGAGCTGTCGCGCAGCGACTGAGGGGCTATAAATGGAGAAGCGAAAAAAGCGTTAAAGCGATAGCGCCGACTGGCGCAGCGCTAGCTTTTTTGTGCTTCGACTTCTTCTTTAGGATTGTCAAGGGCGTGCAGCCCTTGACCCGTTGCGGGGTGGGTGGAGTCCAGAGGTAGGGAGGGGGGAATCGGAACACCCCTCCCTACCTCTGGCCCAGCGGAGCGTCTTTGCACGCTGAAAACAAGCAGAAAGTCACCCCGCGGAGCGCAATGCACTTTTCCGGTTCTCTTTTGGTGTCAAAAGAGAACATCCCCCGGCTAGAGCCTCTGCCCTTCCTCCTCCACCCTGCGGATGGCTTCTTTAATGGTGGTGTAGGCAAAGCCGCGGCGCTGCAGCGCCGCCACCACAAGGTCGCGACGGCCGATGGCCAGCTTTTTGCGGTAACGGCTGTCCACCAGCGCGGCGGCGGCTTCCAGCTCCGGGTCATCGCCGCCGTCCTCCGGGGCGTAGACCGCTTCCAGCGCACCTGCCACCTCGGCGGGGGCAAACCCCTTCTGGCGCAGACTCTGGGCGGCGGCGCGGCGGCTTTTGCGGGCAGCCAGCAGGCTGTGCGCCCGTGCTTCGGCGTAGCGGGCATCGTTCACATAGTCCAGCTGCACCATCTCCGCCACAGCGGCGGCAGCGGCCTGCTCGGTATAGCGGCGGCACAGCCGCTCATACAGCATATTGGCAGAGACCTCCTGTCCGGCCAGCGTTTCCAGCGCACTCGCCCGCGCCTTGGCGGGGTCTGCACACTTTTCCGCATCCGGGCGGGGTCGGCGGCGGTAGAAGGCCATTTAGTCCTCCACCATGATATCCAGCTCGCTCTCGCTGCTGCGGGTGGGTGCCTTGACCACCGGCTCCTTTGCGGCGGCGGGGTCGGCGGGCTTTTCCGCTGCTGCAACAGCGCGGCCGGCCGGGCGGCGGGTGGCGTACAGCTTATCGGCGTTGGCGCGGATCTGACCCTCGATGTCATTGGCGATCTCGGGGTTATCCTTCAGGAACTGCTTGGCGTTGTCGCGGCCCTGACCCAGACGGATATCGCCGTAGTTGAACCATGCGCCGCTCTTCTGCACGATGCCCAGCTTGACGCCCACGTCAATGAGCTCGCTCATTTTGGAGATGCCCTCACCGAACATGATGTCGAACTCGGCTTCACGGAACGGCGGAGCCACCTTGTTCTTGACGATCTTGGCACGGGTGTGGTTGCCGATGAACTGGCCGGAGGAGTCCTTCAGACCCTCCACGCGGCGGATGTCGATACGCACCGAGGCGTAGTACTTCAAAGCGCGGCCGCCGGTGGTCACCTCCGGGTTGCCGTACATGACGCCCACCTTCTCACGCAGCTGGTTGATGAACACGCAGACCGTGTTGGTCTTGCCGATGACGCTGGTCAGCTTACGCATGGCCTGACTCATCAGACGTGCCTGCAGACCCACATGGCTGTCGCCCATCTCGCCCTCGATCTCGGCGCGGGGCACCATGGCGGCTACCGAGTCCACTACGATGGCGTCAATGGCACCGGAGCGCACCAATGCTTCGCAGATCTCCATGGCCTGTTCGCCGGTGTCCGGCTGGCTGACCAGCAGGTTGTTGATGTCCACACCCAGCGCTTCGGCATAGGTGGGGTCCAGTGCGTGCTCAACGTCGATAAAGGCCACCTCGCCGCCCTTCTTCTGGGCTTCGGCAAGGATGTGCAGTGCCAGCGTGGTCTTACCGCTGGATTCCGGGCCGTACACCTCAATGATGCGTCCGCGGGGCACACCGCCCACGCCCAGAGCCAGATCCAGACCCAGACTGCCGGTGGAAATGGCATCCACCTGCATGGAGGCGTTGTCGCCCAGCTTCATGACGGCACCCTTGCCGAACTGCTTTTCGATCTGCGCCAGCGCCGTAGCCAGCGCGTCCTTCTTGGCTTCCGGCTCGGTCTTTTGGGTAGCCGGTGCAACGTTGTTGTTCTGATTTTTTGCCATAGCCTGCTGCTCCTTTTATCCTTTGGGCCCGCAGAGGGCGGGCTGTCCTTCGCTTTCCTTCTTAGTATAACACAAAATCAAAATATTACAACAAGAAGTTGTTTGTTTTTTCCAATTTATTTTGCGCGATGGGCGATCACACAGCGGTCGTTGCCGCCAAAGTCCTGTATGCAGCGGATATCTGCCCATCCGTTCTCTTCCAGCAGGGCGCTTACAGCTTCCCGCTGCTGCCAGCCGATCTCCAACACCAGTGCCCCGCCGGGGCACAGCGCATTTTGGTAGTGCTGCGCCAGCGCCCGGTAGAATACAAGGCCGTCCTCCCCGGCTTCCAGCGCCATGGCAGGCTCCTGTGCCACCTCGGGCTGCAGTTGCTCCATCTCTGCGGCGGTCAGGTAGGGCGGGTTCGAGACGATGAGTTCCAGCTGCCCCTCCGGCAGGGTTTCCCAGTAGGTGAACAGGTCGCCCTGCACCGGCTGCACCGCGTAGACGGGCTTTTTGCCTGCCCGCAGCGCGTTCAGCGCCGGGCCCCAGTCCAAGGCCGGGGCATCTGCCTGTTCAAGCGCAGAGGGTTCCAGCACGTTCTCGGTCTGTCTGCCCTGCCCGGTCAGAGCGCAGCGGGCGTTCTTTTCCAGATAGACAAAGGCCGCAGGGCTTTTTTCCACGCAGGTCACCTGCGCGGCGGGACAAAAGCGCTTGACCCCCAACCCCAGACAGCCTGTCCCGGCGCAGAGGTCCAGCACCCGGGGCGATTCGATGCCCGCAAGGGTCTCGGCGGCGGCCTGCGCCACCACCTCGGTATCTGCCCGGGGACAGAGCACCCCGGGGCCTACCGCCAACTCAAAATCTAAAAAGCTCCAGCTGCCGCAGAGGTATTGCAGCGGCTCCCGCGCGGCGCGGCGGGTGCAGAGCACTTCCAGCGCCGCCGCCTGCTCTGCGGTCAGCGGACGGTCGGAAAGCCGCACGTCCCGCCCGGTCGCCAGCCGGAACAGCTCCCGCGCGTCAAAATCCGCGTCCGGGCAGCCTGCGGCCGTCAGCCGCTGTTCCACCTCCCGCACCGCTGTGCGGGGGAGCATTGCTTCGTTTACCATTTGCCTTCCTCCGGGTTTTCGGGCAGCACGGGGGTGATGGCGGCAATGGCTACCTCGATCATGCTGTCGTCCGGCTCAAAGACGGTAAGATGCTGCACCCAGATGCCCGGCTGACGGATGATGCGGGTAGCAATGTTATCCGACCGGCCGCACCACTTGAGCAGCTCGTAGCTGATGCCCATGACCAGCGGCAGCAGCAGCAGCTTGCACACCACCCGCAGGCCGATGCTGCCCCATGGCAGCACGCTGTACAAAAACACGCTGACGATGACCACCAGAATGAGGAAGCTGGTGCCGCAGCGGGGATGGAAACGGGTATACTTGCGCACATTCTCCACGGTCAGCGGGTCGCCCGCCTCGTAGCAGGCAATGGTCTTGTGCTCCGCACCGTGGTACTCGAACACGCGATGAATTTCCTTCATTTTGGAGATGCCCACCATATAGGTCAGGAAGATGGCCACCTTCAGCACCGCTTCCAGCACCACCTTGCCCCAGCGCCCCAGCGGCAGCAGACGGTTCACCCCGCCCACAAGGAAGGTGGGCAGCACGGTGAACAGCAAAATCGCCAGCAGACCGCCCAGCACCGCCGCCACAGTCAGCAGCGCGTTCTCGGCTTTTTCACCCAGATGCTCCCCCACCCATTTTTCAAAGGCGGTCTCCTCCTCGGCGGGGTCGTAATCGTCCCCCATGCTTACCTGTGCCGAGTACATCATGTAGCGGTAGCCCACGATCATGCTCTCGATCATGGAAATGGCGCCGCGCACCAGCGGGATCTTCGTCCACACCCCGTGGGTGGGGGTGGGGTCGAGCTTAGTCTCAATGGTGCCGTCCGGTTTGCGCACGGCACAGCACATCTGTTTGGGGCCGCGCATCATGATGCCCTCCATCAGTGCCTGCCCGCCTACGCTGGTCTTAAAGCGTTCCTTTTTAGGTTGATTCATTGGTTTCTCCCGATATCCACCCCTGCCACTTTGGGCAAAGGGCGGTCTTTTTTATATTTTATCCGGGGCATATCCCCGAGTAAAGCTCATTCTAGCACACAAATGTGACAAAATCTGTAGTCCGTGGCACTGCTGTACGAAAATCAAATGATACCACTTGACCTGAGATAAAAGCCTTCCCCCGTCCGGGGGAAGCCTTCATCCAGAAAATTGCTTTTTATGGCGCTGCTCATGCCTTATGGTACAGCGGCAGACCCAAGGTGACCACGGTGCCGCGCCCGAGGGTGCTCTTGATATCCAGCGTGCCGTCCAGCGCGGTCATGATGGAATCCACCAGCGCCAGACCGATGCCGCTGCCGCGCACCGAGTTGCTGCCCTTGTAGAACTTGGTCTTTACGTTTTCCAGATCCTCCGGCGGAATGCCGCGTCCCTGATCGATGATCTCCACAAAGGCTTTGTACTCCCCTGCCCACAGCTTGACCGTAATGCGCCCGCCGGGGGCGGAGTATTTGATGGCGTTATCCAGAATATTGATGAACACCTGCCGCAGACGGTCCGGGTCGGCGTAGACGGGGATCATCTCCTCCGGCTCGGTGTAGTGGAGCAGCAGCCCCTCCTGCCGGATGCGTGCCTCGCAGAAGAGCACAGCATCGGTCAGTTCTGCCACCAAGTCCAGCGGGCGGCACTCCATGCGGATGCGTCCGTTCTGCAGGCGGCTGAAATCCAGCAGCTCCTCCACCATATTGTTCAGCCGCCCGGTCTCATTGTTGATGATCTCCAGCCCCTTGCGGTAGTTCTCGTCCGTGGGGTCGTCCAGGGTCATCAGGGTCTCCACCCAGCCCCGGATGGAGGTAAGCGGGGTGCGCAGCTCGTGGGACACCGAACTGATGAACTCGTTCTTCATCTTCTCGGTCTCTTCCAGACCCTCAGCCATCTGGTTGATAGTGCCGCGCAGCCGGTCCACCTCGTCGTGGGGGTCGCCGGTCAGGGGCAGACGCACATCCAGTTCGCCCCGGGCGATGCCGGCGGCGGTGCGCTCCACCTGCCCCAGCGGCACCACGATGCCCCGCACAAAGTACAGTCCGGACATGACCGTGAACAGCAGGATCGCCACCGCAAGGAACACACTGACGATGACGGCGTTTTTGACCTGCCGCTCCACCAGCGCCAGACTGGTGACCAGCCGCAGAGCCGCCACGTCCTCGGCGTCGTAGGGCACCAGCGAGCAGGCCGCCATGACCATCTCGCCGGACTGGGTGCGGTACACCGCCACGCCCAGACCATCCGGCGCACCGAGCGCCTGTTCAAAGTCCCTGCTGCTGACGATGCCCTCCGCGTCCGTACCGCTGGAGGAGGCGATCACGCTGCCGTAGCTGTCCAGCAGCATGAACTCGTATTTATCCTTATCGGCAAACTGTTCCACCATGCGCCGCAGCGCCAGACTGCGGCTGACCGCCGCGCTCTGGGCGGTATCGCCGGTATACATTTTCAGCTGACCAGTCACCGAGGAGAACCGCCGGTACATGATCTGCTGCACACTGCCGTAGTAGCTGCGGGTATAGCTGTACAGAAACATTGCTTCGGCCAGTAGCACCACCAGTACGGTGATGAGCAGATTGCCCCGCAGCCAGCGGCGGGTGATACCGCTTCGCATAACAGTGTCCTCCTTTCGGTGAGTATAGATAATAAAAAAATATTTTTTGCGATTCAGGAAAGTCCGTAGGACTTTCCTGAATCACATTTTTATTCTTCCCACCGGTAGCCATAGCCCCACACGGTCATGATGTGGGCGGGGTGGCTGGGCTCGTCCTCCACCTTCATGCGCAGGCGGCGGATGTTCACATCCACGATCTTTACGTCGCCGAAGTAGTTCTCGCCCCAGACCCCTTTTAGGATCTTTTCACGCACCAGCGCGGTGCCCGGGTTGCGGAAAAACAGCTCCATGATCTGGAACTCCACCTGCGTCAGCTCGATGGGCTGACCGGCTTTCAGCAACACGCGGCGGTTCTCGTCCAGCACGAACTCGCCGCTGGTCAAAGTGCCCAGCGGGGTATTCTCCCGGCTGTCCCCTTCCTTGGTGCGGATCACGCGGCGGCACAGCGCTTCCACCCGCGCCAGCAGTTCGCTGACGCTGAAAGGCTTGGTCATGTAATCGTCTGCGCCGATGGACAGCCCGCGGATCTTATCCTGCTCCTGCCCCTTGGCGCTGAGGATGATGATGCCGATCTGCTGGTCGGTGCGGCGGATGGTCTCGCACAGCGAAAACCCGTTCATGCCCGGCAGCATCACGTCCAGAATGGCGGCATCGCAGCCGGGTTTCTGCGCCAGCAGCGGCAGGGCGGCTTCGGCGCTTTCAGCCTCCACCACCTCCATCCCCGCATGGCGCAGGTTCAGGGCGATCATATCGCGGATATTGGTTTCATCTTCTACAACAAGCACTCGTACCATGCAGCATCCTCCATTCCTTAATTCAGCAGATACAACGCCTTGGAAAGGCGATAGTTTGTGTCGGCAAGCAAAACGCCCGGGCCCATTCTGGCCTGCAGCTGGCGGGACGCCACCACGCCGAGCCTTGTCCAGCCGGTGGAGTTTGCCGAGGTCCTTGCCAGCCGTACCGTCAGCACCAGCTCATCCTCGTCTACGGTGCGCAGCTCCACTGCGCCGTCATATTCCTCGCTGTCGGTCAGTTTCAGGTTGCCCTCCCACTCGGCGGGCAGCTCGATATAACAGTTGGTCTCCTCGTCCAGCAGGCCAAAGCTTTTTTCCGGGTGGCTGCTGGTGTAGTCCATCCAGACGATAAAATCCATGCGACGGCTCTGGCTCAGGTTCAGCAGACCCGCCTCGTCCGGCTGGGTGGGGATCTCCACGATGCCGTCTCCGTCCAGATCCCGGCTGACCAGCGTGGGCACGTTGCGCAGAGAGGCGTTATACAGCCGCTGGCTGCTGATCCTTGTGGCGGGCACCATTTGCTGGCTGTTCTCATCGTAGCACAACAGCACCGAAGCCAGATTGTTGCCGGAAATGCCGGTCCAGCCGTCCAGCACCAGATAATGCCGCCCGTCTGCGCCTGCACCCGCCGCCACCGAAGCGCAGCCGGAAAACTTATCTGCGGAAAGGCCGTTGACCGCCACCTGCCGGAAGCTGCCCTCCCGGTCTGCGGTCAGCAGCTCGATCTGCACGCTGCCGTCCTCCTGTGTGGACATCAGGATCAGATCCTGACTGCTGCCGCCGGTGATATTTTCCACCAGATACTGCTCGTACTGCTGCTCGAGAATGGTGGACAGAGTGCCGTCCTGATAAGAGTACACCGCCAGATAGTGGTCATTCTGGGCAGCGGTATAGCCCACCACCAGCTGGCAGCTGTCTGTATCCTGCAATTGGGCAAGGCTGACGTTCTCCACCGTTTCGGCAAGGCCTTCCACGCTCTGGCGCACCTGCCAGCTTCCGGCATCATCCCGCTGCAAAATGGCTATGCAGACGTTGGCTGTCTGGGCGGTGGTATACAGCACCGCCGCATCCTGCTGACCGTCGCCATCCAGATCCTGCAGCACAAAGGGAGAAAGCAGCTCGCCCTGAATGGGATATTTCAGCTGGGCGCTCTCACCCAGCCAGTCGTTCAGGGCAGTTTGCAGCGCACCGTAATCGCCGGAAAGTTTCGGGGCACGCAGCAGTTCCTCTACCTGTGCCTTTTCGTTGGCCGGCAGCACGGTCTGGCAGCTGCACAGCAAAACGCACAGCAGCGTGCACAGCACCAGCCGCAGCCTGTGGGTTCTGTTCATACCGGTCAACCTCCTTCCGGGCATAAAAAGCTATTTTCAGTATACCACACTTTGCGGACACAAAAAAGGGGGTGGGCATATCTGGCGCTTACGCGTGGGACGATTTTAAATGCGCGCCGCGTTGCTCTGCGCATAGTCAGCGGAAAGATTATTTTTATTTGTAGTTTCGAAACGCCTGCGGGCGTTTCGAAACTACTTTTTCACGGGTGGGGTCGTGGAGGGAAACGGCAGCTGCCGCGCCGCTTTCTGCGAAAGCGCGGCGCTGCGGGGGAGGACGAGGATACTTGCGGGGAGTACCCCTTCAGTCTCGCTACGCTCGCCAGCTCCCCCAGGGGGCGCCTTTCGGCGTTGCCGCAAAGTTTGCCGCCACCGCTAAAGCCGTCCCCTTGGGGAAGGTGGCAAAGCCGCAGGCTTTGACGGAAGGGGTAACTTCCGGGCAGGCAAACTTTGCGCTTAAGCCAGAAACCTTGCCGCCATGCCAAAGGCTCCCTCCCAGAGGGAGCTGTCAAAACCGTCAGGTTTTGACTGAGGGAGTTAAGCTCCCCCCGGGGGGAGCTGTCGCGCAGCGACTGAGGGGCTTTAAATCGGCGGAGCCGG
>ERZ827452.2603-NODE-2603-length-13096-cov-6.020551_pt1 | contig 13096 bp, 15 predicted proteins | sample MGYA00519866_ERZ827452 | MGnify/ENA primary metagenome ERZ827452 (study PRJEB31778, sample SAMEA3449307) | human gut metagenome | biome: human gut; feature: human-associated habitat; material: faeces | place: United Kingdom | collected 2010/2012 ... | reverse complement strand
GCGGCGGCAAGGGCAAGCTGGTCAAGAACCCCTGCAAGGTCTGCCACGGCAGCGGCAAGGTGGCTACCAAAAAGACGCTGGAGGTGTCCATCCCCATGGGCATCGACGACGACCAGAGCTTTGCACTGCGCGGCATGGGCGATGCCGGTACCAACGGCGGCCCCGCCGGTGACGTCATCGTCATGGTCAGTGTGCGCCCCAGCGAGGTGTTCCAGCGCGACGGCTACGATGTGTGGGTCACCGTGCCCATCACTTACAGTCAGGCTGTGCTGGGCGACAGCGTCACCGTGCCCTCCATTGACGGCAAGGTGGAGTACACCGTGCCCGAGGGCACCCAGAGCGGCACCACCTTCCGCCTGCGCGGCAAGGGCATCCAGTACCTGAACGGCCGTGGCCGCGGTGATATGTACGTCAAGTGCGAGGTGGAGATCCCCAAAAAACTGAACAAGACCCAGCGAGATGCCCTGAAGAAATTTGAGGGCACGTTGAAAGAAGAAAACTACGAAAAGCGTAAGGGCTTCTTCAAAAAGCTGAAGGATATGTTCAACGCATAAAAACCAAACGGCGGCGCGTTCCATCGGAGCGTGCCGCCGTTTTTTGCGTCTGCGCAAGGCCGATTCGTCTCACACACTTGCGCTTTCGTCTAAAATGGGGTATGATTGAGACGAAAGACGGGTATCATGAGACGAAAGAACCGCAGCAAGAAGGAGGAAACACAGTATGAGAAGCTTTGACTACGGACAACTGGCAGACCGGATGTGGGATATGGAAACGCTCTCGTATGTGGCAAAGATCCATGAATGCAAAGGCCGACAGGAGCTTTATGTGCGCCAGAAACCGGCAGAACTGGATCGTTTGGTGGAGATTGCCAGAATACAGAGCACAGAGGCTTCCAATAAGATCGAGGGCATCGTAACGACCGATACCCGCATGAAGCAGCTGCTGGCCGATAAAACCACACCGCGCAACCGGGACGAAAGCGAGATCATGGGGTACCGAGAGGTGCTGAACACCATCCATGAAAACTATGATCTGATCCCGGTCAACTCCAATTATATCCTTCAGCTGCATCGGGACATGATGCAGTATGCAGGCGTTTCGTACGGAGGGTATTTTAAGAACGTACAGAACTATATCAACGAGACCAGACCGGACGGCACGCAGGTGACCCGGTTTCAGCCGGTGGCACCCTATGAAACGCCTGCGGCGATACAGGCCATCTGCGAGAACTATAATCAGACGCTTTTACAGGAAAAGGTGGACCCGCTGCTGGTGATCCCGGCGTTTGTATGCGATTTTTTGTGCATCCACCCTTTTAACGATGGCAATGGCCGGATGAGCCGTCTGCTGACGCTGCTTCTGCTCTACCGCAGCGGGTACGAGGTGGGAAAGTATATCAGCATTGAAAAGCAGATCGAAAAAACGAAGGATACCTACTACGAGGTGTTGCAGCAGATCGATCAGGGCTGGTATGAGGGAACGAATGACCCGGTGCCGTTTATCCGGTATATGCTGAAGATCATTTTGGCTTGCTATGCTGAGTTTGAACAGCGCGTAGGGCTGGTGAACGCAGAGGGAACACGGAGCACGGCACAGCAGATCGTGGAGCATTATGTCAACGGAAAAATCGGGCGTTTTACAAGTGCAGAGGTGGTGGCAGCCTGCCCGATGATTGCAAGATCTACAGTGCTGCGGGAACTGAAGGAGCTGACCCGGAAAGGCGTTCTGCAAAGGCTTGGCACAGGCAAAAACACCTGCTATGTTCGCAGGGATGCGCTGGAGAAGTAAGGCCGATTCGTCTCATACACTTGCACTTTCGTCTAAAATGTACCCTGTTTTAGACGAAAACTTGGATACATGAGACGAAAGCTAAAAGAGAACCCTATAAAAACAGCGGAGGCGCTGCCCTTTCGGGTAGCGCCTCCGCCTGCTTTGTTCTTTGGTGTACTCCGAGCCGGTCTTATGAGAGAAGATGGATCAGAGCAGGACGATCGCTGCGTTGATGATCAGGCCGACACCGGTAGCGCTGGAGCTGATCATGTAAGCGGTGCAAGCGATGTCACGGATGGCGTTGGCAGTGCTCTTGTTCATGTCGGCAGTCAGAGCATCCAGACCGGTCTCAGTCCAAGTGTTGGGGTTCTTACGGCGGTAGTCGCGGACAGCGGTCACGCCTCTGAACCAGCCATACGGAGGAATCAGCCAGCACAGCAGAGCCTCGGTCATGGTGGCAGTAGCGCCGCCTTCGGTGTAGGTCATTTCCTCAGTGGACAGTACATTGTAGTACGCGGGCATCATCATTTTTTCCATAATAACACTCCTTTTGAAACAAAGCTATCCAAAACGGTGCACCCAAACGCACCGTTTTATCTGATTAAAAGGTTCAGCGCACGATCAGCAGGATGGCGCTCAGGGGAGCCAGTGCCACTACCGTGGTGGCGGAAACGGCGTCCCGTACAAAGTTGCTGGCAGATTTGCCCATATCGGCGGCAATGGCATCGGTAGCGCGGCCCAGCACGGTAAAGAAGTTGCCGTCTCTGTTGCCCTCCTGCTGCAGCCATGTGCGTGCCTGCCCAATGCCCCAGACATAGCTGGAAGCCAGCACTACAGCGCCTACGACCGTTGCGGCAGTAGTGGCGATCCCGGCAGCATCATCGATCGTGCCGCCGCCGGTGGTATAGGTCATTTCTTCGTTGGAAAGTACCGCATAATCTGCGGGATAATTCATCTTTTTCATTTTCAATACTCCTTTGTTAAGGGGAAATGCCGCATTGCATCCCGATCCCACGGCGTCTATATCCAAGTGCCGATAGAGCATTGTTCTCTATATGGTCATTCTACAACAGCAGTCGGATTTTATCAAGGGGTTTTGGCACATCTGTGCAAAAACTGGCGGGACGCATGAAATTGCGGCTGCAAATTTGTGAAAATAGACTGCAATAATTTAGGCATTTGGCAGTTTAGCCTTTTACGCCGGCGCGGTAGAGGTAGGGGTCGCTCTTGAAGCTGTCAAAATTGTACAGCACAAGGATCTGGTCGTAGCCGTTATCAGCGATCAGCTGATCCAAGCCGTAGTTGTAGTTGCGGAAATCCACCACGTCAATGTCAGCGTAGTTGGCGGTCAGGTAGGGCACAAAGCAGTTGGCGTAGCTGTCCTTGATGACAAGGATGCGTCCGCTGCCGTTGCCCTGCACCCGGCTCAGGCCGTTGTTGCCGTGCAGGAACATGGCGTACTTGTCGTAGACGGAAAGCTTCTCCGTATCATACAGGCCGGTGGTCTGCCCCTCGGCGGGCTGACCCGCCGCCGTCACGTTCCATACCGTCAGGGTGTTGGCAAGGTCGTAGTAGGTGATCACGTCCGGCACGGCGTTCCATGTGCGCGCCTTGGCGTAGTGAGTGCCGTAAAAGTGATCGGCAGTCAGGGCGGTGTGGGCGGCGGTGTCAAAGGGGGCAAGGCCAAGGGCATCGCACAGCTGGCTGTAAGCGTAGTAGGCGCCAAGGCTCGTCCAGTGGTGGTCGGTGCGGTAGTAGATATACTCGCTCTTGTGGGCGGTAAGGGTCTGGCGCACGTCCACAAAGCTGCCGCCGGCCGCCTGCACCGCAGCGGAAAGCTGGTCAAGATAGCCGTCCTCGTCCAGCAGGGGGGCGTTTGCGGGTACGTTCTCCTTGTAGATATCGCTGGCGGCGGGTGCCAGCAGCACATTCACCTTGCCCGGGTAGCGCTGGCACAGGCTGGTGAGCGCGGCGGTGTTCTTGGGCAGGGTGCGCTCCTCGCTGGAAAGCAGCCCGTAGGTGCGGGGGAACATCATGTGCTCTTTGCCCAGCAGGATGCCGCCGTTCTGCTGCTTTTGCAGCAGAGTGGTCTCCACCACGCTCTGCAGGCTGATCCACTGGTCGCGCCCCGCCACCTGATCCTTGACGTATTTGGTGTAGGCAGTAAAGTAGCTGTTCAGCCCCTTGGCGGTGAACTGGGTCAGCGCCGGGCGCTGGCTCAGGGTGGTATTTTCCAGCTCGCTGTAACTGCGGTCCGGGGTGACCATATCCAGCGCGAACAGCCCGATGAAAAACAGGCTGAACACCACCAGCACCGGGTAATGCAAAAGGGAGGAGGTCTTTTTCTCGTGTTTGGACATCTTCCCGCCTCCTTAAAAGTTAAAGTACAGGAACGGGCTGTTGGTGCTGCCCACCACATAGGCGGTGGAGACCACCAGCAGCGTCAGGATGGCGGCGCAGCGGGTGACTACATTCTTGCGCAGCACATCCCACAGCTTTTCGATCAGCGGGGTGCAGCACACCACGCTTACCGCCAGCAGCACGCCGTAATTCCGCAGGAAATACAGCGGCGACACCCCGCCGGAGGGGACAAAGAGCTTCTGGAACAGCAGCCCGAAGGACACGCCGGTGTCGTTGCCCACGAACATCGCCCAGCCTACCACCACAAGGAACAGGGTGTAGAAATGCGGCCACACCCTGCCTTTTTTCAGGTAGGGCAGCAGGAACAGCTTTTCAGCTGCCAGCAGCACAAAGTAGTAAAGACCCCAGCAGATAAAGTTCCAGTTCGCGCCGTGCCAGATGCCGGTGAGCAGCTCCACGATGAACAGGTTCAAGATCTGCCGCTTGAGCCCCTTGCGGTTGCCGCCCAACGGGATATACACATACTCGCGGAACCAGCCGGACAGGGTCATGTGCCAGCGCCGCCAGAACTCGGTGATGGAGGCGGAGATATAGGGGTAGTTGAAGTTTGCAGGGAAGTCGAAGCCCAGCATCTTGCCCATGCCGATGCCCATGAGGGAGTAGCCGGAGAAATCGAAGTACAGCTGCAAACTGTAGGCGATGATGCCCAGCCACACCAGCGGGGTGGAAGCGTTTGCCAGACCCACAAAGGTGGTGGAGGGGCTGTCGGCTACCCCGATAATGTCCGTCCACAGCGCGCCCACGGCGTCTGCCAGCAGCACCTTTTTGGCAAGACCGAAGGTGAACAGGGTCATGCCCTCTTCAATTTGCTTGAGGTTATAGCGGTGCTTGTAGACGTGCAGCTGGTCGGAGACGTCCCGGTACTTGACGATAGGTCCCGCGATGAGCTGCGGGAACATGACCACATAAGCGCCGAAGTTGATGATATTGCGCTCGGCTTTTACATCCCGGCGGTAGACGTCGATGGAGTAGGAAAGGGTCTGGAAGGTGTAGAAGCTGATGCCCAGCGGCAAGGTGCCGATGCCTTGTATCTCGGCAAAGGCGGTGCCCAGCAGGGCGTTTGCGCTGCGCAGCACAAAGTTTGCGTACTTGAAGTAGAACAGCATCCCCAAGCTGCCGACAAGCGCCACCAGCAGAAAGAAGCGGCGCAGCGCGGGCTTTGCATCAAAGTGCTCGATGGCAAGGCCGCTGAGGTAGTTGATGAGGATAAGCGCCACCATGACCGGGAAAAAGCGCACCTCGCCCCAGCAGTAGAACACCAGACTGCACAAAAACAGCGCGGTGTTCTTCAGTTTTGCGGGGGCAAGATAGTACAGCGCCAGCGTGATGGGCAGAAAACGGAACAGGAAGATGATGGTGCTGAAAACCAAGGGGTCAGCCTCCTTTTTTACAAGTTTTGCGGGCAATAATGGTTTTTCCATCCCGGGTGCGGGAGGGCTCTACTGAAAAAAGCCGATGCCGCAGATGGCACCGGCTCAGAAGGTCAGATTCAGCTGTTCAGGGCGCTGTCCACAGCACTGTTCAGGTCTGCGGAGCACTCGTTGGAGGCGATCACCATGACCACACGGTCGCCCTTGGAGGAGATGATGGCGTTTTCCACGTTGCTCTGTGCCTGTGCAAACTCGGCGTAGTTGCCGTAGAAAGCCACCTGATCCTGCTTGTAGCTTTCCAGCGCGGTCACCACGTCCTGTGCCTTGCCGGAAGCAGCTTCCACCACCAGCACAAGGCCGGCATCGCCGTTGTCGTTGCTCTTCACGCCCTTGTAGGCGGCTACGTCCTCCGCCTTCAGGCCGAAGTCGTACTCGATGTTCATGGCGGCGATCTCGAACTGGTTGGAGATGGGGTTGGCAGCCAGCAGGGTCTCCACGGCGCTGTCCAGATCGGCGGTGCCGTTTTCGGTGGTATCCGCTGCCGGGGCGGCAGTGCTGGAAGCCGGTGCAGAGGCAGAGGCGCTGGACACGGAGGACGGCGCGGAAGAAGCGCTGCCGCCGCAGCCGGTCAGGGCAACAGCCAGCACGGCACTGACAGCGATCACAGAGAGTTTTGTGCGGTTTATCATAAAATATTCCTTCTTTTGTTGAATTCGTTTGTCGGGGTGCGGGGCTGCACCGCGCACACGGGCAGACTGTATTTATCTTACCATAACAGCAGGTAAATTGCAACGCACCCCACAGGGTTTTCCGGCAGTTTTCATCGGATTTTAACCGGTCACGGTCTCCCCGGCGGCAATGCGCTGCAAAACGGCTACCGCGTCCTCCAGACACAGGCCGCTCTGGTTGAGCAGGGCGGCGTTTTCCGCGCCCACATAGCGCCAGTGCCACGGCTCGTAGGTGATGCCGGTCACGCTTTCGGCTTCCTTGGGGTAGCGCAGGATAAAGCCGTACTGTTCCGCGTTCTCGCACAGCCAGCGGAAGGCGGCGGTGTCGGCAAAGCCGGTGTCAAGGGTGGTGTGCTCCGGGCTGTTCAGGTCGGCGGCAAGGCCGCAGTTGTGCTCCGAGCAGCCCGGCGGGTTGACGATGGCAGCCGCCTTTTCCCGGGCGGCGGCTTCGCTCAGACCCTTATCACGGTAGTACTGGGTCTTGTTGTCGTACAGCTTTTTCTGGTAGCTGACGCTGCGGTAGCCGCTCTGCATCCGCACATCCACGCCGTCCTTGGCGGCAGCAGCCTGCATGGAGAGAAAGGCATCGGCGGCTTCAGTCTGCAAAGTCTTGTTGATAGCGGTGGCCGAGCCGCATTCCTTGGTCTCGACGGGGTAGTCCTCCGGCATCTTGTGGGCGCGGCTCACAAGGATCATACGGGGGTCGTCCAGGATAGCCTGTGCCTGTGCGGCGGTAAGGGTGCTCTGCTGCACGCCGTATTCGGCGGGCTGCTCAAGGCTCTCGGCAGACAGCTCGGGCAGCTGCGGCACGGCGGCCTTGCGGGTGCAGGCGTAGGCGGTGCCGCCCGCCGCAAAGCAGAGCAGCGCCGTCAGGCAGAGCAGACGCCGGGCATGATGTTTATGGTGGTGGGAAGAATACATAGAACCTACCTTCTTTCACAAAAAAGGATAAGTGCCCGCCGCCCCGGGCAGACTATCCGCAAAAGGGGGCGCGGGAAGATGAAGATGACAGCGCAGGAATACGCACGCCGGGTGCAGAAGGCTGGGCCGCACTCGCCGCTTTTGGCAGACTGCCTTTGGGCGTTCTGCGTGGGCGGCGGCATCTGTCTGCTGGGCGAAGGGCTGCGGCAGCTGTTTCTGCGGCAGGGCGCGGACGCCGAAACGGCGGGCACCCTGACCAGCTGCACCCTGATCTTGCTCTCGGCGGTGCTGACCACGCTGGGCTGGTACCAGAAGCTGGCGGCAAAGGCCGGGGCGGGGTCGCTGGTGCCCATCACCGGCTTTGCCAACGCGGTGGTCAGTGCGGCCATCGAGTTCAAAGCCGAGGGACGGGTGCCGGGCACGGGAGCAAAGATGTTCCTCATCGCCGGGCCGGTCATCGTGTACGGCACGCTGGCGGCGGTGGTGTACGGTGTGGTGCTGTGGCTGCTGGGGGCTTCTGCCTTATAATACGGAACAGCCCCGCCGGATATTGCAGTGCCACAGCACCAGTATAGCACGTTCCGGGGCATTTTTTGCAGAAAAGGAGAAATTTTTTATGACAGAGCGCCGGGGCGATACCCTGTTGTTCCATACCCCGCCGGTCATCGCCGCACAGGCGGCGGCGGGCGGCAAAAAAGAGAGCGAGGGCCCGCTGGCGGCGGGCTTTGACGAACTGACCACCGACAATCGGCTGGGACAGTGCAGCTGGGAAGCCGCCGAAAAGCAGTTGCAGCTGCGGGCGGCGCGGCTCTGCCTGCAAAAGGCTGGCTTGCCCGCAGAGCAGGTGGATCTTGCGCTGGCAGGGGACTTGCAGGCGCAGTGCACCGCCTCCGGCTACGCGCTGCGGGAACTGGGCGTGCCCTTTGCGGGGCTGTTCGGCGCGTGCAGCACCATGGCGGAGGCGCTGGCGCTGGGCGCGGCGCTGTGCAGCAGCGGGGCGGCGCAGAACCTGCTGGCGATGACTTCCAGTCATTTCTGCGCGGCAGAGCGTCAGTTCCGCACCCCACTGAGTTACGGCGCGGTGCGCACCCCTACCGCGCAGTGGACGGCTACCGCCGCCGGGTGCTGTCTGCTGCGCCCGGCAGGGCAGGGGGTGGGCATTGCCGCCGCGACCCTTGGCCGGGTGCAGGATTATAACATCAAGGATATCAACAACATGGGCGCAGCCATGGCACCGGCAGCCGCCGCTACGCTGCTGCAGTATCTTGCCGACACCCATGCAGAACTGCGGGATTTTGACTGCATCTACACCGGCGACCTTGGGCTGGTGGGCAGTCAGATGCTGCGGGAGCTGTTGGCGGCAGAGGGTCTGCTGCTGAAAAACCACGCAGACTGCGGCTGTCTGCTCTACGATGCCGGGGAGCAGCGGGTAAAAAGCGGTGGTTCGGGCGCGGGCTGCTGCGCCGCCGTGCTCTGCGCGCATATCCTGCCAAAGCTATTGCGCCGCGGCAGCCGCCGGGTGCTGTTTATCGCCACCGGGGCGCTGATGAGCCAGACCACCTTTTTACAGAAGGAGAGCATCCCGGCGGTGGCACATCTGGTGGAACTGACCGCACCGGAAAAGGAGAGCTGAAATGAACTATCTGTGGGCATTTTTAATAGGCGGCGCCATCTGCGCGGTGGGGCAGCTGTTCATCGACCTGACAAAGCTGACCCCGGCCCGCATCCTGACCGGCTATGTGGTGGCGGGGGTGGTGCTTTCGGCGGTGGGGCTGTATGCGCCGCTGGCAGAGTTTGCCGGTGCGGGGGCGAGCGTGCCCCTGCTGGGCTTTGGGCATCTGCTGGCAAAGGGGGTGCGCACCGCCGTGGCGGAAAAGGGTGCCATCGGCATCCTGACCGGCGGGCTGACCGCTGCTTCTGCGGGCATCACCGCAAGCCTTGTCTGCGGCGTGGTGTGCAGCCTTGCGGGCAAGAGCCACGACCAGAACTGAATAATGGAATGCATTTGCGGGCAGCATCCTCGCCCTCTCAGTCATCGCTACGCGATGCCAGATTCCCCCTTTTGTCGCTGCGCGACATCTTCCCCCGGCCGGGGGAAGTCGGCCCTCAAAGTGGGAGCCCTTGGCAGTCCACACAAACTTCATCTCTTTGCCAAGGCCTCTCCCTTTGGGAGAGGTGTCACCGCAGGTGACGGAGAGGGCGAGCCCGCTAAAGAAATACTAGAGAACATCATCACTTTGTCCGCGCTGCTTCGCTATATTTTGCGCCCGGCGGCTGGTAAACTGGGGGCAAAACGGAGGTGAAGCGGATGAAACACAGCGGTCAGACCGTATTATGGGAGCTGTGGGCGGCGCTGTGCCTGTGCACGGCGCTGGTGCTGCCGCCGGGCAGTCCGTGGCTGCACGAGCCGGCGCTGTTGTACCCGGGGCTTTCGCTGGCAGTGCTTGTGCCCGCCGCGTGGGCGGCGTGGTGGATGGCGGTGCCGCCGCAGCCGTTGCCGCCGGAGCAGCTGCTGGAGCCGGTGCAGCGGCAAAGCCTTGCCGCGCTGTGCGGGACATAACAGCGGAAAAAACAAAAACCCCTGTGCCGGGTACCCGGTACAGAGGTTTTGTTCGTCAATCAAACTGCGATCAAGCGTTCTTGTTAGCACGCTTTGCCATACGGCTGATCTTGCGGCTAGCGGTGTTCTTCTTGATGACACCCTTAGCGCGAGCCTTGTCGATCGCGGAAACAGCAGCCAGGACGGTTGCGTCCTTGTCAGCGGCATTCGCATCGATGGCAGCGTCTGCCTTCTTGACGACTGTTTTCAGGTTGGTCTTAATGGCCTTGTTGTGAGCCTGCTCTGCAGCAGCCTGCACGACGCGGTCCTTCTGAGATTTGATGTTAGGCATTCGTTCCACCTCCTTGGCTACCTATAACAGCGCACCCTATGATACCATATTTCGCGTACCAGCGCAAGCGTTTTTTTGATTTTTGTTTGGAAAAGTTTTGTTTTTCCCATACTTTCCGGCAATAAGGCGGGCTTTTGCCCCAAAAAAGGAACGGAGAGTGTGGAAAATGCGTACTACGGATATGGCCGACGAGCTGTTCAGCGGCGCGGCGCAGCCGCTGCCCGCAGGGGTGCGGCTGGCTACCGCCCGCCACGGCGGGGTCACGGTGACCCGGGTAGAAATTGCCCGCGAGGGGCTCAGCCGCCCCCGGGGCAGGTATGTGACGCTGGAAATGCCCAGCGTCAGCGTGCTGGACGAGCGGGACGCCGCCGTCATCGAGGTGTGCGCCCGGGAGCTGCGCGCCCTTTTGCCGCCGGAAGGGCCGGTACTGGTGCTGGGAGTGGGCAACCGCCGCATCACCGCCGATGCCCTTGGCCCGCGCACGGTGCAGCGCATCCTTGTCACCATGGGCGCGGGCGCTGCCCCGCCGGTGCGGGGCTTGCGCCCGGTAGCAGCCGTTGCGCCCGGGGTGGCGGCAGCCACCGGGCTTTCGCTTCAGCAGCTGGCGGCGGCGCTGGTGGGGCAGCTGCACCCGGCGGCGGTGGTCTGCGTGGACAGTCTCTGCTCCGCCGAGGGGCAGCGGCTGGGGCGCACGGTGCAGTTTTCGGACACGGGGCTCTACCCGGCGCAGGCCGACCACACCCGCCACCTGACCCGGGACACCCTTGGCGTGCCGGTGGTGGCGGCGGGCATCCCCACCCTGATGCAAGCGCAGGAGGGCGCAGACCTTGTGGTCACGCCCCGCGCGCTGGACAGCGTTATCGCCCACGGCGCGGCTCTGCTGGCGGGCAGCGTCAACCGCGCCTTGCAGCCCCGCCTTACCGTGCAGCAGCTCTGCTGGCTGACGGGGTGAAGAAAGGAGGTCTTGCCATGCGCAGCAGAGAGCCTTGGCGTCTGCCTGCGGGGCAGAGCAGGGCAGTGCCCTTTTTGCAGGCTGCGGTGCTGTTTGCAGCGCTGTGCATCTTTGCCCGCAGCGCCGCGCTGGTGCTGGCGGCCTTTCTGGCAGCGCCGGTGCCTGCCGCGCAGACTTTGCTGCATCTTGGGCAGCAGGCGGTGGAGAGCCGGGCGGCGGCAACGTCTGCGGAAAGCGTGCCGGAGGACGTGTCCGCGCCCTCTCCGGCGCAGGAAGCTGCCGCCCCGGTGCAGACCGGAGTGGAGCGGTATTTTGTGGCGCTGCAGCCGGACGAAGCCCGCCCTGCCGATGCCGGCACGGTGACAGAGCAGCAGTTCGGGCATGGCAGCGGCGAAAAGTACATTCCCTGCGGTGCGGGCAGCATCAAGAATAACACCCGGCAGACGGCGGCAGACATTGCCGCCGAGGCGGCGCAGCCCCTGCCCTTTGCCATCGAAAAAGACAGCGCAGCGCCGCAGGTGCTTATCATGCACACCCACGCCACCGAGGACTACCGCCTTTCTGCCGGGCTGTGGTTCACCCCCGGGGACGGGGCGCGCAGCACCGACCGCAGCATCAATATGTGCGCGGTGGGGCGGGTGATGGCCGATACCCTCAACGCGGCGGGCATCTGCACCCTGCACGACGAGACCCTGAACGACTACCCCAGCTACACCGGCAGCTATGCCAACAGCCGGGCGGTGGTGCAGCAGTATCTGGCGCAGTACCCCAGCATCAAGGTGGTGCTGGACGTCCACCGTGACGCCATCGAGCGGGAAAACGGCACCCGCTGCGCCCCGGTGTGCACCATAGACGGGCGGCAGGCGGCGCAGGTGATGATCATCTGCGGGTGCGACAACGGCACCAGCGTGCAGCTGCCCGCATGGCGGCAGAACCTGCGCTTTGCCGCTGCGTGGGAGCGCAGCATGGAAGCAAAATACCCCGGCCTTACCCGCCCGGTGCTGTTCAGCTACCGGTTTTATAATCAGGATCTGACCACCGGCAGTCTGCTGATCGAGATCGGCGGGCACGGCAACAACTTAAATGAGGCCCTGTACGCCGGATATCTGGCAGCACAGGGCCTCGCGGATGCATTATTAAGCTGAATCAGCCGCCAAGGCTGGAGATCATGCTGCTCTTGGCAGACTGATAGTAACTCCATGCCTGATCGGCCACGGTCTCGGGCTGGTTATACTGCCGCAGCACGCTGCGCATCTCGCTGACCACCGAGGAGACGGCGCTGTCGTAGGTGCTTTCCACAGAGGAAAGATGGCTGTAGGCGATGCTGACCTTGTTGCCGAGGGTGCGCTGAGAAGCCGGCAGGGCGTGGTATTCATCCTTTGCGCTCTGGATGGCACTGCTGACATCCGACCGTGCCGAGGACTCCAGCGAGTACAGCTGGCTCATCAGCGATGCGATCTTGGCATCGCACTCGGGGTTGGGCTCGGCATAGACGTGGTCGGAGTCACTGGCAGTGCTGCTGCCCGGTGCAGCCGACTGGGAGGTGCTTCCGTAGGCGGGAAGCCAGTCGCCGAACATAAATTCGTTGTATCCGGCAATGAATTCCTCTTTGGTGCAGCCGGTCAGCAGCACCATGAACACGTAGCTGACCACAGCCAGTGCAAGCAGGCGGGGAAGGCGGGAAATGGTTTTTTGATTACGCATATAAAATGATCTCCTCCATACGATAAACAAAGCGGATAAGCAATACACACTCCAATTTTAGCAGAGAAAAGGCGGCCTGACAAGAAAAAATGCAGAATTTTACCGGATGCCGCATGGTAAGGTTGACAAAATGCCGCCAACGTGCTATCTTAAAACAACAAATGCAAGGAACGGGAAAAGTAGCGCGGGCCGTCCGGCCCAGAGAGTGCGGCACAGCTGAGAGCCGCGCCCGTGCGCCGCGTGAACGAACACCCGGGAGCAGCAAACTGAACACGGCAGCGCGTCTGCCGCTAAGTAGGTGCGCCGCAGGTCCAGCGTTACAGGGACAGCGCTTAAACA
>ERZ827452.2592-NODE-2592-length-13175-cov-4.130716_pt1 | contig 13175 bp, 11 predicted proteins | sample MGYA00519866_ERZ827452 | MGnify/ENA primary metagenome ERZ827452 (study PRJEB31778, sample SAMEA3449307) | human gut metagenome | biome: human gut; feature: human-associated habitat; material: faeces | place: United Kingdom | collected 2010/2012 ... | reverse complement strand
CCCATCCCAGTTATAGTAATTTGTTCTTGAATGTGTCGAAATGAATGCATCTCCGTCTGAATACATATATCCTTTGCCAAATTGCCATCCACCTATTGAACCTGCACCATTTCTATCTAAAGTAAAATTGGTGCTATTTACTATCAATCTATTAGAGTTTAAAGTGATTACGTCTGCACTTTCGTTTATCATAGATATAATTTGGCCGTCATCGTCTTTATCTATTTTTAAGGAAATTGAAGCACGCAGCGTATTTTCTTCACTTGTCGCTCTTGTCACTTCCTGTGTTATTTCACCAGCAGTAACGGTTATTCGACCACTCAATGTTGCTTCTTCAGCTTTTGCTCTTGTCGCTTCCTGTGTTATTTGGTCGGCAGTAACGGTTATTCTGCCCGAAAGTTCTCCCTCAGCGTTGTTTGCTCTTTTTACTTCCGCTTCAATCTTACTTGCTGTCTGTTCAAATCTTGAGCTTGTATTTTCGTCTAAGTTTGCCAACTCAATCGACACGCCGTCAACACTCTTTTGAATTTTAGCCGTTCTTGATTGCAAATACATTAGCTCTGATGTTTGAACATCTTCATTTACTCTTAGTTTGTTTCCTTTGCTCTCATAAGTGTCTTTTAATGCTTGTACTCCACTTAATGTCCTAGAAAAAATGAATGAGCCTATGTCGTCACTGTTTTCTTTTATCAATACAAAATAATCACCTGTTTCCAAATACGGAAGTCCCTCAAGTGTAGTTATATTAGGACGATATATATATCCTCTTATTTGTTCATAAATTTTTTGTCCTATTTCCTTTAGTTTCTCGGCTGTACTGCCGTACAAAAGAGGATTTCCGCTGATTACATAAGGATTATCTTTTGTGCCTGCAAGCTCCCCGACATTATCACTATCACCTTTAATGATAACCCCCGTGATGCCCTCTACCTCATATTCTTCGTAGCTTGTTGATATGTAGCTTGCTGAATTTTCATCACTCGCAATAGGCTCGTAATGGTCTTCCGGATATAATTCTTCTGACGGGTATAATGTTTCTTCCGGGTATAGTCCCGGGCTTAGCAATGAAATGACCTCAAACTTTCCATCTCTGTTCATTTTACCAAAACCGGCATTAACCTCACAAATATATCTCAGCATATCCGTTCCGAGTAGTTCTCCGTTTTCGTTTGTGTCAATAGTCCTTGAAATTGTAATATCATCATTGATTATATCCTGTTCAACAAAAGGAATATTCAAATAATTCAGCAAACTTTCACGCAGTTTTTTAAGTGTTGTTGTTGCATAAATATACTTTGTCTGTGTCTTTCTCTTACATTGGTACACCTCAATCCAACGATACAATTCGTTATTTTCGTCTTTACTTGTATTTTGTGCTTCGTATAATTTGCCTGTTACTGTGTCGAGATATGTTGTATCTTGACATTCTTCGGGCACTGCACCGTTCGCAAAAAACGCTATCCAAGGTGGTTTTGTTCCCGAATTATCTATCTCATAAGTTCCGTGTTCCCATAAATCATCAATATCGCCGACTGTAATCAATTCTTCGTATTGAGACACAACATAGAAAACTTTGTTATACCAGTCAGAAACATCTATTTGTGCATCGTATAAAGCATCATAAGCAACAATTTTTCTGTAGTCTTTATCATCGACTTTTTTTGCAGAGTCCACACGATATTTTCCCATCTTTACAACTACATCTTTACCATTATTTACAAGTATTTTTGCAGTAAACTCTACTCCTGCAAGCTGATTGTTTTCAAGTTCCGATACCTCAAATTCACATGAGGATGCAATACAACCGCCTAGCCGTAAATCCTCACTATCACATATACTTTCTTTGATAGTCACTGACTCTTGATGTAATGTCTCGTTTGCTATAGTAAAATTTAAGTCAGGAAAATTAAATTCATAGTCATTAAAATAAGTTCCTCTGCCGTAAAAGCATTCTTTTTCGCTATCTGTAAGATTAAGCATTTTATCACCTCGCTAATACTCGATAAATTCAAATGTTGTTGGTAAATAGGTAGGTGTTCCCTTATATGTACCGCCGTATTTCCATTCAACATCGGGTATATAAAAAAATCCTGTTTCGTAATCGTTAGTCCATTCATTAAAGTACCTAACACGAACTTTCTTTTCGGGCGGTTCTGCACAATCCTTTTGTTTCATGGCTTTGCGTATGATAGTCATAAACTTTTCTTTTTTGTCATAATTCATATAGACCGTTGAAAAAGATATGCCATCACGCATATGCTTTAAAACATTTCTCTTTAAATGACCGTTTGCGTTGACATAACTGTCTAAATCCTGTGCCCTGTCAGCGGTGATACTTAAATTATCTGCCGCTATGAATTGGTCTATTTTTGTGTATTCGTAATTTCCACCGCTATATCCTGTAGCAATGGAAACAAGACCCTTACTTTTTGAAAATGCCATAATTCTACCTCTAACTTTTTAAGGTTAATGATTTTTTTGCATCAAAAAAGGACAGAATATGTAGTTCTGCCCTTTATTATCATATCTATGTATCACATAATTTCATATCATGCACAATAACTCATAGCATATTTCTTGACTATATTCTCAAATATTGCTTTAAGTTGTGGCTTTTCGTATATAATTGCAATTTTTGTAGTTTCCTGTTTAATAGCAGTCTTTGTATTGCCTGCCTTTTCCATACGCTTTTTCTTATTATCCTGTAATCTTTTAAGACTGCAATGTGCTGTTGTTTCCAGTTCGCCGTAAAGCTGATTATAAAGTTTCTGATAGTCAATGTTACTCTTGATTGATATTTCACGAACCCTTGAATTTATTTCAGCTTTCCAATCTCCTATAGGCTGTGTAAATATCTCTTTCATGTTATCAACTGTCTGCTCAACTTTATTTATCTGCTCTGCCTGCCGTTTTTGTTCAAGCTCCATTTTAGCCTGTTCGTCTGCTATTGCATAAAACATCTGCATCTGCGGAGATAACTGAGAACGATTGATTACAACTTCCTTTACTTTATCTTCTACTTTAACAAAATACTGCCTTGCTGTCTTGCCCTTGGCAGAATGACTTTCCATAGATAGATGCTTCGCAAAATCTGTTGTAAGTCGATAATCCTTACATTTATTACCGTTCAACATAATGTCGAACCCCCACCAATCTTTATTTTCTTCATAAAACTCATTACCCTCAATATTGGTTTTAGCCCATCTTGAAAACTGACTTGGTGCAAGCTCCAAAAAATCATACAATGCTCTCGCTGTAGTGTGACCGCTTTCATCAATCTGTAAAGCAATCTCAATCGGAGTTTTCATATCTATTACATTATTTATCTCGTTCATTATGCAGCACCCCCTTGTATATTGCGTTCTTGTTTCATACTTTCCATGTGCGGTGTAAGAAAAAGGCTGTCAGTGTCAATTTTTCCATTCTTCAAAACCATTGCATAGAGTATGACATTTATATTTCTCAATATTTCATATTCGTAATTGTCTGACAACTGTTTGGCAAGGTCGCAAAGATTATCCCTTAACGCTACATTTACCCAGTCTGTAGTGTGTCTGTGATACAATTCTTTGACATTGCCTTTCATTTCTTTAAGAGTTATAAGTGAACTACATCCGTTCACCATGTCAATGATTTCTTTCCTTGTTTTCTCTAAGTCTAACTGATATTCCATGCGGTCTGCTTTTTCTTCTAATTCTGCTTTTGTCATAATATTCTACCTCACTTTCAAAATTTGCTTGAAATAAGATAACTCCTATGATAGAATATTTCATAGAGAGTTATCTCGGTCTTAGAGTGTTGGTTTTGCTTGGTCGGCGGTCAACACTCTATTTTTCTTTGTCTAATTCAGATTTTACCATCTTTATTCCTTTGTTGATGACGTCTGTTCTTGTTATTTTGAGTTTCTTAGAACACTCTTCCAAGATATTATTCATTTCATCATCAAGACGAATTTCAAATCTGTTACGCTTAGACTTGTCGGATTTTATCCTCGGAGACACATTATCACTTCCTTTCTTGTCCGTACAACTATAATATACCTGTACGGACAAGAATTGTCAATACCTTTTTAAAATTTTTTCAAGTTTTTTGATTGCACTAAAAAAGACGGATATTAAATCCGCCTTGTTTTTTGAAAATGTTAAATTCAAAATCATATTTTCTTTTCAAATACTTTTCCACATTTTGAGCATACAAAAGTTGTATTTCCATTTTTGCCTTTTATTCCAGTAGCCGCACCGACTATTCCACCAACTGGACCACCAAGTGCGTAACCAATTGTATTTCCTACAATCGACTTTCCAAATGAAAATTTCTTTTTCGTATCTACTGGCATTCCCACACCTTTGCATCCTATTCTAGGACATTTTACACTTTTTCCCATACAAATTCACGACCTTTCTATATATCTTGCAACAACTGAAACATCATTATAACCACTCCATGTATATTTGCTCCACTCTATAACCTCACCGTAAACAATAAATTTAGAGCCTGCTGTAATCCATGATGTGTCAACCTTGTATTTCTTTTTGTTTGAAAAATATAATTGAACACTTCCGCCACCTACATAAGAATTAGAACCTTTTCTCTTAACGCTAACATCATAACAACCTTTTTTGAATTGCCATTTTTTATAAAAATCAAGATTAGTCATTATACTTTCATTAGTTAAGTATTTTGATTGTTTTACAAAAACATTAAGTTTTACAAGTTTTCCCTCTAAATCTTTTTCGCCAAAAAAAATATTTTTATAGTAAAGTTTTTTGCATTTCTTTTTATATGCTTTTTTTGATAAACTACTATTACTAACTTTTTTTATTTTTTTCTTTTTAAGTTTATTTAATTTTTTCTTTATTTTCTTAGCATTCTTGATATGTGTTTCTACATCGTCATCGTTATCTTCTTCGTCAAAAGTATCTGTATATGTCAAATCCGACTTTGCAACATCATTATTCTTTTTTGCTTCACGAACAAAATGAACAACAACTAACATTACGACCAAATATATAATCCAACGCATTTTATTAGGCTTCTTCGCTTTTGGTGGTATCGGCTCTTGATTGTGAGTTGAAATCCATTCTGTTGAATTACTTTTTTCTTCCATTTTACACTCCTTTTCTTTTAAATATTTGCTATATCATACCACATTCAGCACGATATAGCAATATTCTAAGTGAAAAGAGGTCTGCCGTACCGCTTCTTGTAATCAGCATTAGCATTCTGTGTTATCTTAACTATATCGCCCTCAGAAACCCCCTCGACATAGAGAGGTGTGCCACTACTGTTCATACGGTTTATACTTGATACAAGACTTGTTAGGACTGGTGTCATAACATTATAAACTGCGTCTGACACACCTTGTGATACTGACGCAACTATCTGGTCGTTGTTCATAACCGCAGTATGACCCTTTAATGTACTTACAAGCTCAGGACCTTTTTCTCTTGCTACAAATAACTGCCCCATATTCGGCATACCGCCGCTTGCATATTTTGTTATATTATGCCATGAACCGTTTTCAAAGATGCCGCCTTTTGCTTTCTTTTTAGGTTTACTTCCAGTCGAAATTTTATTTAAAAAATCAGAGAGATTGTCAGTGAAATTGTTTTTCATCTTAAAAGTAATCTCTACATTCCTTTTTATTGTATTTTTCTTGCCTATATCGGTTAGCAACGGATTTTTCGCAACTTCCTTTAACTTGTCTGCATTTTTTACATTTAGCTTTATATTTGCATTTTTAGTCTTAAAATGGTCATAGTCCTTTTTAGTTTTATCAAAATCTTTACCTTTTTTGGCATTTGCGGTAACTTTAACTTTTTTACTCTTTATACCGTCAATATCTTTTTTAGTCTTTTCAACTCCTTTGGAATTTATAGATACAGTAGCTTTTTTGCCCGACAATTTATCGGTTTCTTCCCCAACACCTTTTATAGCGTTTTTTTGTTTGTCTACACTTGTTGTATTTCCATCTATTTTTTCGGTGTACTTTTCAACAAAATTTGATGCGTTTTCGTATTCGTCATTCAAACTTTTCTGAGTATCTTTTAATTTGCCGATTGCTTTTTTGTGTTTTTTGTAAGTGTCTTCTTGGTCTTGTATCGCTTGTGCTAGTTTCGGCACCTCCGTACGCAGCTTTTCCATTTCCTTGTACTCAGATTTTGTCATCGAAGCTGAACCGCTTTTCCATTTCAAATTCTTTTCTTCAAGTTCATTCAATCTTTTTGTCTGATTTACAAGGTTTATTCTTTCATTTTTTAATACAGCCTCCGCTTTCTTTGCATCATTTGTCGCTTTTGCTAAATCCTTTTCATTCTCATAAAGTTTATTGCCTATATCAGCAAGGTCTTTTTGTGCCGCTTTCGCTTTGTAATATTCTTTTGTTTTTTCAACAAGTTTTTTAAGCTGTTTCCAACTACCCTTGTATGCTCCTGTCTCTTTATCCACATTCTTTTTTAAACCCGGTATTTCTTTTGAAAGTTCTTTTGACATCTTTTTGAGAGTTGCCTTTTCAGCTTTTGTCTTGTTGACTTTTTTTGAAAGTTTATAATAAGCACTTGCTAAATTTTCAACTTCTTTGCCTTTGGCTTCTGCATTTTCGTCTCTTTCTTCGACTTTTTTTAATGCATCTTTAGTTTTGTTGACAGCTTTTTCACATTCTTTCGCTGATGAATTTAAGTCACCTAATGCCTTATTAGCTTCTGACATATCTAACTTTATTTTTTCATCAGCCTTGCTTTCTGCATAGTTATAGAAAGCTACTAATGCTGCCGTTGCCGCCGCTATTCCAACTACACCTACCGAAACACTTAAACTTGTTAAGCCTGCTTTTGCTATAAGTCCTTTAAGTCCTGTTTTGATAGCTGTACTTATTCCGGCGTCTTTTGCGATTTCAAAACCCATTTTTTCAGCTAAAAAAGCCGCCATTTTCTTAGAAACTTCTCCAGCAATAAACTTTCCTATGCCAGTGTATTTTACTAATGCAAATGCCGCCAATAAACCTGTCTCAATAGGTGCTTTTGAAAACGAACCTTTAAGTGCACTTCCTATTGCACTTACTAACGCTTTTGCCAGCCCAAGTAAACTCCATGTTACCTTGCCAAAATCAATAGCTGAGATAAAATCTCCAATACTTTGACCGACTTTCTCCCACTTCACCTTTTTTAAAGCTGTAGTTAATGTATCTGCAATGCCTTTTATGCCATCACTTAAACTTTTTCCAAGTTCTTGCCAACCATTAAGACCAGTCTGCTTATTTTTCTTATTCATTGTCTTAAAAAAGTCATTTATTCCCTGTCCTAACGCATTTCCAAGTCCTTTAAAATCAAAAGTAGTAATTGCTCCAAACGCTGTCTCAATAGCCGCCCTTAACTTGCTTGCCATTGATTTAAAGTATGACTGCAAAACTCCTGTTTTGATAGCTGAATTAAGAGTTTTCGACAAACCTTTTCCAAGATTTACCCAGTTTACTTTTTTAAAGAAGTTTGTTTCTGCTTCAAGTGCAGCTTTAATTGAATTGCCTATAGCTTTTCCAAGACCTTTCCACTTGAATTTTTCAACAAAACCATTTAAAGAAGTACCCATAATTGAGGTAATCTTTTTCAAGCCTTTAGCCCATTTGCTTGTATTTTCATTTACCCAGTCAATGCCCTTATTTAAGGTTGTCGCAAGTGCTTCACCGATTTCTGTTCCGTCACCTGTGTCCCAAGCTGTTGTAAACAATGTCTCAATCTTTTCTTTGAGCTTGTCAGCATCGCTTGTCATACTCTTAAATGCTTTGTTCCAACGCTTCTCGTAATCTTCAACAGCGTTTATAAGTGCATCTGATAAAACACCACTTGTATCGCCAGTATTACCTTTGTCACTATCGTTGTCACCCTTTGAAGTCTCGTTTGTTGTAAGGTTATTTAATTTATCAAATCCTTGTAACTGCTTGTTAAACTTCTTCTGTGCGTCTGCCGCATTATTTATACTGTCTGCCGCATTGTCGGCACTGTCTGATACATCATCATAACTGCTTGATGTGTCATCGTTTGAAGAACCGCCTATGCTTTTAAATTTCAAGCCAAATAAGTCACCGATATGTTTTATTAAATCTTTGACAGCCATTGCCATTGCGTTAAGCCAAGGTAAAACTTTTTCAATGACAGGCATAAACAGCCTTGAAAGCATCAAGCCGCACTGTTTGATATTTGACTTTAACATTCTAAATTGGTTTGCAGGTTGGTTTATCGTATTTGCTAAATCACCCCATGCGACTTTAGATTGTTGCAACATTGTGATAACACGCAAGTATTCTTTTTCAGCCTGTGTCATATCAGAAACATTTTTCTTAACACCTAGCCCAAGTGCTGTTTCCTGTAATGCCGCAACTGATATGTCCATACCGTATTTTTTGACAGCCATTGCTGCACCCGAAAGACCACTTGAAAAGTTTTTCATAACTGTATCGAGTGGCATATTTGTTAATGACGACATATCCCCAGCAAGCATTGTCATGGCTTTTGAGGTTGCAATAGATGCTTCGCCCATCATTCCAACAGAATTTGTCATTTGTGCAATCTGTGCTTCAAAGTTTGTAACCTGTGTAATATCAAGCCCAAGACTTGCCACATCAGTATCTATAAGATTTCCGCTTTTATCGGGCTTATATCCTGTCATTTTGCCTGTAAGAGTTGTAAGCCTATTCTCAAAGCTATCCGCATAACTCTTAGCATCATCATAGCCGTATTTCTTGTAATTGCCTTTATTTTCCTGTGCAATCTTGTCTATTGCCTTTTGAAAATAGTTGTATTCCTCGACATAATCACTTGATATGCCAAGAACTTTACCAAGTGCACCAGCAACCCTCGACAGCATCATGTACTTGAAATACAGCCTTGCAACTGAATTTCCTAATTTACTAATTTGACCGAGTGCAAGTTTTAAAGGCGATTTCATGTTACGGACATTCTTAGCAAAATTCAGTGTTGCCGCACCAGCATTTTTAATCTTACTGATAAAATTAGAAAAGCCTGTTGCCGCACTCTTTAATGTACTGCCAAAACTTTTTGTCGAGTTTTCACTTTCTGTCAGTCTAGCTTTGTACTCTGCAAGTTCTTTCTCAGCTTGATTAAGTTGCTGATACAACTTATCAAAATTTGTATCACCGAAACCAATGCCTCTATTTCTCATTTGCTCTATAGCAAGATTTAATTTTTTTATCTTTGTTTCAAGGTTATCCGTTGATTTTATGTCGGTATCAAGTCCTAATGCTTTTTGATTTAAAGCCGCTTTATACCGCCTTGCTTCATCTTCTAATTTGGTCAAAGCCATTTTGGCAGTGTCCCATTCAGAAGTCCCCATGCCTTTGCCTGCGGCTTGTATATTAGCAAGATTGATTTTAGCTTGTGCAATACGCTCGTCATAACCTTTTAAAGCACTGCTTGCACCTGTAATTTTTATTTTCTGCTTATCTAATTCTTCTCTAACTCGTCCAAGTTGATAAATTGTTTCGTTATAATCAGCACTTCCGTATAATTTTTTCCCAGCAAGCTGATTTGATTTTTGCACTAATTTGCTTTCTTCTGCTTCAAGTTCCTTAATAGATTTGACATTCAAATCAAGGTCGGCAGCCGCTTCTTTTAAGGTATTTTTATACCACTTAGCTTCTGCTACAACTTTTTGTAAAGCAATACTAGCATTGTCCCATTCCTCAGTACCCATGCCCTTGCCACTTTTTTCGACTGCTTTAAGGTCAGCTGTGGCTTTCTTTATTCTTTCGTCATATCCCTCTAATGCTCCTGCTGTTCCCTCTCTCGCTTCTTTTTGCATTTTAAGGAGTTCTGCTTGACTATCCCAGCCTGTATGTTTAGGCAATGTGTCTGCGGATATTTTTTCTATATTTTTCTGATAAGCGTTTGCGGCTTTTTTTATTTCACTTTCAGGCGGTATCATTATTGCTGAATTACTTGCGTCTTCTTTCACGAAGCCTTTTTGTGAAGCCTGCTGTGCTTCTGCAATTTTGGCTTTTAAAATATCAAGTTTATTTATAGTTTCCTGTATTTTATACTCTAACCCGTCAAAAGAAGTGCTTTTGATATTTGCTTTACCTCGATTTAGAAATTCATCTTCTTTCAAAAGAAGTTTGTCGAGGTCGGTAGATAGTTTACTATACTGTTTTTCAAGTTGTGTAGTCGTACCACTGAATTGTGCACCTTTACCTGCATTCGCATATTTTTTCTGTAGCTCTGCAATAGCTTCTAAGCCTTGCTTAACATCGACTTTAACCTCAGTCTTTGTTTTCTTCTTACCGACATTGTCTACAGTTTTCCCTAAGTCCTCTACCTCTTTAGTGACAGTTTTCAATCCACCGACTTTAGCAAGATTTTCAAGGTTTTTACTAATGGAAGTAGTGTTTATACCGCCAAGTGCTTTTGAAAAACTCTGTAATTTACCTATAAGGCTGTCAAGTGCTTTTTCTGCCGACTGTGCTTCTGCCGATACTTTCAGTTCTAAACTATCTAATTCCATCAAATCACCTCATTCTGATTAAATCTCTTTTACTTTTTCAAGACTTATCCAATATCCGTTGTCAGTAAGTCCCCAATTCCCATTGAGTTTGACAATCTTAACTTTTGTTCCTTTTTTTGCAGTACCTTTTTTATTTACTGCCCCCAGCTTCGGTTTACTTCTTAATGCCGCATCTTTCGTAACAACCGCAGTAAATTTATATCCTGCTGTTATAAAACGCTTAAATTCAGTCCATTTCTCATTACCACTACCTGTAAAAGGTGCTGGACAATTTTTGCCGTTTACATCCCAATGTCTAATAATTGTTTTCGCATTAGGGCACTTACTTTGAATATATTTAACAAGTTTTCTTGTCGCATACATCTGTTCCCAGTTTGTTTTTAAGCACATATCACACAATTCAATAGACACCGAATTTGCATTTGTACATTTGCCAAAATAAGCTGCTTCGCCTTTTCTTCCACTTCTGTGGTCACCACCTACCGCCCATGCTGTACGGTTCATTGCTATTGACTTGCCGACATTTCCTTTTTTATCAACAAAGAAATGTGCTCCCGCCTGTCTTGTATTGCCATTTGCAAAATAATCAAGATCATTCTGTGCCGTATCTCCTTTATTGCCTGTATAATGTATGACAATGTATTTGATGTTGCTTAATGGTCTTTTATTTCCATAACTAATGCTTTTTGCATACTTTGTAGTCATTTTCATTGATTATCACCTCAAAAATAAAAGAGGAACGGCAAATAAAATTGCTATTCCTCTTTTTCTATTTTGTCTAATTCTGCATTAGCAAATGTAGCAAATAATCTTGCCGCAAATAATTCTCTTTGCTTCTGCAATTCTGATTTCGGCTTTTCGCCGTTCTCATTATTATTATTTTCCTGTAAAGGATTTTTAGGGTATCTTCCTTTTCCAAAAGTACAAGCTATTGCTTCGACAACATAATAGCCGTTGAGCCATGAAAGATATTCAGATACTTTTACTTTTTCCTGTTCTTTCTCACTATACGCTTCTATATGCATCTCAATGGCTTTTGGGGTCATATGCATAGCTTCTTTATATGTCAATCCTGCCTTTATCGCACTTGGCAAGATATTTTTTTCAATATTTTCTTTGAAACTTAATTTTTCTTCAAATGGTCTTGTGGAACTTTCGGAGTTTTCTTCGGTTCTTCTTCCTCGGTCTGTATCATGTCGTTCAGACCTATCAAATCTAAAAAACCATCTTCTGCCATCTGTCCCATAATTATTTCCATAACAGCATAGAAGTTTGTTTTATTTTCACTTATATACTGTTTTAACAATGCCTTTGCATTTTCTATTGATGTTACTGTTCCGTCACTATCTGAGCCTGTACCATGATGCTCAAGTAAGCCTGCATAGAACATATGTAATGTTGTTTGCGGAACATTTGACATTCCTTTAATTATATTTTTAATCTTGTCATTCTCGTTTTCTGCATCTGTTGATGATATAAGTTCTAATAACTTTTCTGTGCTCTCAGGATAAAGTGATGCTTCTAATGAGTATTCAAGTTTATAGTCCTTTTTATTGATATTTATAATTTTATACATATTATTTCCCTTTCCCTTACATTTGTAAGAAAGTGGGGCAGTCCTAAGACCGCCCCACTTTTAATCATTTAATCAATTTTGCTATTTTTAAATTGTTTCATCTTTATCGTATGAGTAGTCGGCTGTTTTAGATTTGCTATCCGACACAGCCTTTGTCTCAGCCGAATAGCTTTTTATTCCCCCGGTGTAAAGTCTACCTTTGTATCAGGGTCTTTTTTCTCAACAATAGTCAAGTTCATCTCAACTGTTAAGAGTTCATTCTGCCCGATTTCCGGCTGAGGGATGCTTTCCGGTGGCTCTGCGATAACAAATAACGCTTTATCAATGCCCGGAATGATAGTTTCAAACCACATTTGTTTTCCACCTGTCAACGCTTTATACGCCTTTATAAGAGCTTCCCACTCTTTTACGGTATCATCTGTAAAGTTTACCGTTACTGCAAAAGACCCACCAGTATCGGCACGACCTTTGACATATTTTGTCGTGTAATCTTCAAGTGCTGATGCGTCTATTTGCTCCGGCTCAATATTGATACCGCCGATTGCATTTATTCTTGTAAGCTGTTTAAAAGCTGTCGGCTTTTCTCCAGCTGTCGTTTCTACACCATAACCGAATGTAATACCGAGTGTCGAAATTCCGGCTGCTGCCATAATATTTACCTCACTTTCTTCTGCTAATTTTATGCAGTTAGCGAACATTTCTAAAAAAATGTCCGGTCAATAAGTTACAATCTGTCATTTGCCGCAACTACCCTTGATACTCTGAAAGTTGCCGACCTGACTTTGTTTGAAATACCATAGACGATGCTTGTTACTTCAAATCTTTTATCTTTAAAAAATAAAACGGCATATGCCGCTATATTTTCTAAATCACTTCTATTTCCTTTAAATGTTATTGTTATCTGAAAAATAGGTCGTATTGCGTTTATTAACTGTCCGTCAAGTGTTTTGCCTACTTCTGTAAATGAAATTTGTTGAAATAACACTGTAGGAAACACCGCTACTCCCTCTAATTCTTCATCTTGTGTAATATTAAGGTTTTTATATTTTGTTCCATACTCTTTTTTTAGGTTGTATGAAAACAAGCT
>ERZ827452.2587-NODE-2587-length-13212-cov-16.897697_pt1 | contig 13212 bp, 8 predicted proteins | sample MGYA00519866_ERZ827452 | MGnify/ENA primary metagenome ERZ827452 (study PRJEB31778, sample SAMEA3449307) | human gut metagenome | biome: human gut; feature: human-associated habitat; material: faeces | place: United Kingdom | collected 2010/2012 ... | reverse complement strand
AGGTCGACCAAACTTTTATAATTGATTGGCAAATCAATTTGCTAAACCATAATTTGTTAATATTACCCCCAACATTAGAATATAAATGCACAAAAATGCCCGACTACGGAAAATCCGTAATCGGGCAACAATTTATTTAAAACAAATCAGCTGATTTTTGAGCCGGGTTCCATATCGTCTACAAAGATTACCTTTATTTCTTCTCCGCAAGTTGCGGCAAGAATCATTCCGCAGCTTTCAACACCGCAGAGCTTTGCAGGCTTGAGATTTGATACAAGAATAATCTTTCTTCCGATAAGGTCGTCAGGTGTATAGAATTTTGCGATACCCGAAGCAACGGTTCTCTCTTTTACACCGTCAAAAATTGTGAGTTTCAAAAGCTTTTTAGCCTTTTTAATCGGCTCGCAAGCCTTAATTTCGGCAACTCTGAGGTCAACCTTGCAGAAATCGTCAATACCGATTTGAGCAACGCCCTCAATTTCTTCTTTGAGTTTCTCTGTCTTTTCGTCAACCTTTTCGTTATTCTTGATAATTGCGTTGAGTTCTTCGATTTCTTTCTCAACATCAATTCTCGGGAACAGAGCCTCACCTTTCTTGACTGTCACATCAAGCGGAAGAACACCGAATTTATCGGCATTTTCGTAAGTAGCGCACTTCTCGCAAGCGCCAATCTGCTCAAGTGCCTTTGGCATTGTAGTCGGCATAAATGCAGAGAGAAGTGTGGCTGTGATTCTGATAGTTTCAAGCAAATTGTAAAGAACAGTTGCAAGTCTTGCTTTCTTTGTTTCGTCCTTTGCAATCACCCACGGTGCTGTTTCGTCAATGTACTTGTTAGCACGGGAAACTACCTTGAAAATCTCAGCGAGCGCATTGTTAAGCTGGGTTTTATCAATAAAGTCATCAACGCTCGACTTAAGTGCGGTAGCGGTTGCGATGAGGTCATCGTCAAATTCTCCGCCTTCACGCTCTGTAGGAAGTGTGCCGCCAAAATATTTTTCAACCATTGCAACGGTTCTTGACACAAGGTTGCCAAAGCCGTTTGCAAGGTCGGAGTTAATACGGTTTATCATAATTTCGTTAGAGAACGAGCTGTCTGCGCCGAGTGCCATTTCACGAAGAATGTGATAACGGATAGCGTCTGCGCCGTATCTCTTGCCAAGTACAAACGGGTCTACAACATTGCCGAGTGATTTACTCATCTTCTGACCGTTAAAAGTAATCCAACCGTGAACCGCAAGGTGCTTTGGAAGCGGCAAATCGAGAGCCATAAGCATTGCAGGCCAAATGATAGCGTGGAAACGCATAATATCCTTTGCAACCATATGCACATCGGCAGGCCAGAATTTATCAAAATCATTATAAGCATCGTTATAAAAACCAAGCGCAGAAATATAGTTTGAAAGTGCGTCAATCCACACATATATAACATGCTTATCGTCAAAAGTTACAGGAATACCCCACTTAAAAGTAGTTCTCGACACACAAAGGTCCTCAAGACCCGGCTTGATAAAGTTGTTTACAAGCTCTGTCGCACGAGTTTTCGGCTGTAAATAGTCTGTTTCCGTAAGTAATTTTTCAATTCTGTCGGCAAAAGGTGCCATTTTGAAGAAATAAGCCTCTTCCTTAGCCTCTGTAACCTCTCTGCCGCAATCCGGACATTTGCCGTCAACAAGCTGGCTTTCTGTCCAAAAGCTCTCACAAGGAGTGCAGTATTTACCCGAATACTCGCCCTTATAAATGTATCCCTTATCGTAAAGTTCTTTAAAAATCTTCTGAACAGTCTTGATGTGGTAATCATCGGTGGTTCTTATATATCTGTCATAGTCAACATTCATAAAGTTCCAAAGGCTCTTGAAGGTTTTAACTACTTCGTCAACATATTCCTTGGGAGTCACACCCTTTTCGGCAGCTTTCTGCTCAATTTTAAGACCATGCTCGTCAGTACCCGTAAGAAACATTACATCATAGCCCTGCATTCGTCTGTAACGAGCGATGGAGTCGCAAGCAACAGTTGTATAGCAATGTCCGATATGCGGATTGCCTGACGGATAGTAAATCGGTGTCGTGATGTAATACGGTTTTTTCTGACACATAAAAAATTCCTCCCTTTTCAGCAAATGAGCTGTATTTTTATTATACCAATATCATACAAAAAATGCAATAATCAAAGTAAAACTAAACGGCAAAAAGTGTAAAACCTCTTTTTAAATCTGACAGTCAGTATAACTTGATTAATAATTTTTGCTTTTCCCATTTTGCATAAATGAAAAAGCCCGATTTACACCGAGCTTTTTATTTTTATTATGTATTTTTCAATAAATATTTTTAATTACATAAATTCAACTTTGTATTCATTAAAGCAGCCAAGAAAATTAGTAATAACATTTTTGGCGTTATCTTCTACTGTATCATACAGTCCCTCTGTTTTTGCTTTTTCAAGTCCCTCTTCTTTTATTTCCTCAATCAATGACTGATACTGTTCAAAATCTATCGGATTCAATATATTGTTTTGCTCATTGCAAACCATACTATCATCCCAATATATTTGATTACTGTTTATTTGTATATCAGGCAATGATACATATATTTTTTTACTGTCATTGTCAACCTTGATATTTATATCGTCCACATTGTATCCTGCCTTAACACTACCGGTACAAGTAAGCTCCACATGGTTTGTTGTACCAAAAACAGGAATATCGTCAAGCATATGTCGGGTATAATCCTTTCCCTTTGTTACCTCATACTTTCCCTCGCAAAAGGTCAGCTCTCCGATTTTATGTATAGTAGCCTTAACATCATCAACAGTTACCCTTGCCTTTTCGGTTTCTCCGGGAAGTTTTAAATCAAACGCACTATCGTTAGTAGCCGGTACGGTTTTTGCTCCGCCCAGCGGATATTTGCCTAAGTAGTAACCTCCAAAAAAGGCAGTTATAATTAAAATCAACGGAATTACTTTTATAAAGATATTTTTTAATTTTTCCATCATTATATGATCCCCACTTAAATCCATGCAGTAATCAGCGTAAACAGATAAAATGCTGCAACTAAGCCAATAATTATTAAAGCGATTAAAGCGATATTTCTGATTATTTTCACTTTTATTATCCCCCTTAAATTGTTATCTTTAAAATTCAGCGTATTCCCTTTCTAACGCAAAATTCACAAATCAGACAAAATAACTAAATTAATTTCATTTTACCACACAACTCGCAAAACTTCAACAATATACAACAATAGCTTTTTTGTATTCAATATATTTTATAAAAGAATATCATATTTATTAAGCATAGCTTTAATTTTTGTGTTGCAATCAATTCTCAAAAAGCATTGATATGAGCAGTAATTTTTGATATTGTAAAGTACAGATAGAAATTTATAAGAAATTTTTAAAAAAGGCTTGACAACGGGATGTAAAAGTTGTATTATAATATAGCTGTAGAGATACAGGCAATAAATATCGCGGGATAGAGCAGCTCGGTAGCTCGTCGGGCTCATAACCCGAAGGTCGTCGGTTCAAATCCGGCTCCCGCAACCACTTAAAAACGGCTTAACCGCTAAGGTTTTGCCGTTTTTCTTTTTGTGATTTTATTTTTTGTTATTCCAACTTTAACAAAAATAAATTTACCTTTCGTCACTTCTCAAATAATTTATAAAAATATAGACTTTTGTGTGTACTTTTGGTATAATAAAAATAATTATAGGCTTATACAAATTTAACAACATAAAGGCGAATTATTATGAAAACTATAGATTTAATAGTACCGTGTTACAACGAAGAAGAGGGACTTGAGCATTTTGTGCTTGAAACCAATAAGGTTATTGACTCAATGCCTGAATATTCATTTCGATATATCCTCGTCAATGACGGCAGTAAAGATAAAACTTACCTTGTTATGAAAAAGCTCGCAAAGCAGTTTTCCAATGTAAAGTATATTTCATTTTCAAGGAATTTCGGTAAAGAGGCGGCTATGTACGCAGGACTTCAACATTCCACCGCCGATTATGTGGTGGTTATGGACGCCGATTTGCAGCATCCGCCGACACTTTTCCCACAAATGGCAGACGCTCTCGAAAACGAGGGCTACGATGTCTGCGCCACAAAGCGTGACGAACGAGAGGGCGAAAGCAAATTCAGAGGAATTTTCTCAAAAATGTTCTTTGCTCTTTCAAATAAACTCACTGATACCAAAATGCCTTACGGCGCTATGGATTTCAGAATGATGAAAAGACAGGTCGTCGATTCTATTCTTGAACTCGCCGAAGTTCAGAGATTTTCAAAGGGAATATTCTCTTGGGTAGGTTTCAACACAAAATGGATTTCATTTAAAACCGTTGACCGTCAGCTTGGACAGACAACATGGAAATTTTCAAGTCTTTTTCGTTATGCGATTGACGGAATTACCTGTTTTTCGGTTGCTCCCCTCCGTTTTACGGCAGTAATGGGTGCGATAATCTTTGTTATTTCGCTTATCTATATAATGATAACCCTTGTTCAGACGTTGTTTTTCGGAATTACCACACCGGGTTATGTAACTACCTTGTGTGCGGTTCTGTTTTTGGGCGGAATTACCGAAATGTCTATCGGTATTCTTGGCGAATACATAGGCAGAATTTATATGGAAACCAAGGACAGACCGATTTACATAACAAAATTCTCTAATTTTGAGGACGAAAACAACGAGGAAAAGGAATAATTATGGGCGATTTTATAAAAAAGTTTTTTGATATAAAGTTTTGGAAGTTTATTCTGGTCGGCGTAATCAATACCCTCGTTGGCAACGGCTTGCAGTTTGTGCTCTTTGCGCTTTTTGCGTGGGACAGATACGAATGGGGTGTGTGGCTCGCCTCGGCTCTCGGATACTTAATCGGCAGTATTGTAAGCTATTTTCTTAACAAATACTTTACATTTAAAAATACAGAAAAGGGTTGGAAACCGATTTTACGCTTTGCGCTGAACATTGCCGTTTGCTACGCACTATCGTATTGCATAGCGATTCCGCTAATCAAATGGATTTGTACGGCGAATAATTTTACAATGTTCTCATTTACGGTTGAACAGTTTGCAGGCTATACCTCAATGATACTCGGCTCTTGCCTGTTTGTAGCGTTCAACTACATAGGACAAAGATTCTTTGCCTTTAAAGAAAAGAAATGATAAAACAAGAATACTCCCGACATTAACATAGGTTATATCGGGAGTATTGCGATTTTTAAACGGTTATTTTTTAATTGAGAGAAATTAGAGATTACCTGAATTTTTAACCGATTATAAAAGCTTGATCAACCTTTTATAATTGTTTGGCAAAATACTACCCTAATCATTAAAACAAAGATGTGATATGCTTTATAGGTAAAAAACTGAAAGTCTGTTAATAACTATCAGATAATAAAAAGTTTTGTCAAACTTAGTCTTAGCACGCAAACAGTCAAGCTGTTTACACCCGACAGATTGCTATGACGGAAAATTTTATCCCTTGTTTTTGTAGATTTTTGACAAGTGCATTGGTACTACTGACAATTTAACTCCTGCAATATTGTATCAAACGCAAAACACCCTCTCCGCTTGGAGAGGGTGAAATTTTGCGTTGTTTTATTATTCACTGCCATATTTTTGCTTTACTAATATATGAGAAATATTTTCCACATCGGATTTTTTAAGTTTTATAAGCATATTGCAGCAAGCGTAGTCATCAGTCTTAGGCCATGCGTAAATATCTATTCTTGAAACAATCAACTGATTTCCGTCTGCATTAATGGACTCAATAAAAGAATAATCATTAGAACCGATAATACCGATATGTGCATATAAGGCATTTTCTTTAAAAAATTCATCGTCAAAATCCGATGATTCAGCTTTGAATAAATCACAAAACTGTTCTTTTGAAGTTATAAGAAAATTACATCTTTTTATTGAATCAAATTCATTCATTGTAACAATACCGTTGTGTTCATCGTATATAATCTCATACGGTATGCCTTTACCGGGTATTTCTTCATCATAATAGTAATATCGTGTTTCTTCGGTAACATTATTATACGAATCACCCAGCGGTTTGTAACACTCATAATCTGTACCGACTATCTTTTTCTGAATTTCCGACACATCGTTTACATTAAAACCGCCGTCACCGTTAAAATCAAGGTGTTCGAGCATTGCGCCTGTGATTACTTCGTTGCCGACAAGCTGTAACTGCAAAGCCGTAACATCGGATATATCTACAGCATTGTCCGCATTGTAATCACCGATTTTTGTATATGTAAACTTTTGATTTTCTGCCGCAAATGCAGGAATTACCGCTGTTGCACCCATACACAGCGCAAGTGCCGTTGATACTAATATTTTAGATTTTTTCATAGTCCTGCCTCCCTTTTTCATTAATTTAATAAAATTATACCATAAAACAACGAATATGTATATAACAGTGAAAAAAAGTCAACATAAAATTTTATCCCCTGTTTTTGTCGATTTTTGACAAGTGCATTGGTACTACTGACAATTTAACTCCTGCAATATTGTATCAAACGCAAAACCCCCTCTCCGCTCGGAGAGGGGGTTAGATTTACTGTGCTAAATATTCTGTATAAAAGTTAATTTCTGTAATATTTTCGATGTCAGCCTTATTCAGTCTGTAAATATTATTGCGACAACACTTTTCGCCATACTCCCAAAAAGTTTCGACCTCATAATCATATACTATCAGCTTGTTTCCGTCAAGCGCAAAGGAGTTTATTCCTGTATAATCATACCAATCCCTGGCTGTGAGCATTACAAAAAGAGCGTTATCCTTGAAAAACTCGTCGTCAAATTCCGGCGACTCCGCTTTAAACAAATCGACAAACTGTTCCTTTGATGTTATGAGAGAAATTCCTTTAACTGAATTTCTCCTCATTTCATCAACAGTCATAATGTAATTCTCCGGTGTGTCGATTGTTTCATATTCAATAATATCGCCTTTAGAGTTACCGTTATAGTCATAGACATAATAGCGCATAGGAATGTTTTTATATGAGCTGTCTGTTTTTTGATAGCAAGTATATTCCGTACCGGCAACCATTTTCTGCAATTCTGTAATGTCATTTACATTAAAAGCGCCGTCACCGTCAAAGTCGATATGCTCAAGAGCAGTGCCCGAAATTGTACCATTTCCGACAAGCTGTAACTGTAATGCAGTAATGTCTGATACACTTGCTACACCGTCTGCGTTGTAATCGCCGATTTTTGTAAAAGTAAAACTTTCATTATCCGCCGCAAATGCAGGTGTTACTGCCGTTGCTCCCATACAAAGTGCAAGCGCCGTTGATACTAATATTTTAGATTTTTTCATAGTCCTGCCTCCTGTCATTTTCCCATTTGGGATATATATATCTGTAATGCAGTAACATCTCTTAAATCAATAATACCATCTTTATTGACATCAGACAAAAACATCTCTTTATTATTAAAATCGGATGTTCCTGCCAAATATTTTTGTAATGAAACTACATCTGAAACATCAATAGTGCCATCAACATTTACATCTCCGGGTAAATAATTTATTTTGTTAAAATACCATCTATACCGTAAAGAAGATGTATCGGTTTCTGCATCACAATTCAGCCACATAAACTTTGAATTATTATAACATAATATTTTGCCGTTTGCAACATTTTTAATACAATATGTACCGTCATTGTTTTTTGTTATATCAACATTAACTGCATCTGAACCAACTATCAATCCACCGCTTGCGGTATCTTCCGACAAATATCCATCAATACTATTGTATCCTGTTTTTATTGTATATCCGTTTGATGATTTAGCTATTATCCAATTAGCAGTATCTGTTAATTTATTCTGACTTGTAATATTTCTTGCAGAAATATGAGAAGTATTAGAACTATTATATAACATATAGTTTTCTGTAGAAGCATTTTTTAAATAATATATTCCGCTTTGTTCAACAGAACTGCTTAACATATTATCTGTACTCCAAGCATAACCATACCTTACTTTTGTAGGAGATGAATTTTGTTTTATATTAAGTCTATATTTAAAATCGGTTGATGACATAGGGAAATAACACATCTCTGTAGAACTGTTTGTTAAGCATGATTTTCCTATAACTTCATTATTTTGTAAAATATTTAAATCTAAGTTAGAAGTCTGTCCTAAAGTAATATCCGCATCATCATATCTCGGATGTTCTATTACTTCAGCTTTATTTTCCTTTATCCATGTAATGCTTACATTCATTTTTTGTGCATCATAACAAGGTTGAACAATATCCACATTTGTTTCTGTTCCTTTAAGAATACCCGAACCATATGTTCCCTGACTTATTATACTTGCCATAGTCCAAGCATCAGGAGCACCTGCACCCTGTCGCTCTGTAATTCCCTGCTCCATAGTTTCTTGCCCGCCTTGTTCATCGGTTTGTTTCACCTTTCTGTGGCAAGATGCAAGTACAATAGCCTTTATCTCTTGCGGATGTAGCGAAAGTGACGGCTTTAACTCAAGCATAAGCGCAATTTCAGCCGTCAAAGCAGGGGAAGCTGAACTTGTTCCGCCACCGGGGAAATTATCCGACATTATAACATCGGGCTTTTCACAGCCTGTCATATTCTCATATTTATTTTTCCAACTATAATTTTGCAGCCAATCATCATCAGGATTATCTCCGGTATTATTATTAGCATAACCACCTACTGTAATAGCATTATATGCCATTCCCGGAGAAGTAACTCTTGGTCCCACAATCCATTGACCTCGTGGTCCATCATCATGTTCATAGTTTTCATCAAACCAATCATTTTCATGATCACCATGATTTCCGCCTGCAATAACAGTCGAAATATTATGTTGCGAAATTATATGATCATAATATTTATCATATAAGTTATAATCATAATTGGGCTTAATATCTCCTATGCTATTTGGATTTCTATCTTCGTGGTATCTCTCATAGATTAAGTATGCGCCATTAACTTCTATAATATCCAAGTTACACTCTAATAAGGCTTCTATATTAGAAAAATTTGCGTTAGTCGCATATATTTTAATATCCTTTGCGATACCTGTCTGAACTCCTGCCATAATTCTACAAGTGTTATTAGGATGTTCATGATCCTTAGGCTTATCTGTTATAATTTTATGGTTAGGTGTTTCAACAATTGTTATATCATCTAAATTAAATTCTAATTCTTCATCACCATAAATACCTGGAATGTTAAATTCTATAAGTCCAACATTCACATTTTTACCGCTAAGTCCTAATTTTTCATAAACCTTTGTTAATCCCATAGATTCCTTGGCACTGACACCTTCATCTTTATCTACCGACGGATTTTCTATTGTGGGTTCTTCGTAGTAACCGATTTCTTCAACAACAGATAACTTTGAAGCATTATCAATTTCTTCCGGAGTCATATTTGCGATAATCATGGGCGCATACTGACTGCTAAAAATAATATCATTTTCGTTTAATGACAATTTACTCTTTACAGTGCTGCTTTTTTCATCATACTCTTCTCTCGCTATTTCCTTTCTTGCGCTTTTATATGTATTGGTTCTTTCTTTTTCAATAGCTCTTGCTTCTTGAGTGCGAACAAGATATTGTTCCATCTCTGCCTCAGCTTGTTGCTCATCGTTTTCTAAACCATACAGTGTAGTTGCTAAAGGAAAATCTGTTATTACCTCACAATCCGCCGGTGTCAGACCGGTTTCTTTAGCTGTACGGGTATCAACTTTGTCAAAATCAATATCCTTATACCAAATATAAACAGGTATTTTTGCGTCACTTACAGCAGATGAATTAATTTCATCAGTTAATTGAGCCGTAATTTTTTCAGCAGGTTGTAATTCATACTCATTTTGTTCTTCGGCGTTTACAATCAATGCTGAACTCACAGACATTGTAGATAAAATACCTACTAATACTAATGATATCCATCGTTTACTTTTTTTCATAATTTCCACTCCTCATTTATTATGTGAATTATTATCACCTCTTGCAATTATTATATCAAATATAATCATAATTGTATATATTTTTATTAAATTTATAACATAAAATTTTATCCCTTGTTTTTGTCGATTTTTGACAAGTACATTGGTACTACTGACAATTTTTCAAAATTCATTTTCTTTTTTTAAAATATTATTTACCTTGACTAAATAAAGTGTTACAATATATAAGTTATAGTATATGCAAAAGCATAACTAATCGGTAACGCCCTGTCTTTAAAAGGGCAAACACAATTTTATGGAGGTTTAATTCTTATGCTTATGACAGCTTTACAAACAAAAGCAAAAAAGCTGCCCGAAAAGCCTGCGGTTGAGCAAAAGGGATTTAAGGCATTTTTAAAGAAAAACATTTACATTATAATTGCCTTTTTCCTGCCGTTTGTTCTTATGACCATAGGCTTTGCGATAATGGAGGTTTCTCCGTTTGGCGACAAGCAAATTCTTGTTACTGACCTTTGGCACCAGTATTATCCGTTTTTGGTAGATTTTCAGGATAAGCTTAAGCACGGCGAATCACTGTTCTGGTCTTGGACGCAGGGCGGCGGCGTAAATTACTTTTCGCTTATGTCATACTACCTTGCAGGCCCTATGAACTTCTTGTGCGTATTTATTCCGTCACAGTGGCTTAGGGAATTTCTTATGTTCAGCGTTTGTGCAAAGGTTGCCTTTGCAGGCTGCTTTACTGCGATTTTCCTGCGCTCGGTTTTCAAAAAGAACGACTTTTCTCTCGTTGTGTTCGGTACAACTTTTTCGTTCTGCGCATTCTTTATGGGCTACTATTGGAACACAATATGGCTTGACACGGTCTGCATTACTCCGCTTGTGGCACTCGGAATCGTTAAACTCCTTACAGAGGGCAAATTCAGACTGCTTACAATTACTCTTGCGGTTTCTTTGCTTTCAAACTACTACATAGGTTTGTTTACCTGTATTTTCGTTCTTCTTATTTTCATTGCATACAGCATTGTTAAGTGGGACGGCTTTAAAAGCTTTTTTACAAAGCTTGCAAAAACCGCACTTTTCTCATTACTTGCAATCGGTATGACGGCATTCTTCCTGTTGCCTGCGTTCTTTGCCCTGCAAAACACCCACGCAACCTCGAGTACATTCCCGTCTACATACGCAATTAACATAGGCTCTACAAACGACCTTTTGGGTACGCTTGAGGCTATGAAAAAGATTTTCTCAAATCTTCTTACATTCATAACTCCGGCAACAAAAGAGGCTGACGCCCTGCCTAACATTGCCTGCGGTACAGTTTCTTTGGTACTCGGCATCGTATTCCTTACATCTAAGAAAATCACACTTAAGGAAAAAATCGTTGACGGCTGTCTTATTCTCTTTATGATGATAAGCTGCGTTATCCGTCAGCTCGACTACATTTGGCACGGCTTCCACTTTACAAATATGATTCCTTACCGTTTCAGCTATCTTATCAGCTTTGTAATTGTGGTTATGGCTTACAGAGCATTTATGCTGATTGACTTTACCACCTGTTGGGATGTAATTTTGGCGGTGCTCTTCTCGGCAGTTATCATTCTGATTGCCATTGATACACAGGAAACATACGCTATCGTGGGTACAGCCGTTATTGCGGCACTCGTATGCATTGTGCTTTTCCTCTATACAAAAAGAATTATTCCAAAGCAGGTGCTTTTGATTATACTTGCGGTCATAGTCGTGGGCGAAAGCGGCGCTACCGCATATATCGGCGTTAAAACCACAACCGTAACGGGCACATTCGATTACCCTCGAGGTGAGGGAAACACAGCCTCTGTAATTGAATATATGGATAACCTCGAAAAAGATACCAAGGAAATGTGGCGTGCCGAAATGACAAGCACACAAACCCTCAATGACGGTTCACTCAACGGCTATAACGGACTTTCAATGTTCAACTCAATGGCTAACGAAGATATGACCGTATTCTTTGAGAACTTCGGTATGATGGGCTGGCAGAGCGGCAACCGTTACACATATGCCGAAAGCTCGCCTGTAACAAACACATTTATGAACCTTAAGTATCTGATTTCAAGAGAGGGTACTTACAAAAACAGTTATGACCTTACAAATACCTACCAGTCGGGCGGCATAACCTTGCTCAAAAACGAACATTACATTCCTATGGGCTTTATGGTTAATTCCGACTTGCTCAAGTGGCAGGTAAACAAAAACGAGGACCAGTTTAACCCGTTTGACCAGCAAAACGAGTTCTTTAAACTTGCAACAGGCGTAAACGAAAATGTATATACACAGCTTGAGGTTGTTTCGCAGGGACACACAGACTACTCACAGTTCCCCGTAAATAAACTTTCTTACGGCAACTACAGCTACAACTGTACCGATACAACCACAACACCGCACCTTAAGTGGAACTACACAGCGCCGTACTCGGGATATGTGTATGTTTATGCCGACATTGACGGTAAAGACGATGTTTCATTTATGATAAACGACGATTCGACAAATACGCAAACTCTCGGAATGGGCAGACCGTACATTGCTTGCGGCGGATATGTAAACGAGGGTGATAAAATCTCTGTTTATGCCGAACTTCCGCAGGGACAGGCAGGCAATGCCCATGTATATGTAAATATGCTCGACCAAAATGTTTATGAACAGGGATACGCACAGATAAGCAAAGATGTTATGACAACAACCGAGCTTACAGGCTCATCTATGAAGGGTACAATAAACGCAAGCGAGGACGGACTTTTCTACACCTCTGTTCCTTATGAAGAGGGCGGCTGGACCGCATATGTTGACGGCAGAGAAGCTGAAATTACACCTGTCGGCAATGCGCTTATAGCATTTAACCTCAACAAGGGTGAGCACAGCATAGAGCTTGTGTATTATCCAAAGGGATTTAAGCCGGGCGCTGTTGCAACGGCGGTATGCCTTGCAGGATTTGTGGCAATTTGCGTTTATGTTTACATTATTAAAAAGAAAAAGGGCGGAACCGCAGCGGAAGAAATCACCCCTACCCCACCGCCTGTAAAAACTCAAAAAAGCAAAAGCCCAAAACATTAATACTTGATTTGATAAAAAGGCAGTTTCGTAAATTCGGAACTGCCTTTTTGCGTGTATTTTGGCGGTTCTTTATCAAAAGTTGGGGTAAATTGTAGTTTGGCGGAGTGTTGGTCAGGCATTAAAATTTAGCTAACGCTAAATTATCCTCCCAAAAACAAAAAAGTTTACTCAATTTT
>ERZ827452.2576-NODE-2576-length-13268-cov-4.727238_pt1 | contig 13268 bp, 13 predicted proteins | sample MGYA00519866_ERZ827452 | MGnify/ENA primary metagenome ERZ827452 (study PRJEB31778, sample SAMEA3449307) | human gut metagenome | biome: human gut; feature: human-associated habitat; material: faeces | place: United Kingdom | collected 2010/2012 ... | reverse complement strand
CCGCACTTGGCGCTGTGAGTGCCCTCGATCACGCCCATGCGGATGTGGCAGGCGTGTTTTGCCAGGGTAAGCTTTTCTGCATTTGTCATCTTTGGTCCTCCCGTATGAACCTCAGCGTTTGCATCGGATATGGTACGCACCCGGGCCGTACGCCCTGATGCGCTATTTCTCAAGTCTATATTATCTATTCTATGCAAAAACGTCAAGGTTCTTTCGTCAAAATGTACATCCCTTGGCAAAATCGCTTGTAAATGTTCCCGTTTTTGTTGAAAATGCAGGGCCATTTTGCCCCCGCAAAACATTTTTGCAGCTTTTGGCCGCTTTGCAATATCATCTTTTGCCGCTGTATGATATAATAAGATGAATTCGTTTGCTTTTTTCATCATTTTGGGAGGTTCCTATGTCTTTTTCCGCACCCACATCCCGGGCACAGCGCAGCCGCAGGATTTTGCCCTGGCTGCTGTACCTGTATGCCCTTGTGCTGTTCGCCATGCACTTTGTCCGCATTTTTGACAACTCCTTTTGGGGAGATGAAGGGTTCAGCATCGGCCTTGCCCAAATGAATGTTTTTGAAATGCTCCAAGTCACAGCGGCAGATAACCATCCGCCGCTGTACTATCTTTTCACACAGCTCCTATATCATCTTCTGGGCAATCACGGATATGTCTATCATCTGTCGGCTCTGATTCCCTATGGACTCATTCTGATTCTTGCCTGTACAGTGATTTTCAGACAGTTCGGATTGATTCCCGCAGTTGTTGTTTCCACTTTTGCCTCTTTGACTGATACCGCTATCATGTTCAATGTCGAGGCCCGAATGTATTCACTCGGCGCTTTCTTTGTGTTAGCGGCCTATCTGGCACTCCATAACATTCTTCATTCCGGTAAAACCTCCGATTGGGTCATTTTCAGCGTCGCCTCTCTTTGTGCCGCTTATACGCACTACTATGCCCTGATTTCCGTTGCATTTTTCTATCTGGCTCTGCTTTCTCTGCTTCCGCAGGATAAGAGCAGCTTCAAAAAAATCCTTATCACTTATTGTGCCGCAGTGGTCGTCTACCTTCCCTGGCTTCTGGTATTGCTTCCCACTTTCAAACGTGCTGCGGCAGACTGGTGGTCCACCTTCATTCCTTCTCCGATCAATTGTATCGGATTCTTCTTCAATCCTTCTTGGACAGTCCTCATTTTCGGTCTTGCATTCCTTCTTTATTTCACAGCACAGGCCAAGTCGTCCTCTAAATGGCTCTTCGCCCCTGATACGATCTGGCTTTTGACCGGCTTGCTTTCTGCCGCCGGCACCTCCGCAGTCGGGCTGATCGTTTCACATGCCTTTCGCCCGCTTTTTCTCGTTCGATACCTTTATCCGCTCACCGCAGTCGTTTACCTGGTTTTTGGCTTTCTTCTGTCTAAAGTCCGTTGGAGAACCATTCTGTCCAGTATTCTGATTTTGGGAACGCTGGTGTGCAGTCTACCGGATTTCTACCAAACCTATCAGCGGGAAAAGCGCATCGACCTTGCGACCACCCAGTGTCTGGAAGTTATTACCCCCTCTCAGGATGCAGTTCTTTATACAACGAACTACTTCCTAGACTGGACACTCTTTGACTATTACTTTCCGGGACGTGTCCATGCTCAAATCGAATCCTCCAATACTTCTCAGTGCTTCACTTCTTCCGATCCTGAGATCTGGCTCTTTATGGAACATGCGCTTTCTGATGCAGAATTGAATGCAGCCTCCGACAATGGTTATTCTCACACCAATGTCTGTAACAGTACATTTGCAGAAGGCCCCGGTGAAGATTCCTTTTATTACATCTACAAATTTCAAAAATCCGCAAACACCGCCCCGTAACCATCCTCATCCGCTGAGCTTGACAAGGCGGCTTTGCATCTGCTATACTTTTTGCACAATTCCCGGCTGAAGCCGGGGCTTTGCGGGCCGAAGCCCGTGTTTCTCCCCGCAAACATTATTTTGAAACAGACACCATGAAGGGGTCTGCCGCTGGCGCGCGTGCTGGCGGCAGGCCCTTTTTGTCTGCGCATTTTCAGGAGGAATCATTGATGAATACCAAGACCCGTTCCGCGACCCGTGATCTGGTGCTGGCCGCACTGTTTCTGGCACTGGCCTTTGTGCTGCCCATGATCACCGGCCATGTGCCTCAGATCGGCAATATGCTCTGCCCCATGCACTTCCCGGTGCTGCTGGCAGGCTTTGTGCTGGGCGGCCCCTGGGGCCTGGCACTGGGCTTTGCCGCCCCGCTGCTCCGCTCGGTGCTGTTCGGGATGCCCCCGATGTACCCCATTGCCATCGCCATGGCCTTTGAGCTGGCCACATACGGCGCTGTTGCCGGTTTCATGTACCGCAAGGTGCAGCACACCCTGCCCATGATCTACGCCACCCTTGTCACCTCGATGGTGGCAGGCCGCCTTGTCTGGGGTGCGGTGCGCTTTGTGCTGGCCGGTCTGTCCGGCTCCAGCTTCCCGTTCAGCGCGTTCCTGTCCGGTGCGGTGCTCACTGCCGTGCCCGGCATCGTGGCACAGCTCATCCTCATTCCGCTGATCGTGGCTGCGCTGCAGAAAGCAAAGCTGACGGCTTAAAACCCCTGCGCTGACCGAACCCACACAGCAAAAAAGCCCGGAACCGTACCTGCTATGGCGGCAGGTGGTTCCGGGCTTTTCAGTTCATATTACAGTGTGGCAGCAGCTGTAACAAAAAAGAAGGAGAATCTTCAACCGGCAAATTGGAGAAGATCAGCCGGCAAAGCTTGCATTGACAGCGCGGCGGTTGCTCCGGTTGACAAAGTTCATCTTTGCGCTCTCGAGCAGGCTTGCAAAAGCCAGGCCAATGCCGCAGTTATCAGACACGCCCTCGGTGACAGTCAGGTAAGCGTCCATCATAGTGTTGTCCAGGATAGCAGTGTTCTTGTTCATCATAATAAATATCCTCCGTATATCGGTAAATGTCATTGTGTTTTTTGGCAGGGCCTCTATCTCCCTGCATCCTCAGAGCGGAACCGTTCAGAACCCTTCGTTCTTTTGTTCCCCTCTCTGAGGATGGCCATATTATGCCACTCAATTATGAAATCGTTTTATAAATTCTATGAACAAACTATGAATTTAGTGATACATTTTTAACGTTCTTTCGTTCTTTGCGCAACTAGCACAAAACGTTTTTTATGAAAAATAAAGTTCTTGTATACATGGACGATTGAAACCTTGTTTGGAAATTTTTTTCGGATTTTCTCTCCGTTTTGCCCAGAATTTCTTCTGCAAAAGGGGATACTCTCATGCAAAATCCGTCAGAATCCGTCAATTTCAAACAGGACGAGGGCTTTCCTGTGCAAAATGCCCAGAAAAAAGTTCCAAACAAAAAGGCCGCCGTGCCAGCAGCACAGCAGCCTTTGAAAAGCCATTTCAGTTTTGTCAGTTTTGCATCACTTGCACAGGAACGCCGGCAGGGGCTTGCCTTCCTTGCGCCACTGGTGATATTCCGCAGTGGCGGCAAATTCCACGTCACCGGCGGAGTTCAGGGCAGTTTCCACGGAATCCTGCACCACGCCGATGATGAAGCCGACACCGACCACCTGCATGGCGATATCATTGGAGATGCCAAACAGGGAGCAGGCCATGGGGATCAGCAGCAGGGAGCCGCCAGCCACGCCGGAAGCGCCGCAGGCACCCAGAGCGCTCATCACCGAAAGAAGGATGGCGGCGGGCAGGGACACCTGAATGCCCAGCGTATTGGCCGCAGCCAGCGTCATAATCGTAATGGTGATGGCGGCACCATCCATATTGATGGTAGCGCCCAGCGGGATGGAGACGGAATACATATCCTTATCCAGCCCCAGCTTTTCGCACAGATCCATATTGACCGGGATGTTGGCGGCAGAGCTGCGGGTGAAGAAGGCGGTCAGGCCGGATTCACGCAGGCAGCGGAGCACCAGCGGATACGGGTTGCAGTGCAGATACACAAAGATGATAAAGGGCGAGACGACCAGTGCCATAAAGAGCATGGTGCCCACCAGCAGGAGCAGCAGCCTGCCGTACTGGGTAAAGATGGACAGGCCGTTGCTGGACACGTTGGTGTACACAAGGCCCATGATGCCGAAGGGTGCCAGATTGATGATCCAGCGGACGATCTGGGAGACTGCATCCGCTGTGTTCGCCAGGAACAGCTTGGTGCTGTCCGCGCCGTACTTCTTCATGGCCAGACCGAACAGGCAGGCCCAGAACAGGATGCCGATGTAATTGCCGTTCAGCAGGGCACTGACGGGGTTTGCCACAAAGTTGGTGAGCAGGGTGTTCATCACCTCGCCCAGACCCTGGGGCACCACCTCGGATTCTGCCGCCTCAGCCAGAACGACGGTCTGAGGGAACAGGAAGCTGGTCGCCGCCGCAATGGCGGCGGCCAGGAAGGTGGTGAGCATGTACAGCCAGATGACCGTGCCAAAGCGCCGGTCCAGCCTGGACGTGCCCTGCGCCAGCGCACTGGCCACGATAACGAACACCAGCACCGGGGCAATGCCCTTCAGGGCACCCACGAACAGGCTGCCGAACTCTTCCACCCAGCCCGCACCGGGCACCGCCAGTGCCAGCACCGCACCGACCGCAAGGCCGATGACGATGCGCAGGATCAGGCTGGTGGCGTTGTACCTTGCCGCAACCGCTTTCAATGTTTTCATAACTTTTCTACTCCCCTATCCAGATTGTGCGCCTATTGCGTACAGTTTTCCCATTCCTCTACACGGAACAAGTACGATTATACGCCTTGCAGGCCAAAAAGTCAAAGATTTTGCCCGCTTTTTTTGTTTTTCATTTCAACATATACAGACACGAGCTTTTTTCACTGTCCGTGCATAGAATACAATTTCACAAAAAGAGACCGCACCCCGTGTGTTTCGGGATGCGGTCTGTTCCTGTTTTAGTCGAGATAGGACACCTTGCCGGGCACAAAGCCCTGAATGCCCATGCCGGGCGTGTCGGAGACGGTGATGTTCTTTTCGTCGAACACGGCACCGCCGAGGATGTGGTCCTCGCTGCAGAGCACCGGGCCGTCGAGGTCGATCTTGGTGATGATCTTCTTGGCGCAGGCCAGCTCCACAGCGGCGTTGACCGAGATCTTTGCTTCCAGCATACAGCCGATCATGCACTCCACGCCGTACACCTCAGCGGCGGCGGCAATGCGCAGGGCATTGGTGATGCCGCCGCACTTCATCAGCTTGATGTTCACAAGGTCGGCCGCGCCGGTCTGCATGATCCGCAGGGCATCTGCCGGGCTGAACACGCTCTCGTCGGCCAGCACGGGCACATCGGCATGGCGGGTGACATACTGCATCCCCTCAAGGTCTGCGGCGGGCACGGGCTGCTCCACGAACTCAATGTCCAGCCCCTTCTCCTGCATCTGGTTCAGGATGCGGACCGCCTGCTTGGCGTTCCAGGCCTGATTGGCATCGATGCGGAGCTTGATGTCCCGGCCCACGGCCTGCCGCACCGCGGCAAGGCGGGCCACATCCAGCTCAGGGTCAATGCCAACCTTGACCTTCAGGCAGTCGTAGCCGCGCTGGACGGCGGTGCGGGCATCCCGGGCCATCTCCTCCGGCGGGTTGACGCTGATGGTGATATCGGTCACGATGTTCCTGCGGGCACCGCCCAGCATCCGGTAAACAGGGGCGCTGTACTTCTGGCCCAGCAGATCCCACAGGGCCATGTCCACAGCGGCCTTGGCGCTGGTGTTGTGGACAAGCGCCTTCTGCACAGCGGCGGTCAGATCCTCAAATTCATCGAGGTCGCGGCCCAGCAGGGCAGGGGCGATATGATCCTGAATGGCACCGAGGATGGCCCCGGTGGTGTCGCCGGTGATAACACCGGTCGGGGGTGCTTCGCCGTAGCCCACCGCACCGGTATCGGTGTGGAGCTCCACGATAACATCCTCAACGCTGTTCACAGTGCGCAGTGCCGTTTTGAACGGCACCCGCAGCGGGGTGGAAATGCGGCCCAGCCGCACCTGTGTGATCTTCATAGTCCCGTCCTCCTTCTTATTCCAGCGGCAGGTTTGCCAGCTTGACAATGGCGTTTGCAATGATCTGGGCGTTCTGCACCAGACGTTCCAGATCGAAGCATTCATCGGGCTGATGCTCTGTGACCGGGTCGCCCGCGAACAGGGGGCCAAAGGCCACCACATTGGGCAGCATCTTGGCGTAGGTGCCGCCGCCGATGCATTTGGGCGGGGCATTGTCGCCGGTGGCATCCCGGTAAACCTCCAGCAGGGCGCTGACCAGCGGGGTCTCGGCAGGGTAGTAGAGCTTTTCCTTGTGCACCTGCCCATCCAGCGCCCAGCCTGCGGCCTCAAAGGCGGCCTGCACAGCGGGCTGGCAGTCTGCCCGTTCCATGGTCACAGGATAGCGGTAGTTCAGCTTGACCCACAGATGCTGCGCGTCGCCCTCGATCAGCCCCCAGTTGCAGCTCATGGGGCCGGAGAGCGCATCCTCCAGCCGATGGCCCAGCAGGCGCTCGCCGTAGGGGTCGGTGCCCAGCTTCTCAGCCAGAAAGTGCACGGCCTGTTTGGCATCCCCCTCCAGCGGCAGCCGGTCGAGGTAGCACACCAGCCGCCCAATGGCGTTTTCGCCCTGCTCCGGGTGGCTGCCGTGGGCCGAAACGCCCACCGCTTCCACCTGATAGCCGCCGGGGATGGCTGTCACGGTGATGTGCTCCGCATCCGGCAGGGAGGCCCCCGCCGGGGCGGTCAGCACAGCGCAGGCGTAGTCCGGCACCACATTGCCGGCCACGCCGCCCTGCACCCTGCTCAGCTGCCAGGCACCGGTCTGGTGCAGCTGCACAGCATAGCTCTCGTTCAGAATGCCCTTTTCGCCGTTGATGAGCGGATACTCGCCGTCCGGGGTGAAGCCCAGCACCGGGATCTCCCCGCCGTGGGCCTTGTAGTACAGCACGTCCCGGTCATTGGTCTCCTCGTTCAGGCCGAACAGCAGCCGGACACGGCGGTTGAGCGGAATGCCCAGATCCCGGATGGCTTTCAGCGCGAACAGGCTGGCCACCACCGGGCCTTTGTCGTCAATGGAACCCCGGCCATACAGCCTGCCGCCCTCGATCTCGGCGGCGTAGGGCGGGTGATGCCAGCCCTCGCCCTCGGGCACCACGTCCAGATGCCCCAGCACCGCCACCATCTCGTCCCCGGTGCCGATCTCGCACCAGCCGATGTATCGATCCATGTCGGTGGTCTCAAAGCCCAGCTCATGGCAGAGGGCCAGCGCCTCGGCAAAGCAGGCATCCACCTCCTCGCCAAAGGGCTTGCCCGGCAGCGGGTCGGCCTCCACACTGCGCCTGCGCACCAGCCGCTGGAGCGCCGCCACCATCTGGGGCCGCAGCGCCGCCACGGCCTCGTTCAGTTTTTTGTCCATACGTTCCACCCCTTTTGTGATTCATTTCACAGCTTGTATTATAGAACGATTGCCCCCGCTCCACAAGCCCCAAGTTCGGCAAAAAAGGTCTTGACACCGCGCAGTGTGTACGCTATTATGTACATAAGAGGTGATGCACGATGACGACCACTAATATCACGAACTTTCGCAAGAATGCTTTCCAGTATGTAGAGCAGACCGTAAAGTACAATGAACCGCTGAACATCTGCACCAAAGACGGCAACGCTGTTCTGCTTTCGGAAGAAGATTACAGCGGCATTATGGAAACGCTTTATCTCGTCTCCGTGCCGGGAATGCGGGAAAAGCTCATGGCGGCCAAGGCCGAACCGCTGGAAGATTGTGTTGACGAATCGGCTGTGGAGTGGTAAATGTACAAGATTGTTTATGCGAAAACCGCGCTCAAGGACATTCCAAAGCTGAAATCTGCCCATCTTGACGAAAAGGCGAAGGCGCTGATCTCCATTATAAAAGAAAATCCGTTCCAGAACCCACCGCCCTATGAAAAGCTGGTGGGCGATTTGAACGGCTCGTACAGCAGGCGCATCAACGTACAGCACCGCCTTGTGTATGATGTTTTTGAAGAAGAGCAAACCATCAAGATTTTAAGCCTTTGGACACATTACGAAAGATGACCCGAAAACGGACTGTTTTGCAGTTCGTTTTTTTTTTTTTTTTTCAAATTTTTTTGAAAAAGGGTGAAAGGATTCCGCGCGGCGTGTATTTAAGGAAGTGAGAGCATCCATTTTTGCCGGAGCTCCACTTCCGGCCCAAAGAAAGTGAGGGACCCCCTATGAAGAAACGACTACTCAGCCTTCTGGTGGCGCTGTGCATGGCGGTAACGCTCCTGCCTGTGTCGGCACTTACAGCGTGGGCGGAGGGAGGCGGCCAATTAAAAATTGTAGATAGCTATCCTGTCGGTTCCGGTAAAAACCATGATGAAGATTGTTCTGGTGATGGCTGGAGCTATGACGGTTCTACACAAACGCTTGACCTGCATCCTGACAGCCCGACAGAATATGATTTTTTTTTCAATTATTTCCGGCTATGAACCTATCACCAAATGTAAACTCACGATTGGAGGAGATGCAATCATTGTTGGGGGAATTTTCGACAACACTGTGATAAATAACGGAAAAATCAGTGGCGGTCAATTTTCTTCTTCCTCTTCTCTCACAAATCATGGTACTATTACCGGCGGCCTTTTTTCTTCCGTTTCCAATGAATCTGACGGCAAGATTGAAAATGGCACGTTTAGATCTACCGTTACCAACAACGGCACCATAAAGGGCGGCATTTTTGATAAAAAACCAGCGGGTGACACTGTCGCTAGCGGTTATACCTTGAATGTGAATTTCCCGGAGAATGGCAACTATGGGTGTCACGATGCAGGAATCAATTATTTCGGCAACAGCGGTTATGTCATTCCCAATTCCGACCATAATACCAGCATCACCATCCATACTTTTCTTAAAAACAGTCAAGCAATATTATTTCCTATTGATGTTACATTCGGAGACACAAACGACACACATTGTTTGTTAGAAGATTGGGCACCAAGTGCAAGTGTAAGATATTCCGATGATGGTAGAGGTTATTTTTCTGTCACTTTCACCGCACCACCTGCCACTGCGGCCACCGTTACCCTGAGCATGCTGACCCGGCTGGTGATCGATAAAGACGGCTACCCCGTTGGCACCAAGGGCGGCACCCAGGATTACAGCGGCAACGGCTGGAAGTTTGAGAAGAGCAATAAAACGCTGACGCTGACAAACGGCCGTTATGATTTCTCCGGTGAGGGAAACGCACTGCGCCCCCTGAACCCGAATGTCCATTTGGCGGTTGAATCCGGTGCAACGCTGACCGGCGGCGCGTTCAAAAACATGCCCACCGTTAAAGGTGCAGGCACATTCAAAAAAGTCATCCTGAACGGAACCGGTTCTATCACAGCGGTCAACGGCCTTGCGTCCGGCGACTGGGGCAACAAACTTTATGCAGTCAAGACCGGGTATAATACCATTACCGCCAGTGAACCCATCCGGGATATCAATCTCAAGGCAATATATGATGATGATGTTGCGGATTTATATCCTACTCAAAGTGACCTTTCCACCATTCTTCTCAATGTTGGATGGCTTGAATATCATGGATATATCGAAGAGAACACAGATATCGTCCTCAACCAAGGGACTTATTCCACCCTTAAAATGGCTGATAATGGCACACCGGTTATAGTCAATGCTCCTTTTGAGGCCGATGGAGGATATTATACCTACTATGGTGACGGTTGGCACATCCAGAAATCATCTGAGGGCATCGGCACACTGTATCTGACCGGCGGAAATACCTACAACTTCCGTTATACAGACCCCGTCAAGAAAACCGGCCAGTTGGATGCAGTGATATGTGGCATCTCCAACGAATATGGAATCATTGAGGACGGTATCTTCAACACGACAGTAACAAATGGCTGGCCCGAAGATGACCCTGCCAAAACACGCAAAATAGAAGGCGGTACATTTGCGGCCGGTTTGCTTTATAATGACGGAACGATAACCGGCGGTGCCTTCAACGGAAAAGACAGCATTCTCACCCAGGGAACCGTGCTGAGCGGAAATTATCGCTCTGTTACCGTGAATGATGGAGCTATCGTGAAAGTAAACGATACGCTTCCTCTTGTTTACAATGAAACCACCCATGATTTGGTTCGGGGCCTCGCATGGGATCTGTATTCCTACGCAGGCACCGTCCTCACCGTAGAATCCAATGTAGATATTACGAATATCAACGGTCAAAAAATCGGCGAGGCATTCTACAGCAGTTACCCGAACGGTGAAACCGACAAAAAAGTGGTACGCTTTGAGATGCCCGACAGCGATGTGGAGTTGAACTCGACCAAAATTGTTGTTCCCGACCCGAAGCCCGAACCCAAACCCGAGCCCGAACCCGAAGCCCCCACCTACACCCTGACGGTGAAAGGCGGCACGTTCACTTACAATGGCGGCGAAGCCATGACCAGCGCCAACGTGCCGGTGGATGCCGAGGTCAAGGTGACGCTGAACCAGAGCGCCGTGCCCGAGGGCATGGTGTTCGACCTGTGGGCCATGGATGAAGCCAGCCTGCTGGGCAACCCGGCGGTCGCCTACAACGAGGAGAGCTTTACCATCCCGGCGGGCAGCGTGGCCAAGGGCAGCACCGTGACCGTGGAAGCCCAGTACCGGGATGCCACCATCGAGAGCGAGCCCAGCATTCTGGGCACTGCCGCCATCATCGGCGTGGCCGGTGCAGGCACGGCGGTCATCGTGTGGCAGGGCTACCGCATCGGCATGGAGCTGTACGAGAAGTATTTCCAGCCCACGCCGGAAGAAACTGCGGTTGTCGAACCCACGCTTGAAGGTCAGATGACAGATCCGATTTCCTGAAAGCGGGCTCACCCTCTCAGTCTCGCTTTGCTCGACAGCTCTCCCAAAGGGAGAGCTCTTGACAAACCGATATAAAAACAGCGCCGCTCCATCGTTTCCGGTGGGGCGGCGCATTTTTGCAGTTCAATCCCGGCGCAAAGGCAGGGTAAGGGACATTTTCTGGTAGGCAATGCGGGGCGTGCCATCCTCCACATGGATGATGCCGCACTTGGTAAAGCCGTTTTCTTCCAGCAGGTGCTGCATGATCTTGTTGTCGGCGTGGGTGTCGGCCCGCAGGCTCTCGCAGTGCTCCAGACACCAGGTGATCACAGCGGCGGCAACGCCGGGGTGCCTGCCCGCCGAAGCCAGCCGGTGGATGGTGCCGTAGGGCAGGGTATCGTTCAGCCACTTGCCATCCTCGATCCGGGCATAGGTGGGGTCCGGGCCAAGGATAAAGGCAAACACGCCCTCCAGCTCGCCGTTGACAAGGTAGAGGAACAGCCGGTTGGAATCAATGTCCTCTTCCAGCAGCTCCTGCGGCGGGAAATGATCTCCCCACTGGGTGGGGTTGCCGGAATCCGCCATCGCCTGCCGGGCGCGGGCATAAATTTTCAGGATCGCATCCAGATCTGCACGTCTTGCTCCACGAAACATCTTCATCCAACCTCTCTTCCGGCAGGCCGCTGCCCGCCCTGATCGTTCTGCCTTAATATAACACAAAACGGCCCTCTCCGTCAAAGCCTGCTGCAAAGGCGGAGAGGGTCGTTCACTTTTGCACTTATGTGCGCTGGCTGCGTGCCCGGCGGTACTCCCGGGGGCTCTGGCCATACCGCTCATGGAACAGGCGGTAGAAGTAGCTGGTGTTCTCGTAGCCCACCTGGGTGATGATCTGCTGGATGTTCAGGTCGCTGCGGCGCAGCAGGCGGGCGGCGGTCTCCATCCGGTGCTTCTGCAGCAGCTCCTTATAGGTCTTTCCGGTCTGGGCCCGGACGCACTCGCTGACATACGCCAGCGAAACGCCGTAGCTGCGGGCCACATTGGAAAGGCTTGCTTCGCGGTAATTCTGGGTGATCTCCTGTAATGCCGCCTGGACCAGCGCTTCGCGGCTGACCGCCTCGCCGCGCGTTTCCAGCGGGAAATTCTTGGTCTGTACCATAGCGTTAAAACCCTCCGTTGCGGCAGCGGCGGGCGGGGACAGGGGGATGCCGGACACCCGCCGCAGCCAGTTCATCAGGCTTTCTGGGGAAGCCTTTCTGCCTATAATACGGGCGGGGCACAGAAATAATTGCAGGAAGCTCAAATTTTTACAGAAACAAAAGATCAGAACATATTTTCGTTATGATAACGCCCGCTGCGGACGAACTCCACCCACTCGGCCAGGTTCACGGCGTGGTCGCCGATGCGCTCCAGATATTTGATGACCATGAGCAGATCCAGGGCGGCATCCACCTTGCCGGGGTCGGCGGCGATCTCCTGCGCCAGCGTATGTTTGATGGCGTTGAAATCGTAGTCCACCTCATCGTCGGCGGCAATGACCCTGAGGGCGGCCTGCTCGTCCTCAGCGGTCAGGGCATTCAGGGCATCCAGGATCATCTTGTGCGCCTTCTGGCCCATCTTGATGGCCTGGCTCACAGCAGGGTCGCCCTCCTTGCGGACAGTGACCAGATGGGGGATGATCTCCGCAATATCGGAGGCATGGTCGCCGATGCGCTCGAAGTATTTCGCCGCCATCAGCAGGTCGGTCGCCTGCTCTCCGTTGGCGGAATCCTTGTGAATCGCGTCAATCAGCTCGTTCTTGACCGTATCGAAAAGATCGTCCACCACGTCATCCCTGTCGATGACCCACTGCGCCTTCTTTTCGTCCTTCTCCGCAAAGGATTCGATGCTCTTCATCAGCATGACGCTCGTTTCCGTCGCCATCTGCCGAATCATCTCGCAGTTGAGCGCCGGCAGCTTTTCCAGCATCAGCTCGATTTCGGAGATATCCGCCGCGTGGTCGCCGATGCGCTCCATGTCCGTCGTCATCTTCAGCGCCGCGGAGACCATGCGCAGGTCGCCCGCCACCGGCTGCTGCGACAGGAGCAGGCTGTAGCACTGCTGCTCGATCTGCCGGTTCTGCTTGTCGATTTCCTCATCGTAGGCGATGATCGAACGCGCCCGGTCGTGGTCGTGCTCCAGCAGCGCCGCCACCGCCCCGCTGATGGCCATGCGGATCATCTCGCCCATTTCAAGCAGCGCCCCGTTCAGCTTTTGCAGCTCCATATCGTAATATTTTCGGCTCGTCATGCTTTTTTCCTCCTCAGCCAAACCGGCCAGTGATGTAATCCTCCGTGCGCTTGTCCTTCGGCACGGAGAACATCTGCCCGGTCGCGCCGCTCTCGATGATTTCGCCCAGCAGAAAGAACACGGTCGTATCCGAAACGCGGACGGCCTG
>ERZ827452.2566-NODE-2566-length-13315-cov-8.781523_pt1 | contig 13315 bp, 9 predicted proteins | sample MGYA00519866_ERZ827452 | MGnify/ENA primary metagenome ERZ827452 (study PRJEB31778, sample SAMEA3449307) | human gut metagenome | biome: human gut; feature: human-associated habitat; material: faeces | place: United Kingdom | collected 2010/2012 ... | reverse complement strand
AACCAGTATTGTTGAAGACTATGGAGTATCTAAATATACCCCGGTTATTGCCACACTGTTGAAAAATCCAACTTTGATTTTACCACAGTAGGTGGAAAGAGAGTAATTTTCACTTTTACAGAGACAATCTAATATCCCGTATGATAAAATAAAAAACAGAAGAAAATAATATTCATCCCAAATGGATATTGGAAAGTAAAAAGGATATAAAAGACCTATGACATTAAAGAGAGCAATAGAACAACATAAATATACCATATTGTTTTTTCTTATATTAATATTCGGCTCTCTGCTTCGGCTGGTGCAGCTTGGAAACGTACCCGGCGGTTATCAGATGGATGAGGCTTATGGAGCATTCAATGCATATTCTCTGTTTCACAGCGGAATTGATTCCACAGGGCACTCCTATCCTGTATATTTTGAATCCTGGGGTGGCGGACAGAATGCGCTGAACTCGTACCTCATGCTTCCTTTTATGGTGTTCACCGGAGGTAAGATCACTCCACTGGTAGTAAGGCTTCCACAGGTCATTGTGGCGACTCTGTCTTTGGCAGCGGTTTATTTTTTGATGAAAGAAATCGTGGATAAATCTACCGGATTGTGGGCAATGCTTCTTCTCAGTGTATGCCCCTGGCATATCATGATGTCAAGGTGGGGACTGGAATCCAATCTGGCACCCGGTTTTCTGCTGTTTGGACTGACCTTTTTTGTCTATGGTTTGAAAAAACCGAAAATGCTCATTCTGTCGGCACTCTCCTACGGTCTGAGTCTCTATTGTTATGCAACCATCTGGCCCATTGTTCCGCTGCTGTTGTTGTTGGAATGGGGATACGCTTTTCTTACCAAAAACCTGAAATTCAACAAATACTTTGTAGTCCATGTGGTGATCATAGGGTTGCTGGCGTTTCCATTGTTGGCATTTTTACTGGTGAATAGAGGAATCCTTCCGGAGTTTTCCATAGGACCTTTTTCGGTCTATGCTATGACAGATTTCAGAGTTAACGAGATAGCTTCCTCTTTTCAGGAAATACTTTCTAATATCAGAAATCTGTTATATCTATTGTACCGTCAGGATATTGGACGTCCGTATGATGTGATCATGCCCTTTGGATTTTTCGGCATTGTAGCCAGGATATTCATTTTCATGGGAGTATTTTTACTGGTATTTCGACTAATTCTGGCATTATGGAAGAGACAGACTACTCTATTGTGGATGATATTTATTCAGCTGACAGGAGCCTTGTTGCTGGGATTATTGATCAGCGTGGGAATGACGCAGATTAACTGTATTTATATTCCTCTGGTGATGTGCGGGGCGCTGTGCATATCTTCCGCAACGGATTTTATTGCGAAAAAGACAAATCTGCGGTGGAAAATGGTCGCAAGTATTCTGTTGACGGTACTTCTTCTGGAAGAAAATTTGCAGTTTGAAAAGACTTATTTTACTTCTTATAAGGAATTGGTCAGTGGATATTTTCAGGAAGGTAGTAAAGAAGCCGTACAGAAAGCCATGGAGATTGCGGCAGAAAGCGGTCGTGAGATCGAAATCGAGGATGCCATCAAGTATCCCAGTGTTTTGCTCTATGGAGAAATCGATGCTGCAGAATACCTTGCTGACAGAACGTTGAGTGAGGCACCTCCCAAGCCGGAGTCATTCCTGGGCAAAGGAATTCAATTTACTATGGGAATCGATTGGGAGCATATCGATAGGAATAAGATCTATATTATCTACTACACAGATGCGGAAAAATTTGATGGATTTACTCTTCTGCCCTACCGGGACTGGTATGTGGCATATTAAAATGAAAATAAAAATAGCCCTCACATAAAAAGTGGGGGCTTGATCACTGCGGCAGCATCAGCGGATTTTTTGTTCTGTCTCCGAAATCACGGAGGTCGTACCTAATATTACGATCGCATCAGAAAAAGAATTCGCCAGGTTCAGTGCCTGTTTCACCGAATCCGTCCATTCCGTGAGGATTCCTTCCTGCATCAGAACTTCCCTCTGATGTTGCGAAAAATGATAATGCGGATTCCCGGATCTGGTGAGAATGATGCGGGCAGCTACATCTTTCATGGACCGGACCACACCGGCATAATCCTTATCTTCCGGAATCCCCACAATAACAGTACAATTCTGAATCCCCAGATGCCGCAGCACATCCTTTACATTTTCACAACTGGCGGAATTGATGCAGGCATCCAGCAGGACAAACGGATCCGAACTTAGAATCTCCATCCGCCCCGGATGATGGATCGCAGACAGCTGGCGGCGAATTTGATTGCACATTGTTTCTGAAAATATATCCGGAGTATCGGATTTTCGGCAAAGATCCGCCATGACATCCACACATACAGCAAGTGCCAGTGCACAGTTTTTTGCCTGATGTTCTCCCAATAACGGAATCTGTAAATCCGGATAAATGTTATCTCCGATCATCACATCAAATAGCATGCCGGAACATGCATAGCGGATATTTTCTGCCTGAAAATCCCGACCGTATATTTTATAGGGAACCTGCATAGCCTTAGCACGGCGAACCAGAACCTCCAGTACTTCCGGTTCCTGTTCGGCAAAATACACGCATTTCTGCTCTCCGGTGATGACGTGGGATTTATCTTCCGCAATGGCAGCTAACGTATCTCCCAGCTCTCTTGTATGCTCTAAGAAAATCCGGTTGATCACGGCATAATCGTGACGAATGTTGTTTACATCATCATATTTTGCACCCTTTCCGCATTCAAATACATTGAAATCCGTATGCTTTTCCGAAAAATAAGTCAGTGCCAGGTCCGCCTGAATGCCCATGGGGCTGATACATACCGACTCCGGCAGGTCGGAGGCAATGTCCAGAATCTCCGGCCGGATCTGTGTCATCAGACGGCAAAAGTCGGCTTCACTGATCATGGTATCATTGACGCGGAAGCGCTCTCTGAAATCAGTAATATGAGGACTGGTCATCAGTCCTACGGATAAATTTGTCTGCAGGATCCGGGAAATCATATTAGCAACGGATCCTTTTCCCTTGCTTCCGGTGACGACGACACAGGGAGCGATCGATTTCTGCCGGAGCAGAGATCTCGTCAGCTCAGGATGTCTTTTTCCGGCATCCTTTGCGGCATAGTCCTGATGTGTGGAAGCTCGCAGATAGGAAGCATAGACGAAGTCTTCCGACTCTTTTTGCGTAGTGATCTTATGAAATTCCAGTGGTGTTCCGGAAGCATTATTCATAAAAATAAGCATACCTTTCCGTAGCCTGCAATTTTACAGATACAATAGTATTGTATATTTTCGTACACTGTGCAGGTACAAATATGAGATGAGTTCCTTATGCAAAGTCTGATCGTATTGTTTCCATGACTTTTGCTGCAACATTAATACCGGAGGCTTTTTCAATGCCTTCCAGTCCCGGCATAACGTTGATTTCGCAAAAATAAGGTTTTTCTCTGCCAAAAAGCAGATCAATTCCCAAAAAATCCAGTCCGGTCTGCTCGTAAATATCTGCGGCTATGGTACGGATGTGGGACGTGACAGGGTAAGGCTCTACCGAAGCTCCCAGAGCTACATTTGCACGGAAATCCCCCTGGGATCTGCGCTGCATACAGGCAACGGCTTCTCCGCGGATGCTGTAAAATCGCAGATCTCTGCCGTAGCTTTCCGAGATAAATTCTTCGAAGAGCCATTCCTTGGAGGAAGGGTAGTTAAGAGAGAGTTCCTCATAAGAAGCTTTATCCCGGATGCAGACGATTTCCTCTCCCATGGAGCTTTCCAGTCCTTTACCGACAAAAGGAAGCCCCAGTTGTTCTACAATAAAAGAAAAAGGCAACAGTGAAGTTCCAAGAAGATATTTCGGGATCAAAAAGGCTTCGGAATGAAGCCTTCGTACCTGTTCAAATTTATTAATATAGATATTATAAGCAGTTAAAGGATTATAGCTTCGGGTGGCAAGTGCATTTATAGCATCCTTTTCCCGTCCCCATTTATAGCGGTTGATGACAAAATCTACAGGTTCCAGTATTTTACCATGATTTATAACCCCCTGCATGGAGACCGTAGTATCGTGGATCCCTACAATCTGCAGATCCATATCCAGGGCAGAAGCTTCCTGTACCAGACGATTGCAGGTATAAGCGTTGGTCATGGCATTATATTTTTCTATGATATATCCTCTGATAGGCATAAGACACCTCGTGATTTCAGTATTCTCATGGTTAACATAGCAAAATGTTGTCAAAATAGCAAGAAATATAGTTCTTCTATTGAAAAAGGAACATTATCCTGCGTATAATAAGAGATATAAGAGCCTAAAAGTGGGATGATAATCCCACGATATGCGAATATTGGGTAGAATTGTGGTAGTGCGTAGCACGAAGCAATCCGTAGGTATCAAAGTCGGGGGCTTTTGACTCCGACATCATATTATAGTATATTGGGATGTGTTATGGACACAGCCCAGAACGAACAACGGGAGGTTACATAACAGAATGGGAGATATACAGAACACACAGAAGAAAACATACATCATGGCGTTGGATCAGGGAACCACCAGTTCCCGCTGCATCCTGTTTGACAAGCAGGGTAACATCTGCTCTATGGCACAGAAGGAATTCACACAGATCTATCCCCAGCCCGGCTGGGTAGAACATAACCCCATGGAGATCTGGTCTTCCCAGCTGGGAGTCGCGATCGAGAGCATGGCAGTCCTGGGTATCACGGATGACCAGATTGAAGCCATCGGCATCACGAACCAGCGTGAGACTACGATCCTTTGGGATAAAAATACCGGAGAACCGGTATACAATGCCATTGTATGGCAGTGCCGCCGGACTTCCGATATGATCGAGGAATTGAAAAAAGACGGTTTTGACAAAATCATCCGGGAGAAGACCGGACTGATTCCTGATGCCTACTTCAGTGCATCGAAGATCGCCTGGATTCTGAATAATGTTCCCGGAGCCAGAGAACGCGCAGAGAGAGGAGAGTTACTCTTCGGTACGGTGGATACCTGGCTGATCTGGAATCTGACCAAGGGCGCCGTACATGTGACGGATTATACCAATGCTTCCCGAACCATGCTTTTCGATATTCATAACCTCTGCTGGGATCAGGAAATCCTGAAGCGCTTCAACATCCCGGAGAGTCTGTTGCCGAAGGTGTGCTGTTCCAGTGAGATCTACGGCAAGACCGACGCGTCCGTTCTGGGTGGCGAGATTCCTATTGCCGGTGCGGCGGGAGACCAGCAGGCGGCGCTGTTCGGACAGTGCTGCTTTGAGCAGGGAGAAGTGAAAAACACTTACGGAACCGGCTGCTTCTTATTAATGAACACCGGACACGAAGCCATTACTTCCCGTTCCGGTCTGCTGACCACCATTGCCGCCAGTACGAGCAAAAACGTAGAGTATGCCCTGGAGGGCAGCGTGTTCGTGGCCGGTGCCGGGATCCAGTGGCTTCGTGACAGTATGCGTATGCTTAAGACCTCCGCACAGTCCCAGGAGTATGCGGAGCATGTACCGGATACCGCAGGGGTCTATATCGTTCCGGCATTTGCAGGCATGGGAGCCCCCTACTGGGATCAATATGCCAGAGGTACGATCGTTGGCATTACCAGAGGCTGTACCAAGGAGCATTTCATCCGCGCCACTCTGGAATCCATTGCATACCAGACCGCAGATGTGCTGGAAGCCATGGAGAAGGACAGCGGCATTGATTTAAAGAGCCTGAAAGTGGACGGCGGCGCCAGCGCCAATGACTTCCTTATGCAGTTCCAGGCGGACATCGTCAACACCCAGGTACGCCGTCCGGCGTGTATCGAGACGACGGCTCTGGGAGCGGCTTATCTGGCAGGACTTGCGGTAGGCTATTGGAAGAATCGTGATGAGATCCGTGAGAACTGGCAGATCGGAGCTTCATTTGCACCGCAGATGGAGGAACAACAACGGCGACAGTTATTAAAGGGCTGGCATCGTGCAGTGAAATGTGCTCTTGCATGGGCAGAGGATGAAATCTAAATAAAACCTTAATTTTTTACGGGTGATGTGTATTTTTGGCGGAGCAATCTTGTAAAGTGACAAAGTACTGTGGTATGATAACTATTTAGAATACCATGGCTGTTTATGATGGCCTCTGACAGGGGATGATCAATGACAGCTTGGGGATTCCGGAAAGGAACCGGCATGGATTTAAAGGGTTTACCACAGACCGTTCAAAATTTCATAGAGGAAACCATCCAAAACCGGGAAAACGGTAAATTTCCGGACAATGAGACCTGTCAGAAAGTGATGGAATATGCAGCAGACACCGGCTCACAGAAGCTGGCCGGCCTGGGGCTTTATTATCTTGCAGAATATTATTGGCAGAACGACCAGTATGAAAACACCTTGCAATGTCTGACAGAGAGTATCGGTTATCTGAAAAATGAGCAGATGTATGAACTGCTGGCCAGAACCTATAATATGATGGGAGCGGTGTCCGATCGGAAGAACAACCGGATGGTGGCCTTAAGTTCCTATTATAACTGCCTTCAATATGCGGAAAAATACCATTTTTATTATATCCAGGGCATGGCGGAGAGTAATATTGCCTATACCCTGGTCAGGATGCGCCTGCGGCAGGAGGCGATACAGCATTACCGTACAGCAATCGACTCCTATAGTAAGTCAGAGAAAACATATCAGCTGAATTATAACAGGATCAACTGTATGATCGAATGTGGCTGCTGTCACATGTATATGGGAGAAATGGAAGAGGCTTTACGGCTTTGGAATCAAATAGAACAGATCATCAGAGAGGCACCGGAAAGCTATTATTCGAAAATAACATTAGAAATGTATCGTATTTCCTGCGAATTATTACAAGGGCATGAGGAAGAGGCTTTAAAGCTTGCAGCAGATCTTCTGGAGCAATTGTCAGACCGGGATGTTTTTGAAGAGATCATGGATGAACTGGTGATCCTGGCGGGAATCCTGGCAATCCTGCCTGATGGAAAATATCTGGAAGAATTGATCCGGATCATTGATGAAAAGCATATCGAAGAGCATTATAATATTTTCCTGGATCTGTATCCTTTCAAGAGTGAATTTCTGCAGAAGAAGGGTCTCACCTGGGAATACATAGATTATACCCGCCAGTATTTTGATATTTATGAGAAATACCAACAGGAAAACAGAGAAGCGCTGATCAATGTCATAGAATTGCAGAACCGGCTGAAAAACGTTACGTTGGACTGGACGAACATGAAAGCTTCCAACCGGGAGCTGGAAAGTCTGGCTATGCATGATGAATTGACGGGACTGGCAAACCGGACCTTTTTACATGAATACTTTACGAGCAGTTTTGAACATGCCTATGAGGAACATGAGCTCATGGGAGTAGAACTCATGGATATTGATTTCTTCAAGGAATACAACGATCATTACGGACATCTGGCCGGAGATCAGTGCCTGAAAGCGATTGCCGGAGTTCTGCGGAAACAGCAGGTTCCGGGTAAGATTTTCTGTGCCAGATACGGTGGGGATGAATTTATGATCCTCTATACCGGAATGACGGTGGAGAAGATACGAAGAGTAGCGGAAGATATTTTGAGGGAGGTCCGCAAATTGAAACTTCCCCATGAATGCAGTAATTGCAGCAACTATGTATCGGTAAGCCAGGGAGTATTTGTGCGGATTCCGGTGGGCAATAACAAGGAATGGGATTTCACATCAAGAGCGGATGAGCTTCTCTATAAGGCCAAAAGCTGTGGAAGAAACAGTATCTGTCTGTCCACGGAAAGGTTCAGAGATAAGTTTATAGAGATCAAATAAACAGCGCAGAATCAAATTTGAAATTTGATTCGCGATTTCTCCGACGGAAGGAATCGTCTGCAGAATGGAGATTATTATGAAAAAAAGTTTCATACGACATATTTTTGCTGTAAGTATATTGTCCTGTTGTCTGTTATTCGGAGGATGCAGTCAGAATTCTGACGGAGAGGAAACATCATCTGCCACGACTGCTTCCACCTCCCCGTCTGAGACTGTTGCCGCCCTGCCTGCCGATGTTTCCCCGGATTCCGATTCGTCTGCCATAGAATCCACTTCGGAGGATACCAGGGCACTCACCCTGTCGGTAGTCAATATGTGTGGCATCGAAGTCGGTATGGTAGCGGTCATTGATCCCGTGACCGGGGAACAGGTAAATCTGGATTCCCTGTCGGATCAGGAATCGATCTCTATGGAAGCAGACTGGCCCTCCTCTGTCAATGAGTTCCAATGGGCTCTCTACAATACTGACGGTGAATTATGCGTTGAGGGGACAACCGATATCAGCAGTGCCCAGGCCACAGTGACTCTTCTTCTGACCGGAGACGGTGATCTGGAAAAAGTTGAAGAGCTCTTCGAGTAATCCGCTTTCCAAGGTCTAAAAAACGACATCCACCGGGAAAATCCCAATGGATGTCGTTTTTGTTATCTTTTATTCTTCGATATCTCCTGCATTTTCTGCCTGAGCCTTCAGCTTCTTCTCATTGTGCTTCTTGTACATTTCATATCCGGTTGCACCGAGGATCAGAATGATCAGCCACCACCACCAGGACATCTTTGCCTGTTCGCTCTCCACAGCTACATCTGCCAGGGGAACAGCCTCTTCTTCGATATTTACAGCTTCCTTGGTCTCTTCCTTATTGGAACCAGCCTGAACGGTTTCCTGTGTATTTGCAGGAGCTGCTTCTGCAAGAGGTGCTGCTTCGTCAGCGATCTGTACAACGGGTGCTGCTGCCTGGTTCTGTGCCACTACGGTTGCCTGTGCTGCGGGTGCTGCTGCCAGTGCAACAGGTGTAACAACTGTTGCTGCCTCTCCGGCGCCGCCTTCCTCTGTATCACCGGCACCTCCGGTCTCACCTTCTCCACCTGCAGGTGTTCCGGGTGTAGGTGCAGGAGTCAGACGCTCGATCACCTTATCCAGCTCTCCGCCTGCCTCATCCAGGCTGCCCAGAATCTCCTTCAGAGTATCTTCTGCATCCTTTTTGTTCTGTTCAGCCACGGCCAGCTTTCCTTCCAGTTCCTTCAGAGCTCCAAGGTTACTGGTTCTGTTACTCTTCAGAGCTTCGATCTCTGCCTTCAGCTCATTGACCTTAGCCTGCGCTGTTTCCACGTCTTTCTGTGCGTCCTGTGCATCCTGTAACAGCTTCTGATACTTTTGGGTCAGAGCCTTGGCATCATCTACGAACTTACGATATTCAGTATCCTTCTGGGTCAGTTTGATGTTGCCCTGAATGTAATTCAGGTTCTGGATGATCTGACCGGTCAGCACCTCTGCATTTGCATAAGTCTCAGTTCTGACAGCAGTATTGGTTGTGGTCTCTCCGGTTTTCTCCAGATAATCAATCTCATAGGAATAGCTGGTATGAGCAATGGTATCGGTATCTGTAGTCTTCACATTGTACACACCGGTTGCGCCGCTTGCTTTTGCCTGTGCCAGTGCTGCATCCTGTACCGCATTCTGTGCATCCGCTGCGGTGGTCTTCTCATCGGTCTTGACACTGACACCTGCTACATAGCGGATGGTAGCCTTACCGAACTTCCAGTCATCCCAGTTGGCACTTACAAAAATACCACCGTCTGCCTCGACTGCCTTTCTGGCTGCATCTTCCAGTTTCTTGTTGGTAGCTTCTCCCTTACCAAACAGAGCCTTGATGTCATTCCAGAGGGAGCCGAAAGTACTCTGGTCTACTGTCTTCTTAGTGACCTTTGCATAAGTTGCGGATACAGTGCCGGATACGAGGAAGTCGGAATCATCATACCAGTGATCTTCTGTATAGCCGGTTACCTTAAGATCACTGCTTACACCGATCAGGTATAAGTCGTCATCATCGTTAATCTTATTGCTTAACGCCTTCTCCTGCTCTTTCGTAACCTTTGCTACTGCTTCTTCCTCTGTTCTTACACCATAATCCGTCTTTTTATCTGTATGCTTCCATTCAACCTCTTCATCCTTCACATTCACAGTCTTCGTAAAGGTAGGAATGTAGGTTCCGTTACCGGTATAAGTATAATCCGTTTTTTCTGTTCCTGTAACGGTTACATCCTTGCCGGCAGCGTCCTTCAAATCCTTTTCCTTTGCAGCAGCTGCAGCATCTCTCTCTGCCTCTGTCTGATACTGTTCGGTAGAAGTGAATTTTGCATCGGTATAGGTGATGGTGGTCACATCAGCGGTCACGGTCTTGATCAGGTTGCCGTTCTCATCCAGTTTCCAGGATTCCTTCTCGGTAGCCTCATTTACATCAGTATCAACCTCGCCGTTTTCGGTCTTCTGGTTATTGTCAGAAATAATGATACTCTCGGTTCCGTCGTTCTTGATCACTTTCTTTCCATCTACTGCAATAATGGTTCCGTCTTTCAGACCTTTTTCCACTTCGGAAACAGTGATAGTATCCCCATTTTCCTTCACATACTGATCCGGATTGGTCTCCTGCGCCGTCTTCCAGTTTACTTCCTCAATTCGCTTCTCAAAGATCACGATATTGTCCTTGGAAGTCTGTTTGTCATCCATCACATAGTTGTAAAACTTTGTCTGCTTATTACCATTCTCATCGGTATAGGTTACTTCAAAATAATTCTTGGTATTATTGTCTTCACCCTGTCTGCGGACAACCTTAATATCATCGGCAGTGATCTTCTGTACCTCGGGCAGATAATAATTCTGCATAATGGAAATGAAAAGCTTATCCTCATTTTTCCAGTTCAGTCCATTGTCTCCCTGGGTCAGTGCTTCCTTATCCGCAATATCCATAGCACCTGCTGCAGACTTATCCACTGCACCCTTTGCAGCCTCCAGAGCCTTTGCCAGTGCTTCTGCATTTGTCTTCGCTGCTTCCAGTTCAGCTGCTGCCGCCTCAGCGTTAGCATCTGCACTGTTTACAGCCTCCTCATAAGCCTTTTCATAAGCTGCCACCTTCTGTGCTGCCTCTTCATATGCTGTCTTGGCGGTATTATACTCCCCAAGCTTTGCATCGAAATCAGCCTGTGCCTGGTCTGCGGTCTTCTTTGCTTCCTCATATGCCGCATTGGCATCGGTGATAGAAGCAGCATCCTTGATATTCTCGATCTGTCCATTTACCTTATCCTGGGCAGCCTGCATGGCATCTTTTGCTTCTTCGGCAGTCTGACCTGCTTTGTCTGCTTCCTCGGCTGCCTTATCCAGTTCTGCATCGGACAGCTTGTCTTTGGCTTCCGCAACCCCCAGTGCAGTATCTGCATTCTCTACGGCAGACTCTGCGTCCTTCAGGGATGAACCGCCTTCAACAGTCTTATCCTCTACTTTGGCATTGGCATCCAGAACAGCCTGAGACAGATCCTTGCCCTGCGTATCCTTAGCTTCCCCTGCCACTACCTGGTCAACCACTTCCGCCTTCACATCGGCGGCACTCTTTTCGGCGCCCTCTACAGCCTTGTCAGCATCTTTTGCGACTGCTTCCGCCTGATCGCATACACCGGCTTCCGGTGTCACTGTAATGTTCTTATCCTCGTTTCCTTCGGAAGAATTCCCCTCTCCTTCTGCTGCCAGTGCAGTCAACGGTGAAGATGCCATCAGCATTGCGGAAATGCCGATCGCCATAGCACGAATCACTTTTTCGTTCTTACTGTTTTTTCTCATATGATTTTTCCTCTCCATTCTATTTTTCAACAATATGTTCAAATAAATACTGCAGCACCTCCGGCGTGAACTTCTTTGCCGAAATAGCTACTTTAAAATTTCCGTCTTCTTGCTCCTCCTGTCTGGTGACATCTGCATACATGATCATCGTATCCGCTACGATTATGATGTCTTTCCCCTTAAGGTCAGGAGATCCTGCCGGCATCGTAAAGGCTATGCCCAGCGGACTGACATTCCGGGTCTCCACAAAAATGCTTTCCCCGGTATCACATACCACGATAACACTCTTTGCCTGGTAGCCCACACGGTCGATCCGTCTTCGTTCTTCCATGTCCCCTTTTGCTCCTTTCTTCCAGAGATGCCTGTTAAAACGCCCCTTTTATTCTGTCTTATCTATTAAGACTCTCCGTCTCAGAAAAAAGGTTCAGAAAAACAGAAATATTTTTCTTTTTTTTTACATTTTTTTCAAAACATTGTATTCTTAGCATTTTTCCCATCCCTTTTCCTTACACTCACCTCCATGGCCAGCAGATCCGCAAGCAGGATCATCCCTCCCAGCACCGCCGCCAACGGTTCTCTCCACCATCCATATCCAAACAATACCACAGCACCGGTCATTCCTACCCAGTTCACCCGGGTTCCATGCATCTTCATTCCACCTCTTCTGCCTCTCTTTCTAATACGCATCCGCATGCTTTAACAACACTGTCACCGTCTTGCACAAAATCCGGATATCCTCCATCAGTGACCAGTTATCAATATATTCCACATCCAGCTCCACAATCTTTTCGAAATCCGTCACCAGACTCCTGCCGTTCACCTGCCACATGCCCGTCAAGCCCGGCTTGATACTGATCCGCCGCCACTGCCTTGTGCCGTATTTCTCCACCTCGTCCGGGGTCGGCGGTCTCGTTCCCACCAGACTCATGGAACCTCCCAACACATTAAAAAACTGTGGCAGCTCATCAATGCTTAAATTCCGCAGGATCCTGCCCACCCGGGTGATCCGGGGATCCTCCCGGATCTTGAACATTACGCCCCCCGCGATCTCATTTTGCGACAGCAGCTCTGACTTTCTCTCTTCCGCATCCACATACATGCTACGGAATTTATAGATCTGAAATGTCCTGCCGTTTTTCCCGACCCGGGTCTGCCGGAAGATCACAGGACCGGGGGAATCCAGCTTAATGGCCAGCGCCGCCAATAACATCACCGGAGAAAACAAAACGATCCCTGCCAGGCCTCCTGCCACATCCATGATCCGTTTTATCACCTGTTCTCCAGTATTCAACGTCACCGTATGGTAGGTGATGACCGGATAGGTTCCCACACAGCTTACATAACTGTCGGCTCTGCGCCTCTTATAGAAATCCACCACCATCCGTACCGTCACCCCCATATCAATGCACAGATCCACATATTTCTGCATGGAAAAAAGCTGTTCCTCGCGCTTTTGCAGAATATAGATCTGATCCAGATGGTACCGGCGGATCAGCATTTCCAGATCTTCCAGACTTCCCAGATATTCTCCTGCATCTCCTTCTGAAATCTGTACCAGTTCAAGATAAGATTGCGCTATCAAATTCCTCGTATCATCAGCAATATTTCTTGTTTCCGTATTTATGGAAAGTAGAGCATCTGCTTTTACTGTCAGTAGATTAAGTGATTGAGATTGAATAATAT
>ERZ827452.2557-NODE-2557-length-13345-cov-3.773062_pt1 | contig 13345 bp, 9 predicted proteins | sample MGYA00519866_ERZ827452 | MGnify/ENA primary metagenome ERZ827452 (study PRJEB31778, sample SAMEA3449307) | human gut metagenome | biome: human gut; feature: human-associated habitat; material: faeces | place: United Kingdom | collected 2010/2012 ... | reverse complement strand
GCGATAAAAGCAGATGAGAATCCCGCGTTACTGTTCACCCAGCAGTGAAACACTTGCTGTTTCGCTGCGTAAGAAAGTGATTCACGAATCCCGCGTTTCAAGGCGACTTCAGCCTTGCGCGGGATTCTTTCTTGTGCTATAATGCTGTAATGCGAAATTATGACACAAAAAGACAGATTTTTTTAGGATAGACCAAGAGAACATAAGGAGAAACGCAATGAAGAAAAAACAGGCATGGAAAGTGATGGGTGCTGTCCTTGCGGGCACACTGGTATTTTCCGATGCAGTTCCGCTCCATGCCAGCGCATCGGCAGGAACGGAAAAAAGCGCAGTACAGAACGAAACTGTCTCCGGAACGGAGAACGGTACAGAGACAAAACGGGCAGCCGTTTATGTGAATCTGAAAACCGGCGATGATACGGCAGACGGTACAACGGCAGAGACAGCAGTAAAAACCGTGGAAAAAGCACAGGAGCTTCTTGCAGTTGCAGCGGCAGAACTGCAGGCGGACGGGAAAACAACCGAAAAAAACACTGCTGCAGATACCAGCAAAACGGCAGCGGAGGAAGCAGCAGAAAAATATCTGGTATTCGTCGGCATGGATGAAAAAGAGCTGGAAACGTATCGAAAGAAACAGCAGAAAACAGACTTCAGGGGAAGAGTAACAGATACCGTTTTTGCGGCAGATGAAATCGTGGTGACAGAAGCCGGATATGAGGCTGTTCTGGCAGCAGAAAAAGCAAAAGAAACGGTTTCGGAAACACCAACGCTTGCGCCGGGCGAGTCTCCGGCACCGGATGCGGCAGAAGATACCGTAACACCAACTCCGGGTCCGACGGAAACGCCGGATGCAGAGCCGACCGCAGAACCAACGGTGACCCCGGACGCAGAGCCGACCGTAACGCCGGCGGAGGAACCAACGGCAACTCCGACACCGGATGCGGACAACGGAGAAGATACAGGGGATACACCAACGGCAGCGCCGACACCGGATGCGGAACCGACCGTAACGCCGGAAGTAACTCCGACGACAGCACCGGGCGAGAATACCGATGACAGTGAAAATCCGGAGAATCCGGAAACTCCGGCAGAAGATCCAACCGTGACACCTGCCCCGGATGATACAGCAAAAGACGATCTTGCAGCAGATGATACAAACCAGGACGATACAAACCAGGATAACCAGAACGGAACGGGAAATGATGCATCATCGGACCAGTGGAAACAGGATGAAAATCTGGATGACCTTGTAAAAGATGAAATTCAGAAAGAAAACGAAACCGTAAAAAATTTCGATGAAATTTCCAATCCATCCGGTACGGACAGCACAGAAGACGGCTATCTGATCTCCAATGTCTCTCTTTTGATCCAGCCGGTGGCAGTAAGTCTGTCCAGAAGCCTTGTATCAGAGGAGCAGACGGAAACAGCAGAAGCTGAGACGGCGGACGAAGGCGAGCATGAACTGCTTGCAGCTGCAGAGCAGAAATCCAACCTGAGTGCAGGTGAAATGACAGCAAGTGCAGCCGATGACGTAAGTACGCTGCGTGCCGCAGGAACGATCCTTGTAGGACCGGACAACTACGGAACGAATAAGACATCCACTCCGACTCCGACAGCCACACCGTCGAAGAGCAGCAGTAACAACAGCTCTTCCAATTCCAATACCGGAAGCACAAAGATTCCGCAGAAGAAGACACAGACCACTGTAAGCATCCGCAGCATCCCGGTCAACACCGGCGATGAGACGATGGTGCTTCCGCTGGCGATCAGCTCCGCACTTTCTGCAGCCGTTATGTTCTGCATGGCATTCCTTCAGATGCAGGCAAAACGCGCAAAGAGCATGGCCGCATGGCTGGAATTCAAAAAGAATCATCCGTTTGACGAAAAATAAAGAAACAGGCATATCCGGAAAAGCCATTCCATACATTTACAGTATGGGAGGGCTTTTTCTTATGGAAGAAAAGAAAACATGGGCGGTGGGTGCGGGCAGCGGGATCGGCTGGCTGAAGGCTCTTCTCGTTTCCTATCTGATCTCGGTGCTTCTTCTTTTGCTGCTGTCTTTCCTGCTCTGGAAATTTTCCTGGAAGGAAAGCTGGGTGCAGGCGGGCATTGTGGTGATCTATCTGGCATCAAGCTTTTCCGGCGGAAGAATGGCAGGAAACATGGCGGGAAAACGGCGGTTTCTCTGGGGCATCTGCTTTGGAATCGTGTATTTTGCCATTCTGATCATCGTCTCCGCAGTCTTCCTGCCGGGCGGATTTGCCGGAGCCGGAAGACTTCTGTGGGCGGCAGCAGTCTGTGCCGTCGGCGGAATGGCAGGCGGAATGACGGCACACGGCAGATAAAAGCGGACAAAACAGAACATTTTTTCAAAAAACAGACTTTTAAATTTGAAAAACCTATGCTATAATGGGAAGAGCTAATGGCCGAAGACTATAAAAAAGTCGCGCGTCAACTACAATGAAGGAGGAATGTGCCATGAAACACATCAAAACTTTAAATACAAAAAGCTTACAGAACACTGTAAAAAAAGGTGGATGCGGTGAGTGCCAGACATCCTGCCAGTCCGCATGTAAGACTTCTTGCACCGTAGGCAACCAGAGCTGCGAGCATAAGTAAAAGTAATCCATAAGGACGAGTAAAAGGTGTTCCCAGAACCGGTTTCGCCGGATTTGGGAACATTCTTTTTGCCAGGCACATCAAAAAAAGAGAGAGTTATAGAAAGGAATACCACAGTGATACATTTATATAAAAGCAATGGCTTCAACATGGTGCTGGACGTCAACAGCGGCTCCGTCCATGTTGTGGATGACTGCGTATACGATGTCCTTTCCTGCATGAACGAAGGAAAAAATGCAGAAGAGGCAGCAGAGGCGCTTAGCAGTAAATATGCCGAGCAGGACATCACCGAAGCCAGAGAAGAAATTCAGGAACTTACAGATAACGGCATGCTCTTTACAAAAGACATTTACGAAAACGCAATTGATCAGTTTTCCAACCGTCCGACCGTCGTAAAAGCACTCTGCCTCCACATTGCACACGACTGCAACCTTGCCTGTCGTTACTGCTTCGCAGAAGAGGGCGAGTATCACGGAAGACGTGCACTGATGTCCCTGGAAGTCGGCAAAAAAGCGCTTGATTTCCTGATCGCAAACTCCGGCAGCAGAAGAAACCTCGAGGTAGATTTCTTCGGCGGTGAACCGCTGATGAACTGGGATGTTGTAAAACAGCTCGTAGCCTACGGAAGAGAACAGGAGAAGTTACATAACAAGAACTTCCGTTTCACCCTGACCACCAACGGTGTTCTCTTAAACGACGAGGTCATGGAGTTCTGCAATAAAGAGATGGGCAACGTCGTATTAAGTATCGACGGAAGAAAAGAAGTTCACGATCACATGCGTCCGTTCCGCAAAGGTGCCGGAAGCTACGATCTGATCGTGCCGAAATTCCAGAAATTCGCTGAGCTTCGTCATCAGGATAAATACTATGTGCGCGGAACCTTCACGCATTACAACACAGACTTTGCAGCTGATGTTCTCCATCTGGCAGACCTCGGCTTCAAGCAGATCTCGGTTGAGCCTGTTGTAGCGCCTCCGACCGAGGACTATGCGATCCGTGAGGAAGACCTTCCGGTGATCTTCGAACAGTACGACATTCTGGCAAGAGAGATGATCAAGAGAGAAAAAGAGGGAAGAGGCTTCAATTTCTTCCACTTTATGATCGATCTGACCGGCGGACCATGTGTTTATAAACGTCTTTCCGGCTGCGGTTCCGGAACCGAGTACCTTGCGGTAACACCGTGGGGCGATTTCTATCCGTGCCACCAGTTCGTAGGACAGGAAGATTTCTGCCTTGGAAATGTTTACGAAGGCGTGAAAAAGACAGAAACGGTCAACGAATTCAAAAAATGCAACGTTTATTCCAAGAAGGAGTGCAGCCAGTGCTTTGCACGGTTCTACTGCAGCGGCGGATGTGCGGCAAACTCCTACAATTTCACAGGTAAGATCAACGATGTTTACGAGATCGGATGCAAGATGCAGCAGAAACGGATCGAGTGTGCATTGATGATAAAGGCAGCTCTGGCCGAAGATTAAAGAAAAGAGGAAAATCGCGACATGATGAAGAAGAAACAGAGTATCATCGCACTCGTCCTGGCAGCCATTGTAACAGTGCTTCTTGGATGGACGATGATCAAAGGATGGGGTCCTACCGGAACCGGTTCGATGAAGAACATCAACCTGGGTCTGGATCTGTCCGGCGGTGTCAGCATTACCTATCAGGCCGTAAAGGACAACCCGACAGACGAAGAAATGTCAGATACCCGCTACAAGCTGGAACAGCGTGCGCAGCAGTACAGCGAAGAGGCACAGGTATATCTGCAGGGCGACAACCGTATCACCATTGAAATCCCGGGTGCAACCGATGCAACCACCATTCTGGAAGAGATGGGTAAACCGGGAAGCCTGTATTTCATCAAACAGACCAACGATGACGGAACAGAAAACTACACCTACGACAGCTCGACCGGCGAGTACGTTCTGAACGGAAAAACTATCGAAGAGCTCGAGGAGGACGGCTCCGTCGTTCTGACCGGTAAAGATGTGGAGAGCGCAGAAGCCATGCATCAGCAGAACTCCACCACAAAAGCAACCGAGAGCGTCGTTCAGCTGAAAATGACCGACGAAGGAAAACAGAAATTTGCAGACGCAACCCAGGAAGCCTACAGCGCAGGAAAGAGCATCGGTATCTACTATGATGAGAAATTCGTCAGTGTACCGAGTGTAAACGCTGTGATTTCCGATGGTACTGCAGTCATCTCCGGCGGAAACATGGACTGGGATGAAGCAACCAGCCTGGCATCCACCCTCCGTATCGGTTCCCTTTCCCTGAAACTTGAGGAGATCAACTCCAGCGTCGTTGGAGCACAGCTTGGATCTGCAGCTGTTTCCACCAGCGTAAAAGCGGGAGCGATCGGCATTGTACTGATTATCCTTTTCCTTGCAATCGTATATCGCCTGCCTGGTATTGCTGCCGGATGGGCACTGCTCATCTATGTTGAGCTGAATCTGATTGCTTTAAATGCATTTGACCTGACATTGACCCTGCCTGGTATCGCAGGTGTTATCCTGTCGATCGGTATGGCGGTCGATGCGAACGTTATCATTTATGCCCGTATCGAGGAGGAGATCGGTGCCGGAAAGACGGTTCATGCGGCAATCCGCGACGGATTCAAGAAGGCAGCTTCTGCCATCCTGGACGGAAACGTGACGACCCTGATTGCAGCAGCTGTTCTGTATGCGCTTGCGAGCGGAAGTGTCCGCGGATTCGCCATGACACTTGCTCTTGGTATTGTTCTTTCCATGTTCAGCGCCATGGTTGTTTCCAGACTGCTGGTCAACAGCCTGTACGGTATGGGACTGAAGGATGCGAAATACTACGGAACCAAGAAAGAACGCAAGGGATTTCCATTTGTGGAAAAGAGAAAGATCTTCTTCACGATCTCCTGCATTCTGCTGCTTGCCGTTCCGGCCAGCATGATTTTCATGCATCAGACAAAGGGAAGCGCACTGAACTTCGGCCTTGACTTCAAGGGCGGTACTTCCATCAACGTTCCGTTCAACGAGGATTACTCCATCGAAGAGCTGGACAAAGAGGTAGAGCCGGTTGTGGAAGGCGTGACAAAAGATTCCAATATTCAGATGACAAAGGTTGTCGGAGGCAACAATGTCATCATCAAAACACGTTCTCTGACTCTGGAAGAGCGTGAGCAGGTTTACCAGGCAATGGCAGACAATTTCGGTGTCGATACTTCTGAAATCACTTTCGACAACATTTCTTCTACTGTAAGTAAAGAAATGAGCCAGAATGCGATGAAAGCAGTTATCATCGCTGTAGTCTGCATGCTGCTGTACATCTGGATCCGTTTCCGCGACATCCGTTTCGCATCGAGTGCCATCCTTGCACTGATGCACGATATCGCCATTGTATTCGGATTCTACGTGGTATCCCGTATTTCGGTCGGCAGCACCTTTATCGCGTGTATGCTGACGATCCTCGGCTATTCCATCAACAGTACGATCGTCATCTTCGACCGTATCCGTGAGAATCTGCCGGAGTTAAAGAGAGAGCCGATCGAGTCCCTGGTTGACCGCTGCATCACGGACACCCTGACCCGAAGCATTTACAGTTCCCTCACCACCTTTATCACCATCTTTGTTCTGTTCGTGATGGGAGTTTCTTCCATCCGCGACTTTGCAGCACCTCTGATGGTTGGTATCGTATGCGGAGCTTACACTTCTGTCTGCATCACAGGTGCCCTGTGGTATGTGATGAAGCACGTTGGAAAAAACAAATATGTGCCGTCCAAAGCAGTACAGAATAAGACAAAAAATAAATAAAAGCAGCAAAAACCATAAAAAGAGAAACGCCGGACCGGAAAAGTCCGGCGTTTCCTGCTAACAGGAAAGAGGAGAACATATGAAGAAAGAACGCTGGGTAGTTTCGGCAAAACGCGCCGATTTCCAGGCAATTGCGGACCGGTTCGGCATTGATCCCGTCATTGCCCGCCTGATCCGGAACCGGGATGTGACCGGGGAGAAAGAGATCGAAGAGTATCTCTTCGGTGATCTGGAGCAGCTCCACGATCCGCTGCTGATGAAGGATATGGAGCGCGCGGCAGATCTGATCGCTGAAAAAATTCGGGAGAAAAAGCCGATCCGCATCATCGGGGACTACGACATCGACGGTGTTACGGCAACGTATATTCTGCTGACCGGATTAAAAGATCTCGGTGCCGATGCGGATGTGCGTATCCCGGACCGGATTGCAGACGGATACGGCTTAAATGAGCATCTTGTGCAGTTTGCCGCGGATGAGGGGCGGGACACGATCGTCACCTGTGACAACGGCATCGCGGCGAGCAGTCAGATCCGTCTGGCAAAAGAGCTTGGCATGACGGTTGTTGTGACGGACCACCACGAGGTTCCGTTTGAGGAGGATGAAAACGGAGAACGCCGCTACATCCTGCCGCCGGCGGACGCGGTTGTCAATCCGAAACAGAAAGACTGTTCCTATCCGTTTCCGGGCCTCTGCGGTGCGGCCGTCGCATGGAAACTGATCCAGACGATGGAGGCAAAAGCAGGTATTCCAAAGGAGCACAGCTTCCGCTTTCTGGAATTTGTCGCCATTGCGACGATCGGTGATGTGATGGATCTGCAGGGAGAAAACCGGATTTTTGTAAAAGCCGGCCTTCGGGCGCTCCATAAAACGCAGAACCTCGGCCTGCAGGAGCTGATCCGTGTGCAGGGCATCGAGGCGGAAAACGTGACACCGTATCACATCGGCTTCGTTCTCGGCCCGTGCATCAACGCATCGGGACGGCTTGACACGGCGGAGCATTCGTTAAAACTGCTCTGCGCAAAGACACGTGAGGAGGCCGCAAAGCTTGCCGGGGACTTGAAAGACCTGAATGAAAGCCGCAAAGAGCTGACGCGCCAGGGTGAGGCGAAAGCAATCGAGCTCGTGGAAACCTCCCCGCTGCAGAACGACAAAGTCCTCGTCGTCTATCTGCCGGACTGCCACGAAAGTCTTGCCGGAATCATCGCAGGTCGCCTGCGGGAGCACTTCCACAAACCATCCTTCGTACTCACCAGAAGTGAGGAGGGCGTCAAGGGCTCCGGCCGCTCGATCGAAGCGTATTCGATGTATGAGGAGCTCTGCAAATGCAAAGAACTGATGACGAAATTCGGCGGCCACCCGATGGCTGCGGGCCTTTCCCTCGCAGGAGAGGAGATGATCGAACCGTTCCGCCGGGCACTGAACGATAATTCCATGCTGACGGAAGAGGATTTCGTCGAAAAAGTTGTGATCGATGTGCCGATGCCGATCACCTACATCACCAAAAATCTGATCCGCCAGTTAAGTCTCTTGGAGCCGTTCGGAAAAGGCAACACGAAACCGCTGTTCGCACAGAAAGGACTGACTGTATTAAATTACCGCATTTTTGGAAAGAATAGAAACGTGGTGAAAGTACAGCTTGCCGATGCGGGCGGATACCAGATGGATGGTGTCTATTTCGGCGAGGGAGAAGCGTTCGCCGCATACGTGGATGCACATCCAACCCTCTCGGTAGCGTACTATCCGTCGATTGATACGTGGAACGGACGCGACAAATTACAGATCAATATCCAGAGTTATTTTTAAAGATGCAGAAAAGCCGCAAATACCTGATTTTTCTGCCCTGTTTTCTATCGGAAACAAAATTGACGCAGAAGAATATTGATGCTATACTGTAAGGTGAATTGTCAAACCTTGACGAAACGGAGGAATATTTTATGAAAAAAGTAGAGGATTACGTAAGAAGTATTCCGGATTTCCCGGAACCGGGTATTATTTTCAGAGATATAACGAGTATCCTGCAGGACGCAGACGGACTGCAGCTTGCCATAGATGAGATGCAGCATTTTGTAGAAGAAGTAGACTGTGATGTAATCTGCGGAACCGAGTCCCGCGGCTTCATTTTCGGTATGCCGATTGCTTACAATCTGCACAAACCGTTCGTGCCGATCCGTAAAAAAGGAAAACTTCCTCTGGAGACCGTCGAGGAGAGCTATGACCTAGAGTACGGCAGCGCAACGATCGAGATGCACAAAGACTCCATCAAACCGGGCCAGAAGGTAGTCATCATCGACGACCTGATTGCAACCGGCGGTACCGTGGAGGCTTGTGCAAAAATGATCGAGCGCCTCGGCGGCGAAGTAACCAGAATCGTGTTCCTGATGGAGCTTGCCGGCTTAAAAGGACGCGAAAAACTGGCAAAATATGATGTAAAATCTGTCATCCGTTACGATGGCAAATAACGTATCCAACGAAACGCAGGGGTTAATCATGAGAGCGGAGGATACATATGGAAGAAGAGAAAAGAATCAGTGAAGAAGAATTAAAGAAGGATGTGGCGGCGGCAGAAGCCAGAATCCGCAAGACGGACGATTTTACAAGTCCGGAGGAATTATACGGGGAATTGATCGCTTCTGTGAAAAAATATCATCCATCGGACGATATTTCCCTGATCGAAAAAGCATACCGCGTGGCAGCGGATGCACATAAGGACCAGAAAAGAAAGAGCGGGGAACCGTACATCATCCATCCGCTCTGTGTGGCAATTATCCTGGCAGATCTGGAGCTCGACAAGGAGTCGATCGCGGCAGGCCTTCTGCACGACGTTGTCGAAGATACCGTCATGACCGAAGAAGAGCTGACCGAGGAGTTCGGCCCGGAGGTGTCCCTGATTGTAAGCGGTGTCACGAAGCTGGCACAGCTGAAATATTCTGCGGATAAGGTCGAGGAGCAGGCAGAAAACCTGAGAAAGATGTTCCTTGCGATGGCAAAGGATATCCGTGTTATTCTGGTAAAACTGGCGGACCGTCTGCACAACATGCGGACTGCACAGTACTGGTCGCCGGAGACGCAGAAGAAAAAAGCGCGTGAGACGATGGATATTTATGCCCCGATCGCACAGCGCCTCGGTATTTCCAAGATCAAGGTCGAACTCGATGACCTTTCTCTGAAATATCTGGAGCCGGATGCGTACTATGAACTGGTGCAGAAGGTCAGCATGAAGCGGGAGCAGCGGCAGGAGTTTGTCGATGCGATCGTAAAAGAGGTGACCCGTCATATCCACCAGGCCGGCATTGAGGCAGATGTCAACGGACGAATCAAGCACTTTTTCAGCATCTACAAAAAGATGGTCAACCAGCACAAGACGCTGGATCAGATCTATGACCTCTTTGCGGTCCGCATCATCGTGGAATCCGTCAAAGACTGCTATGCAGCGCTCGGTGTCATCCATGAAATGTACACGCCGATCCCGGGCCGTTTCAAAGATTACATTGCGATGCCGAAGCCAAACCGTTACCAGTCCCTGCATACAACCCTGATCGGACCGAACGGACAGCCGTTTGAGATTCAGATCCGTACTTATGAGATGCACCGGATTGCAGAATACGGTATCGCTGCACACTGGAAATACAAAGAGGCCTCCGACGGCAAGAAACCGGGACCGGAGCAGGAAGAGGAAAAACTGACCTGGCTGCGCCAGATTCTGGAGTGGCAGCAGGACATGGCAGACAACCATGAGTTCATGAACCTCTTAAAGAGCGATCTCGACCTGTTTGCCGACAATGTTTACTGTTTCAGCCCGGCGGGCGATGTCAAAACGCTTCCGGTCGGCTCCTGTGCCATCGACTTTGCTTATTCCGTCCACAGTGCGGTCGGCAACAAGATGGTCGGAGCGAGGGTCAACGGAAAACTCGTGCCGATCGAGACGGAACTTCACAACGGAGACCGCGTCGAGATCATCACCTCGCAGAACTCCAAGGGACCGAGCCGCGACTGGCTGAAAATTGCGAAGAGTTCCCAGGCAAAGAGCCGCATCAACCAGTGGTTCCGCCAGCAGAACAAGACGGACAACATCGTCAAAGGCAAGGAAATGCTCACCAGCTATGCAAAGCTGAAGGGCAAAAACCTTGGAATCTATACGAAACCGATGTACGAAGAGGCTGTCATGAGAAAGTACGGCTTCCGCGACTGGGATTCCGTTCTTGCGGCCATCGGCCACGGCGGCTTAAAAGAGGGCCAGGTCCTCAACAAGCTGATTGAGACGTACGAAAAGCAACATAAAAAAGAGATCACCGACGAGCAGGTGCTCGAGGCGGCATCCGGAGAGAAAGTTCTGCCGGTTGGAAAGAGCAAGGGCGGCATCGTCGTGCGCGGTATCCACGATGTGGCAGTTCGCTTCTCAAAATGCTGCAATCCGATCCCGGGCGATGAGATCGTGGGCTTTGTCACAAGAGGACGCGGCGTGACCATTCACCGCACCGACTGTGTCAATGTCCTGAATCTGCCGGAATCTGAGCGGGCGCGCCTCATTGATGCTGAATGGCAGGCAGAGGACAACGGCGGCTCTCTCTATACCGTGGAGATCAGCGTTTACGCAAACAACCGTACCGGTCTTCTGGTGGATATCTCCAAGATCTTTACCGAGCGGAAGATCGACCTTGCGGCGATGAACGTGAGAACGAGCAAGCAGGGAACGGCTTCCATCGATGTGACGTTCGACGTGCACAACAACGAAGAGCTGAACAGCATCATCGAGAAGGTGCGCCAGGTGGAGAGCGTGATCGATATTCAGAGATCGAGAGGATAAAAAGGAGAAAAGCGTATGATAAAGGTAAATTACCGGGCACTTGGAATGCTCTCGACAAACTGCTACGTTGTGGAAAATCCGGACAGCCAGAAGGTGCTGATCGTGGACCCGGGCGATTCGCCGCTGGAGATTGAACGCCAGATCGACGAGATCGACGGCGACCCGGAGGCCATTCTGCTGACCCATGGCCATTTCGACCATATGCTGGCAGCGGATGCGTTGCGGAAAAAGTACCATATCCCGGTCTATGTCCATGAAAAAGAGCAGCACCTGCTGGGGGATCCAAAGGAAAATCTTTCCGGGCTCTGGAGCAAACCGTACACGATGCAGGCGGACAAAACCGTAAAAGAGGGCGATGTGCTGCATCTCGCAGATTTTGAAATCCACGTTCTTGCGACACCGGGGCACACGGCAGGCGGTGTCTGCTACTATATTCCGGCAGCGAAAACACTTTTTTCCGGTGATACGCTGTTCTGCGAGTCCTACGGAAGATACGACTTCCCGACATCCTCCGGCAGAGAGCTGACCGCGTCGGTCAAGCGCCTGTTAAAAGAGCTTCCCGGGGATGTGACCGTGTATCCGGGCCACAACGATGAAACTACGATTGAACATGAAAAGAGGTACAATCCCCTTGCTTAATATCAGCCTTTGTTTTAACAGAAAAGATTTTGAATACGATGTGTATTCCCTGATCAAGGCATTCTATCCCGGCTGCGAGATCACCTCGTGGTACGAAGAGGATGGAGCGCCGGACGGGGAATTTGCATATTATGATAAGATCCTGTACGCGGCAGACCAGATCTGCTTTTCCATAGAAAATGAGAAGCACGAAGAGCTTTCTGCCGCGTGTGAGGCGGTGGAATATGAAAAAGACCGCCACGAAACGAAAAATGTCCTGAAACGGATGGTCTATCGCACGCTCTCGAAAGTGAGCGGAAAAGAACTTCCGTGGGGCGATCTCACCGGCATCCGTCCGACGAAAATTCCGATGAAGATGCTGGAAGAGGGCAAAACAAATGTAGAGATTGCGAAATACATGCGCGAGACCTACTACACCAGCCCGGAAAAGACGGCACTTGCAATCACGATTGCCAACCGGGAAAAGGATATTTTAAAGACGATCGACTACGAGCACGGCTACAGCCTGTACATCGGCATTCCATTCTGTCCGAGCATCTGTCTGTACTGTTCCTTCGGTTCCCATGTGTTAAGCCGCTGGGCCCATATGGTAGATCCGTATCTGGATGCGCTGATCAAAGAGCTGACCTTCATCAGCGAGCGTATGAAAGACTATACACTTGATACGATCTACATCGGAGGCGGAACGCCGACGACGCTGAATGCAGCACAGATGGAACGTCTGCTTTCGAAGGTGACAGAGCTCTTCCCGATGGATCAGGTGCAGGAGTTTACCGTGGAGGCAGGACGGCCGGATACGATCCATGAGGAGGTCTTAAAGGCCATCCGCAAATTCCCGGTGACTCGTATTTCGATTAACCCGCAGACGATGAACCAGGAGACACTGGATCTGATCGGACGCCATCATACGGTGGAGGAGATTGAAGAGAAGTTCCGCATGGCGCGTGACCTTGGTTTCGACAACATCAACATGGATCTGATCGCCGGTCTGACCGGAGACACTGCCGATACTTTTGCACAGACTGTGGATACTTTGCTGAATCTTTCGCCGGAGAATATCACGGTGCACACGCTCGCCATCAAGCGCGGTGCTGATCTGACTGATAAGGCGGCTGCCGCCGCACAGCGCGAGACGGTTTCTCAAATGCTGGATGGAGCATCGCACGCGCTGCAGAACGCAGGCTACGGTCCGTACTACCTCTATCGGCAGAAATTTATGGCAGGCGGCTTTGAGAACGTCGGCTGGTGCAAGCCGGGCACCGAATGCTTCTACAACGTGAGCATGATGGAGGAGCTGCAGACCATTCTGTCGCTCGGTGCGGGCGGTGTTTCCAAGCGCGTCGTGCGCGAGACCGGCTGGATCGAGCGCGCGAACAATCCGAAATATCCGCTTGAGTACATTCAGGCGGCGGACAGACTGGCCAACGGCAAGAAAAAGCTGCTGTTCCCTAAGAAATGATCAGGATAGGGAAATGAGTGAGTAATTCCGTAAGAAGGGACTGG
>ERZ827452.2553-NODE-2553-length-13358-cov-3.898820_pt1 | contig 13358 bp, 9 predicted proteins | sample MGYA00519866_ERZ827452 | MGnify/ENA primary metagenome ERZ827452 (study PRJEB31778, sample SAMEA3449307) | human gut metagenome | biome: human gut; feature: human-associated habitat; material: faeces | place: United Kingdom | collected 2010/2012 ... | reverse complement strand
AGTTCAAGATTCCGAAAGATACGAAGGCCCGTATCTTCAGCGACGGCATCATGGGCGGCAAATCGATCGAGCTGGAGCTTGGCCGTTCGGACGCATATCTGCACGAAGGCGACACGCTGTTCTCGGAAATCAACAAAGATTTTCTGGAAGTGGCCGGAAGCGAGTTCGAGTTTCTCAAGCAGCGGGCCAACGACGTGATCAGCGAGATGATCGTCACCCTCCGCGGCATCAACAAGCTACTCTCGGACAACAGCGCGAACCTGAACGCCACGATCGGCAACGTAGCCGCCATCACGGGGGACCTGCGGTCCGTCGTCGCGGATGAGAAAGGCTCGCTGCGCGAAACGATCTCCAACGTCAACGACCTGTCGCGCACGCTGCGGGACAAGACGGGACAGATCGACCGGATGCTGCAGTTGATCAAAGACGGCATCCGTCTGGCAGGCATGGAACTGTAATAAAAATTCACAATAGAAAGGACAAACATGGGATATCAGGAATTTACCATAGAAGGCAGAAATGCCGTGATCGAGGCCTATCGTGCGGGCAAACCCATTGACAAGTTATTCATTCTGGATGGCTGTCAGGATGGCCCCATGATGACCATTAAAAGAGAAGCAAAAAAGCATGATACATTAGTAAAATATGTGACCAAGGAGCGTCTGGACCAGTTATCCGAGACCGGAAAGCATCAGGGAGTCATTGCCTATGCGGCAGCTTATGAATACGCGGAGGTGGATGATATTCTGGAAGGCGCAAGAAAAAAAGGGGAACCGCCTTTTATTTTCCTGTTGGATAACATTGAGGATCCCCACAATCTGGGAGCCATCATCCGTACCGCCAATCTGGCCGGAGCCCACGGTGTCATCATTCCGAAGAACCGCGCAGCAGGACTGACCGCGACGGTAGCCAGAACCTCCGCGGGAGCGCTGAACTATACGCCGGTAGCAAAGGTGACGAATCTGGCCAAGACCATTGAAGAACTGAAAAAGGAAGGACTGTGGTTCGTGTGCGCCGATATGGGCGGTACCACCATGTATGATCTGAATCTCAAAGGCCCCATTGGTCTGGTCATCGGTAACGAGGGCGAAGGCGTAGGACGTCTGGTGAAGGAAAAATGCGATATGGTGGCATCCATTCCCATGAAGGGGGATATCGATTCCCTCAATGCTTCCGTGGCAGCAGGCGTACTGGCTTATGAGATCGTGCGTCAGAGATTACAGGCGTAATATAGGAGTGGAAAAAAAGGGGAAAGCATGGCAGAGCATTTCAAATATGAAGAGATGACGGATGAAGAACTCATCGACCAGCTGCGGGAAGGTGACAGACAGGTGATGGATTACATCTGCGACAAGTATAAAAATCTGGTGCGAAGCAAGGCAAAATCCATGTATATTCTGGGCGGAGACAGCGAAGATCTGATCCAGGAAGGGATGATCGGGCTGTTCAAGGCAGTGCGGGATTATGACTGCGGCAGAGATGCCAGCTTTTATACCTTTGCAGATCTGTGTATCAGCAGACAGATGTACACGGCAGTGCAGGCTTCCAAGCGCCTGAAGCACTCACCGCTCAACAGCTATGTATCTCTGTATGAGCGAAGCAGCGAGGGTACGGACAATGAGGAGAAAAATCTTATTGAGGCTTTGGCGGCCAGAACCCAGATGAGTCCGGAGGAACTGTTCCTGGACAAGGAGCGGGTGGAAGATCTGGAGAGAGCTATTGAGACAGAACTCAGCAGCTTTGAAAAACAGGTGCTGGATTTGTACCTGACGGGAATGAGCTATACCCAGATCGCCAAGGTGCTGGGAAGAGACGAAAAGTCTACGGACAATGCCTTACAGCGTCTGAAGAGCAAAATCCGGAAACTGGTGTGATGCAAAATAATGAGAGAAGAGAACACATTCTTGAAAAAATTTTTCAGGAATGTGTTTTTTATAGTTTTTTAATAGAATCTGCAGAGTTGGAATATTGACTTAAAACCCGGCATAGGAGTATACTGCAAATGCTGACCGACCGGCCGGTCGGTTAATAAAGCAAATACATATTCATAACTATTCAGAAAGGCGAAAAGATCATGCACAATACATGGAAAAGAAATTGCAGTGTCGGAATGGCGTTGTTGATGGGAGGCAGTCTGTTGCTCGGAGGCTGCGGCAGCAATGGGGCACAGGATGCTGTGGAGACTTCTGCGGTAGTCGTGGATATGAAGCAGGCCCAGACCGGAAAACTGACCTTGCAGAACAGCTTTGTGGGAACGGTTTCTCCCCAGGAGATGGTCTATGTCATTCCCTTTGCTTCCGGTACAGTGACGGATACTTATTTTGAGGTGGGAGATCAGGTCAATGCCGGGGATGTTTTGTTCAAAATCGATGACTCTGCAGCAAAACTGCAGTTAGAACAGGCACAGCTCAGTGCGGCCAATGTAAGGCAGCAGGCAGACAGTGCCCTGACCACCCAGCAGGAATCCGCCAATATCCAGATGGATAGTAGCAGAGTGCAGGCACAGTCCGGGTATGATCAGGCACAGATCGCGTATGTCCAGGCGAAAAATGCCTATGACCAGAACTATGATGATCTTTCAGATCAGATCGACGCATGCAATGCAAATATTACACAGCTGGAGAATGCCATAAAAGCAGCGTCATCCAGTGTGAGCGGCGGAAATGCGTCAAGTGTTGTGCAGATGAAGACGCAGATCGAGACACTGAAAGGAACGAAGAAACAGCTGGAGTCTAGCAGAAATTCTCTGGTGGCCGGATTACAGCAGGCGGAATCCGCTTACAATGCAGCAAAGAGCAGCATGAATATTGTGGATCGTTCCCAGGCATTGTCCCAGGGACAGGCACTGGAGGATACGAAGAAGCAGCTGTCCACCAGTGAACAGCTGGCAAATGTGGGCGTGGAAAGTGCGGAACTGGCATTATCCTACTACACTGTCAAGGCTCCCATCTCCGGTACAATCCAGAGCAAGGGAGTGGAAGTCAACGGCATTGCCGGAAGCAGCAATCCTGCGTACACCATTGCCAATGAAAATATGATGACCGTGACTTTTCAGGTCAGCGAAGCTGTGAAAAATACACTGACCATGGGGCAGGAAGTGACCGTGGAGCGGGGAACCACCAGCTACGCCGGCAGCATCACCGAAATCGGTGTGGCAGTGAATCAGCAGACCGGCCTGTTCCAGATCAAGGCAGCGGTAAATGCCAATGGCAGCGATCTGCCAAACGGTGTATCCGTGAAGCTGACTACCGATACCTATCATACGAACGACAGTGCGGTGCTGATCCCTTATGATGCAGTGTACTATGATAATACCGGTTCTTATGTATACTTAAGTGTGGACGGCAAGGCCGTGAAGACCTATGTGACCACAGATCTGTTTGATGATACACAGATTTCTGTTACTGAGGGAATACAGCCCGGAGATACCGTGATCACCAGCTGGTCTCCCAAGCTGATGAACGGTGTGGAAGTCACCGCACCGGTGAAGGCAGAAGAGTAGGGGAGGCAGCAGAATGAATTTGACAAAGCTAGCTCTGAAAAGACCGGTGTCCTGTTTCCTTGTGATCCTGGCACTGGCAGTATTCGGCATCAGCTCCATTTTTGGTTTCAAGATGGAACTGACGCCCGACATTGAGATGCCCATGCTCATTGTCATGGCTACCTATCCCGGCGCAGACCCGGAGAGCGTGGATGAACTTGTGGCATCCGTTATCGAAGATTCCGGTTCCACCCTGAGCGGTGTGGATTCCGTGAATTCCTATTCCTTTGAAAATTATTGTATGGTCTTGTTCACCTATGAATACGGTGTGGATATTGATGAATGTCACAACGATCTCCGTGCGGCCATGGAGACGGCGAAGTTAAGTCTGCCGGATGACGTGGATCAGCCTACCATCATTGAGATGAACATGAACAGTATGGATGTCATGACGATCTCCGCAGTGGAAGTCGGCGATGTGGATATGTTAAAAGTAGTCAATGAATCCGTGGTACCGGAACTGGAATCTCTGTCCAGCGTGGCACAGGTATCCGTCACCGGTGGTTCCGAGGATTATATCAAAGTAGAACTCAATGAGACCCTGATGAAGCAGTACGGTCTGACCATGTCCAGTGTGGCACAGATGCTGGGAACCGTAGACTTTACTTATCCTGCAGGCAGCGTGACCCAGGGCAGTCAGGACATCAGCGTGGCGACGTCCATGGAGTACAATACGGTACAGAAGCTGCGGGAAGTACCCCTGATGACCACCAAGGGACAGGTCATTACCTTACAGGATATTGCAAATGTTACCACAGCATCCAAGGATGCTTCCAGTATCAGCCGTTACAACGGACAGGACAATGTCAGCATCGGCATTAAGAACAAAAGTAGTGCCGGTACGGTAAATGCCTGCAAGGATGTGAAGGAAAAATTACAACAGATCCAGGCGGAGAACCCGGCCATCGAATTTGAAGTTACTTATGATGCCAGTTCCTCCATTATCAGCTCCCTGACCAGTGTAGCCGAGACCCTGTTATTGGGTGTTGTATTGACCATGGCGGTGCTGTTCCTATTCTTTGGTGATTTCAAGGCCAGCCTGATCGTCGGAGCCTCCATGCCCATTTCCCTGTTCCTGACTCTGATCCTTATGAGCATGATGGGATTCTCCATGAACATTGTAACACTGGGATCTCTGGTCATTGCCATCGGTATGATGGTAGACTCTTCCATCGTTGTGATCGAGAGCTGTTTCCGAAGACAGAAGAGTACACCGGATCTGAAACAGGCAGCCTTAGAGGGAACGAAGGAAGTGACGGCTTCTATTATCGCTTCCACCATTACCACCATCGTGGTATATCTGCCGCTGGCCACTATGAAGGGTCTGTCCGGACAGATGTTTGAGCAGCTGGGATTCACCATTGTATTTGCCATGCTGGCATCCCTGATCGCAGCTATGATGCTGGTACCGTTGTTCTACACAGTATTTAAACCGAAGGAAAAAGAAAATCTGCCCATCGATAAGCTGTTGAAGAAATTTACCACATGGTATCAGAAGATCCTGCGGAAGCTGATGAAGCGCAGAAAGACTGTCGTTGGTGTGGCTGTGGCTCTGATGATCGGCACGGTTCTGCTGGCAGGAACGCTGGACATGGAGCTGATTCCTGCAGCGGATGAAGGAGTCGTGGCGGTTACGGTGAATTTCCGTTCCGGTACCACACTGGAAAAAGAGGATGAAGCACTGAAGCTGTGGGAACAGATCGCTGAAGAGGAACCGGATGTGGAATTCTATTCCGTATCCATCAGCGGCTCCAGTGCAACCCTTACCGCAGATCTCATCAAGAAGAGAACCCTGACTACAGCACAGATAGTAGATAAATGGAATGAGATTGCAGCCGGTATGACGGATATGGATGTTACGGTAACATCTTCCGGCAGCAGTATGAGCTCCATGATGAGCACCAGCAGCTATGAGATCGATTTACAGGGTAATGACAGGGCAGAACTGGCACAGGCCGCAGAAGACCTGCAGGCAGAGATCGAGAAGATTGACGGTGTCGTAAAGACAGAAAACTCTCTGGTCAACTCTACGACGTTGGCCAAGGTAGTGGTAGATCCTCTCAAGGCAATGCAGTACGGACTGACACCCATTCAGGTCGGCATGACTATCCATAATGTATTAAGCGGGATGAATCCGTTGACGATCACCAATGATGGTTCGGAGTATGCGGTATGGCTGGAATATCCGGAAGGAAGCTATGATGATCTGAACCTGCTGATGGATCTGGGACTGGATACTTCTTTTGGCACCGTGGTACCGTTAAGAGATATTGCAGAGATCAATTACGCACAGAGTCAGGAGACCATCATGAAGCAGGACGGTCTGTATCAGGTCAGCGTGACGTCCACTATGACCTCCGAGAAGATATTTGATGCCCAGAATGCTATCAACGATCTGGTGGATCACACGGTATTCCCGGATTCTGTAACCCCGGCAGACAGTATGATGACTGGAATGATGAACGATGAGTTGCAGGCATTGTTGCAGGCAATTCTGGTAGCTACATTCCTGGTATTCCTGGTGATGGCAATGCAGTTTGAATCCCCCAGATTCTCCTTCATGGTCATGATGTGTATTCCTTTTGCACTGATCGGATCCTTCCTGCTGTTGTTCATTACGCAAAGTACCATTAGTATGGTATCCCTGATGGGATTTCTGATGTTGATGGGTATTGTGGTAAATAACGGTATTCTGTTCGTGGATTCCGCAAATATGCTGCGGGAAGAGGGAATGTCCACTGAGGATGCGCTGGTGGCTTCCGGAAGTACCCGTCTGCGTCCTATCCTAATGACGACATTGACAACGATCCTGTCCATGATCCCCATGGGACTGGGACTGGGCGATAACGGTGTCATGATGCAGGGAATGGCACTGGTTATCATCGGCGGTCTGACGGCTTCCACGATCCTGACCCTGATCCTGATCCCGACCTTCTATCTGATCTTCGATAAGCGGAGCAGACAGGAGAGAAGAGCGGCTAAGAAGCTGGCAAAATCTCAAAGATCTGGAAAAACGGGGGATGCGGAAAATGAGTAAAATAACCGGATTGGAGGCACCGAACCAGGTGCCTCCCAAGGTGACCGCCATGTACCGGGCCGTCAGCACACTTTTGCGGGAGGACAAGGATATCTCGGAAATGAGCGTGTCCATGATCACCGGGCTGGCGGGCATTGGCAAGGGAACTGCTTATGAATATTTTGATTCCAAGGAAGAGATCATTGTCTGTGCCCTGTTGTATGAAATCCGTACAGTAACGGAGCAGGCTTCCCATCAGATTCAGACCTGTCCGGATCTGGAGACCCAGATCCACAGAATGCTTTTGCTGGTGGAAGAACATTCCCAGTGTGTGGATGCCATCATGGCGTTTCTGCATCTGCTGACGGATCATTCCAAGGAGGGAAATCTTCTGCGGCAACGGATAGCGGAACAGAAGGAAAACGGGCCCGTGGATCTTTTGGTCCGCCAGATCATAGACAGTGCACGGGCGAAAGGAGAACTGCGGGAGGACATTCCGCTGTCTTATATTACCAATGCGCTGTTAGCTCGGATGATTTCCTATCTGATGTACCAGTGCCACCATATCGGTAATGATATGCCCCCAGAAGAGATGCGCAGACTGGTCACCGAAAGCATAATGAATGAATTGTGTAAAAAAAATATATAATTTAAAATAATTCTATTGACAAAGTGAGATACCTTTGATAGAATGTAACACGGTGATTGCGTTAGCAGTCACGTGATGCTGCTGTGGCTCAGTCGGTAGAGCGTCGCATTGGTAGTGCGGAGGTCACGGGTCCGATTCCCGTCAGCAGCTCTTTTGAAAAGCGTGGAAACCTTGAAAATACAAGGTTTCCACTTTTTTGTGTGCCTGAAAGTTTGCAGACGATGGTAGACAACCAGAATACACCAGATGTACACTTGCACGGGCCAACGATTCAGCTTACAATATAAAATAGTAAATTTATGTTCGGACACAAACCAACCCGGTCAGATGAGGAAAACGTATGGAGGAACTGCACAGAGTATGTAAAAATTTCACACGTCATGACAAGAAGACCCGTACGATCCTGCTGTGCGAGATGCTGGAGTACACGAATGTATTTTTGGAGGCGGCATTCCGGGCGGAGGGGTATTCCTTCGAGACTTTAAAGAACCCGGTGAAGGACCGCACTCTGGCACTTCGCTATATCAGTAACGACTATTGCTATCCGACGGTATTGATCCTTGCACAGTTCCTGGAATATCTGGAAAGCGGGGAGCGGGATCCGGAGGAGATCGCTTTTATGGAGCCGCAGGCGGGCGGTGCCTGCAGAGCCGGGAATATCTACAATCTGCTCCAGAGAGTGTTGTACCGCATGGCGGAGCAGGGGCAGACGGAGTATGCGCAGATCCCCGTGATTTCCTTAAATCTCATGGGAGAGGAAAAACATACCGGCTTTCGTATTACTCCGGGGCTGTTGTCCGGTGGGATTGCTGCCGGATGCTATGGCGATCTGATCATGTGCCTGTACCAGCAGGTGAAGCCCTACGAACAGAATCCGGGAGAGACGGATCGCATCCGCAGTCAGGTGGAAAAGAAACTGTGCGAGAGCATTCGGAGACACAGGAACGGACGGCACACCAGAGAGAAAAATTACCGGTATGCCTGCGAAGTATTTTCGAAGGTACCGGTGAAACCCGGGAAGAAAAAGAGAGTTGGCATCACCGGTGAGATCTATATGAAATATTCGAAACTGGGAAATGATGATATCGAAAGTTTTCTGCTCCGGCAGGGAATGGAGCCTTACAGTGGTGGTTTCGTCAACTACTGTCTGTATTTGGTGGATACAGAGCGGTATAAGGCAGAAAAGTACCAGCACAATCCCGTCATGGCGAAAGCCTGTGCCTTTGTGCTCCACCGGTTGTGTGAGGCACAAAAACATCTGCTTACAGTGATCGGGGAGACAGACCGGTTCCAGACGGATCTGCCGTTCCCGGAACTGAAGGAGAAAGTGCAGGGGATTCTGGCGGAGGGCTGCAATACCGGAGACGGCTGGCTGATTGCCGCAGAGGTGATACAATATGTGGAAAAAGGCTGTGGCAGTGTGCTGATCCTGCATCCCTTCGGATGTCTGGTCAGCCATGTCTGCGAGCGGGGGATTTTGCAGCGGCTGCATGCCCGTTTTCCGGATGTCAGTATCCAGACCATAGAGTATGATTACGACCAGAGCAAGACCCTCAGAGAAAGCCGCATTTTATTGGCAATTTCCTAGGTTGGCAGCAGGTGCAGAACGTGGTACAATAAAACAGAAACTATTGCAACGTGTATTTTCAGGAGGGGAACATGAAGATAAAATGCGACTGGTGTGGCAGCTGGATCAATGATTTTGATCAGGTCTGCCCGAATTGTGGAGGAGTGAACAACAACTATAACCGTCATGCCAACGGTGTACCACAGACGATCGAGGAATTGAAAGCCTGGGCGAAGGAGATGAATCTTCCGCTACAGGACATGCGGACCTTTATCGGAGAGGATTACAAGGGCGCGAAAGCCTTCGGTATTTACAAGGATGAGACCGATGGCACCTTCGTAGTCTATAAGAATAAAGAGGACGGTACCCGGGCAGTACGCTACAAGGGAACCGATGAAGCCTATGCGGTCAACGAACTTTACCAGAAGATGAAGGAAAGAGTAGCTGTACAGAAGGCACATCAGCAGCCGAAAACTGCGGCACCTGCCAGCCGCCCAACCAAAGATTACACCGCCTATAATAAGAAAAGAGCCCGGAGCAAAAAGATAGAAAAAACGGTTCTGACAATTTTCTGCCTGATCATGGCAGCATTGTCTCTGGTGGCGATTTTTACAGGCGCCTATTCTATCTGGCAGATTGACAACAGACCGGATAACGGCTATTACACCTATGAGGATCAGAACTATTACTATTATCATGGGAACTGGTACGAATGGGAGAATGATTCCTGGCGCTATGCACCGGATGAATCCTGGATGGAAAGCGATTACGAGAGTTACTATGATTCCTACAGCTATGACAGCGGTGCGGAATATGATAATTTTCAGGATTCTTCTTACTACAGTACCTATGATGACAGCAGTTATGACAGTGACTGGGACGATGACAGCTGGGATTCCGGATGGGATTCCAATGACAGTTGGGACTCAGGATACGATGACTGGGGCTCTGACTGGTAAAATGTGATTTAGAATACATACAAAGGAAGTCTTCGACAGACTTCCTTTGCTTTTTCTTTTTTATGGTTTTGAACAGGAGAGAATATGAGCAGTTTACCAGGCATTACGAGGCAGGATGAGGAAAAAAGATTACAGCATACGTTAGAGATCGCACAGCGCAAGGTGGATGCCAACAGGCAGAGTGTACAGGCTCTGGCGGAAGAACTGCATGCCATGCAGGAGGAATTCGACGAGAACGACAAGGAAGCCTAGGCCCTGTGGCACAATGCGGATGCCCGCTTCAAGTTCGTGAATCAGGATCTGCGCCGGGCGGAACAGGCGAGGAAAAAGCCCTACTTTGGCAGAATCGATTTCCGGGACAAAAAACTGAAAAAAAACGAGGTCTGCTATATCGGCAGAAGTGTCATTGCGGATAACCCGGCAGAACCGGAGGTCATCGACTGGAGAGCACCCATTGCCAGCGTATATTACGATGCCGCTCTGGGGGATGTCTCTTATTCCGTAAAGGGGGAGGGAAAATACGACATCACCCTGTCGCGGAAGCGCACCTATGAGATCGAAAATGATGAGCTGAAGGACTTCTACGATTCGGATGTGGTGGCCAACGATGAACTGCTGACAAAATATCTGGCGCGGAACAAAAAGGCGGTGCTGGGCGAGATCATTGCCACAATCCAGCAGGAGCAGAACGAAGTCATCCGCAAAAAGCCCCAGCACAACATGATCGTACAGGGAGCGGCGGGCTCCGGCAAGACCACAGTGGCCATGCACCGTATTTCCTACATCCTGTACAACTACGAGCAGGAGTTTGCACCGGAAGATTTTTATATTGTGGGAAGCAATCAGGTGCTCTTAAACTATATAACGGGAGTGCTGCCGGAACTGAATGTTTACGGTGTCTCCCAGATGACCATGGAGCAGTTGTTCGTAAGGCTTTTGTACGAGGACTGGGACAAGTCCTGGCAGATCAAGCCGGTGGTAAAAGGTGTGACCCCGGCGGTGAAGGGAACTCTTGTCTGGTTTAAGGAGCTGGAGAATTTCTGCCTGCGTTACGAATACCGCGCGATACCCAGAGAGGACGTGGTGATCGAAAAGACTGGCAAAGTGCTGCTGGACCGGGCCACCATTGCACGCTTATTGAAAGAGACAAAGGATCTGTCCCGGGCGGACAAAATCAGCAGACTGACGGATTATCTGATGGCACGGCTGGAAAATGAGCTGAGCGGAAAATATTATTCCTATACCCAGCCGGAAAAGCAGAAGCTCAAGCATTATTATGAGACCTATTTCGGAAAAAGGGAATGGAAGGGCTCTGTGGCGGAACTCTACGAACAGTTCCTGAAGGAAGAGCAGGAGAAAGATTTCACGGTCGAGGTGCCGGAAGGTGGCTACGATGTCTATGATCTGGCGGCCATGGCCTACCTCTACAAGCGCATCAAGGAGGACACGGTGATCCGGGAGGCGGGGCATGTGGTCATTGATGAAGCCCAGGATTTCGGCATGATGGCCTATGCGTCTTTAAAATATTGTCTGAGCAAATGTACCTATACGATCATGGGAGATGTGGCCCAGAATATTTCCGACCGCTACGGTCTCAACGACTGGACGGAACTGCGGAAATTGATGCTGCCTGGAGAGTTTGATTATTTCGGCATTTTGCAGAAAAGCTACCGTAACACGGTGGAAATCTCGGAGTTTGCCACGGACATTCTGTATCACGGAAGCTTTCCGGTCTATTCGGTGGAGCCCATCATACGTCATGGGGAACCGGTCACGGTGAAAAAATGTGTGGATTTTACAGAGCAGGTGACACAGGCGGAGCAGATCATCAAAGCATGGCAGAGCAAGGGGCTGGATACCATTGCCGTAGTCTGCATTGACGAAGCGGAGGCGGAAAAAGTAACAGCAGCCTTACAGGGCAGCGTGGAACTGAATACCGGAGATGCGGGAAAATGGGAGATCGGCGAGGGCGTCATGGTACTTCCGTTAAAATACACCAAAGGTCTGGAATTCGATGCAGTACTGATCTTCAACGCTTCGGAGGAAGATTACCCGGTGGAAGACGGGTATGTGAAGCAGCTGTACGTGGCAGCCACCCGAGCCCTGCATGAACTGACGGTGCTGTACCGGGGGAAACTCACCGGACTGATCGCAGATCCGGTATCCCCAGAGCAGAAGCAGAGAATGCGCCTTGCCGCAGATGCCCAGAAGAAGCCGGTGAAAACGGTGGTAAAACAGGCAGAGCCGGAGAAGACAAAAGAAGAGATCTACAGACAGAGGGCACAGGACGCGGAAAAGGAACGTGTGGCCAGAGAGCGTTACGGCCCAAAGAAGATCATCGTGACAAGAAACAGTCAGGGGACAACAGACGGCGCCACACCGAAGAAAGCAGGACAGTCAGGGGGGCCTGAATCGAGGCGGACGGGACAGCCGTCACCTGCGAAAGTATACGGGGCAGGAAACGGCAATGCTGGCAGAGCAACCGGCAGACAGGAGCCGCGGATGGTAGAAAATAACGGCGAGTACGGCGATATGCCGGATGCCAAAACACTGATGCCCGCCGGACATTCCAGGATCGACTGCGCTGTGCGCATGGTCATGAAGGGCAAGGGCTATGTGGATCTTTTGAGTAGCTACGGAACCTTGCGGATCACACCCCTTGCGGTGGATATGTTCCGGATTTGTTTTGCCAAAGGGCAGTGTCGTGAATTCCCGAAAGCGGCGGTGACGGCAGCAGGAGACCTCAGATGCACGGTGCGGGAGAATCCTTCCCTGGTGGAAATTACAGCGGGATATGCCCAGATCCGTGTGGATAAAAAGACGGGAGCATTGACATTTTTAAATACACAGGGTAAGATTCTGCTGACGGAACGAAGAAGAGAACCAAGGCAACTCGGAGAAAAAAAGAACTGGAGCTTTTTTGAATGGAAAAAGGACGAGGCTCTGATCGCCGGAGGGATTGGGGCACCGAAACCTTTGAAGATAGGTAATTCCGCTGCTTATTTTTCCTACGGAAGAGCGGATGACAGATATCCGGGGCTGGCTTCGTCCAAAGGATATGAGATGATCTTCCCTGCGGGAAGCAGGGTATTGTGCTGCAACATAGGCATGTACGGAACTTATATTTCCATGGAAGAGACAGATATCATCGATTACTATTTACGCGCAAAATGATGGGGATCATAGGTATGGGCAACAATCCGATGGTGCTCTGGATGTGAGGAGAATTATGAAGACAACAATAACCGCAGTGATATTTGATATGGACGGTGTCCTCTTTGATACCGAGAGGATGTATATGGAGTGCTGGAGAGAAGCGGCGGAGCCCAGGGGCCTTAAAAATGTGGACGAGATTTCCAAAGCCTGTATCGGAAGGACACTGCAGGGCACGAAGGAAGTGTTCGAGGCAGCGAAAGCAGAGCAGGGCATCGATGTGTCTTTTGAAGAATTGCATGAGGATTGCAGCCGGAGATTTAAGGAAAAGGAAGAACGGGAAGGCCTTCCCGAGAAGCCGGGCGTGCATGAGATCCTGGAATATCTGAAGGAGAACCGCATTCCAACAGCATTGGCATCCTCTACACGCAGGACCGCAGTTATGGAGCATCTGGACAGAGCGGGTATCACAT
>ERZ827452.2547-NODE-2547-length-13387-cov-2.563531_pt1 | contig 13387 bp, 5 predicted proteins | sample MGYA00519866_ERZ827452 | MGnify/ENA primary metagenome ERZ827452 (study PRJEB31778, sample SAMEA3449307) | human gut metagenome | biome: human gut; feature: human-associated habitat; material: faeces | place: United Kingdom | collected 2010/2012 ... | reverse complement strand
CAGAGCCGAACTTGTTCAGGCTATGCCGGGGCGAGAAAACGACTGTTGAAAACAAGCGAAGAATGAAATTCAACCTTTTCGGTAAGCGGGAGCGGAAGCCGTCTGCGGATTATGCCGGTGCGGAAAAGGAGCGTTGAAAACAGACCATATGGGAAGAAAATCTTTCGAAAAAGCCGGCGGCCTTTCGCCGGAACGCATCCGGCAGATGGACGCCGACATCGCGCAGGCGCTTTCGTCCGAACGGGAGACCGGCGGAGTCGATGTGCCGTCGCTCAAACTGCTCGACGCGATCGACGCCAAGATCCGCCGGCGCAACCGTCGGTCGGTCGCAGGTGCCTTCGCGGCGGTGTGCCTGCCGCTCGTCGCGCTCTGCCTGACGGCGTTTGCGGAGTTGTACGGCTGGGGGCATGAACCCGTGATGCGGAGCGTGCAGGTGCCGGCGGGCGAGCATCTGCGGGTGTTGCTGGCCGACGGTTCGGCCGTGACGCTCAATGCGTGCAGCGAGCTGCGCTATCCCGAACGCTTCGCACGCCGTCGCCGCGAGGTGCGGCTGGTGCGCGGCGAGGCTTTCTTCGAGGTGGCGCACGATGCTTCGGCACCCTTCACGGTCGAGACCGACGACGTGTCGGTCGAGGTGCTCGGAACGAAATTCAATGTCAACGCCTACGACAAGGAGGTGACGACCGTCTATCTCAAAGAGGGGAAGGTCCGCCTGACCGAGCGGGTGACGGGGCGGCAGAACCGGTACCTCATGGCGCCCGACGAGATGCTGGCCGTCGACCGGAACGCCCGCACGTGCCGTGCCGTGCGGCCGGCCGGGAAGTCGGCTCCCGAAGCATGGCTGCACAACAACTATGCCTTCACGAACGCGCCGTTGGAGGATGTCGTGGAGTTCCTCGAACGGCATTATGCCGTCGAGATCGAGGTGGCCGACGCGCGCATTCTCCAATACAGCTACACGATGGAGTTCTACAACGAGACGATCGACGAGGTGCTTTCGGTGATGTCGCAGATCACGCCGATCCGCTATTCGCGTGTCAACGACCGGATTACCGTCCAAGCCGCCCGATGATTTATACCCGACTGAACAGATAACCTAACTTTATCATTATGAATCTATTTAGACTTCCTTGCGGAATTCCGTGGGGAGGGGCGAGACGGCTCGTGCTTACGCTGGCCTGTCTGTTCGCCCTCTCCGGTCTCTCCGCGCAGAACGTGACGCTCCGCTTCGAGCGGGCGAAGCTGAAAACCGTGATGGACGAAATCACGAGGCAGTGCGACCTGAGTTTCGCGTACAGCCGCGAAGTGGTCGATGCCGACCGGATCGTCAGTATCGATCTGAAAGACGCGCCGATCGATGCGGCGTTGCAGAGCCTTTTCCCGTCGGGGAACGGGATCGACTATGCGATCAAGAACCGCAAAATCCTGCTTTCGGCCGGTAAACAGGCCGTACGTGTCGATTCGGTTATCAAGGGACGGGTCGCCGACGATAAAGGCCAGCCCGTCGTGGGAGCGACCGTCGTAGTCGTGGGTACGACGCAGGGCACGACGACGGGACTCGACGGAGAGTTCTCACTGCGTGTCGCGGCCGACGATCCGGTGTTGAAGGTGGATTTTCTGGGGTACGAACCGCAGGAGTTGCGTATCTTGCCGTCGCAGACTACCTTCGACATCACGCTTGTCCCTTCCTCGAAAGAGATCGATGCCGTGGTGGTCACAGCGCTCGGTATCACGCGCAAGGAGAAGAGCCTCGGCTATGCCGTGTCGAAGGTTTCGAGCGAGGAATTGGCCAATACGGCGGGCGGGAACTGGCTGAGCGGCATGGCCGGTAAGGTGGCCGGCCTGAATCTCGACCAGTCGTCGGCCGGTCCGGGCGGATCGATTCGCGTCACGTTGCGTGGTGAGGGTTCGTTGTCGCACGACAACAACTCGGCGCTCTTCGTAGTAGACGGCGTGCCGATCAACAGCGGCATGTCGTCGAATACGACGAGCGGTTCTTACGATGCGGTCGATGCGCCGATCGACTACGGCAACGGTGCGGGAGACATCAATCCCGACGATGTGGAATCGGTGTCGGTGCTCAAAGGCCCCGCCGCTACGGCGCTTTACGGTTCGCGTGCCGCCAACGGCGCCATCGTCATCACGACGAAATCGGGCCGCAAGCAGAAGGGTATCGGTATTACGTTTTCGACCGGCATTACGTGGGAGAAACCGGGATTTTGGCCCGATTTCCAGTATGAATACGGTGCCGGCGACTATCGTAAGAGCACGCTGGCTTCGCATATGTCCAACGGCATCACTCCCGACGAATATTCGTTTTACACCGTTCCTGCCGAGCAGAGCTACAACGGAGAGAAAATTTCTTCGTTCCACTCGCGCTATCAGTTCGGCGAGAAGGTCGAGGGGCAGCTCCGTTACATGTACCGTTCCTACGACCGTGCGTCGGGCACCTACACGCGTGTGCCCTACGAAGTTTGCGACTGGTACAAGGGATTTTTCGATACGGGGGTGACCTACACCAACAGCGTGGCCGTCGATGCCAGCGACGGCCACGGCTCGCAGCTGCGCGTCTCGGTCAAGGACGCGCGCACGGACTGGATCGTGCCCAATACGGGCTACGACGTGCAGACATTCAGCGTATCGGCGCTCAGCAAGCGCAACAAGTACATCGAAGCGGGTGTCAAGCTGACCTATTATCGCAAGGATTCCGACAATTTGCCTATCAGCGGTTACAGCAACTCGTCGCCGCTCAAAAGTCTGATCTGGCAGCCGACCTCGGCTTCGGTCGACGACCTCTACAACGAGTGGTCGAGCGGATTGATCCGCGACTATTATGCCGGCGTAGGCGGGATCAAACTCTGCGATTCGAGTCTCGACAATCCCTATTTCGTCGCCTACGAACAGCTCAATACGATGGACCGTGATCGCATTTACGGTAACATGAGCGTCACGGGGCACATCATTCCCGAACAGTTGTCGCTTACGCTGCGGGCCGGTGTCGATTTCAGCAACGATTTTCGCACGCAGCAGAAACCGCAGTATTCCCACTCCTATACTAACGGCATGTACCGCGAGCAGACGGTGCGCAACGTCGAGTTCAATACCGACTTCCTGCTCAGCTGGCGACGGACGTTCGGCGACTTCTACCTCAACGCTTCGCTGGGCGGCAATGCGATGCTGAGCAACAACTCCAACGTATCGCTGCTGGCCAATCAGCTGGACGAACCCAATGTGTTCATCCTGCAAAACGTCAGCGGACAACTCGATGTCCGGGCCACGCGTACCAAAAAGGCGATCAACTCATTCTACGGTTTTCTGTCGATGAGCTGGCGCGACATGATCTTTATCGACGTGACGGGACGCAACGACTGGTCGAGTACGCTGGCGCCCGGTTACAACTCCTATTTCTATCCTTCGTTCAGCGGGAGCGTTCTGCTCGATCAGGTCTTCGATTTCGCCGAACGGGCGCCGTGGGTCGACTTGCTCAAAGTGCGCGGTTCATGGGCCAACGTCGGCAACGACACCGATCCTTATAACCTGCTGGCCACCTATGCCAATTCTCCCAACTTCACGGGTGCCTACCTGCTTCCTTCCGAAACGCTCAACTACTACATCAAACCCGAAAACGTCGAGAGCTGGGAGGTGGGTCTCGAAGCCTCGTTTTTCAAGAAGCGGCTGGCATTCGACGTAGCCTACTACTTCTCCGAGACGACCGATCAGATCATCAACGTCCCTTCCGACTGGGCGACGGGAGCTTCGTCGATTCTCATCAATGCCGGTTGCGTGCGTAACAAGGGGGTCGAGGTGGCGGCCAATTTCGTACCTGTCGCCACGAAGGACTGGCGTTGGTCGATCAATCTCAACTGGTCGAAAAACTGGAACAAACTGGTCGAACTGGCCGACAGAGTGGAGATGTGGCAGCTCAATGCGAAAAATACCGTCGGCAGCCGCGTCTTCGTCTACGCCTATCCCGGCACGGAGCTGGGACGTATCTACGGCGTCGGCTACGAACGCGCTCCCGAAGGTGCGTTCTATTACGACGAAGCGGGACGCAAGGTCGACTGCGGCGGCGAGGTAGTCGTCAATGCCGCGACGGGCAATCCCGTGTTGGGTACCGAGGTAAAGGACCTCGGTTCGATCTATCCTCAGTGGAAGGCCGGCATGACCTCGTCGTTGCGGTACAAGAACCTGTCGCTCAACATGACCTTCGCCGCCTCTTACGGCGGGCGGGCCTATTCGCTCACCAACGCCATTCTGGCCTATATGGGCAAGACGACCGCTTCGCTGCCGGGACGTTACGACGGTCTGGTGCATCCGGGCGTAAATCGCAACGAAGACGGAACCTATGCGCCCAACCGTACCGTGACGACCGATATCGTCGAATATTACAACCTCTATACGTTGAATCGTAATAACGTGGAAGCCAATACGTTCGATACGTCTTACCTGAAAATGAAGGAATTGCGTATCGAGTATTCGCTGCCCAAGCGCATCTGTTCCAAGCTCAAAGTTTTTCAGAACATCACGTTGGGCGTTTACGCTACCAATCTCTTCTGCATCACCAACTGGCCGCAGTTCGATCCCGAAGTGGCGTCGCTGTCGGGTTCGTCACTCTATCGCGGCGTCGAAACGGGCGGTTTTCCGATGACGCGCAACTACGGTTTCAGTCTCAAACTGGGATTCTAAACAAGTTATGATTATGAAACGAAACATATACCTGCTTTTCGCCCTTTGGGTATTCTCGGCAAATGTGGGTTGCACCACGAATTTCGACGAGATCAACCGCAATCCCAACGAGATAGACGAAGGGGCCATCAGCCCCACGGGAATGCTTCAGGAGACGCTCTACACAGGCGCCGAAGTACTTCTCTACCGTACGTGGCAGCTTAACGGCGAGTTGATCCAGTACACGGTTTCGGGTACGGGCAATAACTCCTACCACCGCTATGTCATCACCAATTCGGTGATGGAGTCGGCATGGAGCAATCTCTTCAAGTGGGCGGCCAATGCCGAGGCGATGCGCCGGCTGGCCGTCGACCAGCAGAACGTCAACTGCGAGGCGGTCGCCATCACGCTCAAAACGCTCTATCTGTCGAACCTGACCGATATGTTCGGCGAAATTCCCTGTTCGGAGGCGTTCAGAGGCTCCGGCGAAAACCTGACCAAACCGCGTTTCGACACGCAGCGCGCGGTCTACGAACAGCTTCTCGCCGATTTAGAATATGCCAACTCGATCTACGACACGTCGGTTGCGATGAGCAGTGCGCAGCGCGATCTGCTCTACGGCGGCGATATGATGAAATGGCGCAAGTTCAACAACTCGCTCTATCTGCGTCTGCTGATGCGTCTGAGCAATCGCGACCGCGAGATGGGTATTGCAGCGCGAGTGCGCGCCGTCTTCGAAGATTCAGCCGAATGGCCCGTTTTCACGAGCAACGACGACAACGCCACCTTCTATTATGACGAGGTCAACCCCTTCGTCAATTATTTCGGCAATATCCTCGAATCGGCCTTCACTACCACGGGACGCCGTCCCGCCGAGCAGATCATCGGTATGATGGACGCTCCGGGCGACCCGCGCATTTCGATCTGGTTCAAACAGGCTTCGGGCTACGACGGCTGGAAGGGCGCCGAGAGCGGCAAGGAGGCGCAGGAGTCCGACAATTCGGGCGTCAGCCTGCTCAATAAGGCCAATCTGGGCGATTACGCCTCGCCCTATTCCCACATGAAGTACGACGAGGTGCTCTTCATCTTCGCCGAAGCGATCAAGCGCGGCTGGATCGACGGCGGCGACGCGCTGGCCGAACAGTATTATAACGATGCCGTTCGGGCTTCGATCCGTTTCTGGTCGGATGTCAACAAGACGGGAAATCCCGTTTCGGAATCGACCGTCGAACGGTTTCTGGCCAATATCCCCTACGACGGAACGCTGGAGTCGATCCTCGACCAGAAGTACGTGGCGCTTTTCTGGACGGGTTTCGAAGCCTGGCACGAGTACCGCCGCACGGGCTATCCGGCTCTGGTGATCGGCGAGGGAACGCAGAATGACCACGTGCTGCCCACCCGCATGGCCTATCCGACGATTGCGATCAAGACCAATCCCGACAATTATGCCGCGGAGGTAGCGCGTTTGCAGAGCGTGTTCCGTGGAGCCGACGACATGAAGACTCCCGTATGGTGGAGTGCGGAGGCCGTTCGGAAGGGTATCGAATAACGAAAAACGACATTTCAGATGAAAACCGATAGAATCTTTGAATTTTTTGCCTCGGCACAGCCCGAACAAGTTCGGCTCTGCGCTCGATTCAACGAAATGGTTCGATTTCCCGCCGTGCTTCGGCGGATCTTGCCGGTGCTCTTCGCGACTGTGCTTTGCATGGCATGCAGCGATGACGACACCGATGCGCGACCCTATCTGCACGTCGTCGACGACCTCTACGAGGTGAACTACGATGTGGAGGGCGGCGTTCAGGATTTTGTGATGTACTCCTCTTACGGCCACTGGACGTTGCAGACGACCTATGCCGAGGATGAGGAGTGGCTGACGGCATGGCCCGCCGAGGGCGACGGCGATGCCCGCTTCGCCGTCAAGGTGAACAAGAACGATCGTGCCGCTTCGCGGCAGGCGACACTCAACGTCGTCGTCGAAGGCGAGTCGGTCGCCACGATCACCTTCAATCAGTCGGGTGCCGAACCGGTACTCAAAGTCGACGTCAAGGAGAGCGGCCGCACTGTTTCGGTCAAAGGCGAGACATTCAACGTGGGGGTCGAGGCCAATTTGGGCTGGGTAGCCGAACTGGTCGATCCGGCCGATGCCGCGTGGGTGACCGTCGGAGACTATACCGACGACATGCAGACATTCGTCTGCGCTGCCAACGAGAGCGATACGCCCCGCGAGGCGAAAGTGACGATCAAGGCGTACGGCACGTCGTTGTCGCAGACGTTCTCCATTCACCAGGCCGACCGGTCGAGTGCATTCGAACTGGCCGAGAAGGTGACCGTCGCCGAACTGCTGGCGCTGGGCGAAGGCAAGATCGCACGCAACGTCTATGTCGAAGGTACGGTCATCAGCGACCGCACGACGCGCAACTATCCGTTGGCCTATCTCGACGAATACACCGCCAATACGATGTTCGTCGAAGACGCTACGGGCGGTCTGTGGATCGAGTTCGACGATGCGGTCGACAATACCTACGATCTCAACGACGACGTGGCGATCCACATGTACGGTCAGTCGATCGCCCGCGATACCTATACCAACGGTCTGAAAATCGACGGTCTGACTTCGTCGGCCGTGCAGAGTGCTGTTCCGGGCAAGGGTGTCGAACCGATCGTCGTGGAAGACATTTCGCAACTTTCGCAGTATGAAAATCGTCTGGTGACGCTCCGCGACGTCGAGTTCGTCCTGCCCTACGGCACGCTGTGCAATATCAACGAGGCGGTGGCGGCCTACGGCATCGAACAACCGGCGAAGTATCAGCGGTCGGCCGACTATAACGATCTGACGCTCGAATACGGCCATTATCTGCGCGACGGCAAGGGTCGTTTGGCCAAACTCTATACCTCGTGGTCGTTCACCGAACGCGGACTGCACCTCATCCCCGAAGGGGCGGGTGACATCACGGGTATCGTGAACAAACGTTACAAGGCGGATCGCTATCGGCCTTACAGTGCCGTGCGACAGAAGGAGGAGAGCTGGTGCATTCGCGTGCGGCGAGTCGGACATCACCAATTTCTCCGCTTCGGATGCTACGCGCCACTCGAAGACCGTGATGCAGATCGGTCCGTGGTCGCTCAACAAGACTGCGTTGCCGGAGATCGTCGCCTCCGTCGGCAAGGGCCGGCTGAAACACTCGGTGGGTGTGACGGTCAAGGGATCGACTACCGGAACGACCGACGAGATGTATTGGGCCTGGGCCCACGTGCGCAACGGTGCGGCGACGTTCGACGCAGGGAACGATCGCTGGCTTCCGGCCTACGGCAATGCCACGACGGTGCAATACACGGCTGTAATGGCGCAGAACTGGTGGAAGAACACGGCGGCGCAATATTCGTCGACCGACGGGTGCTGCTGGATCCTCACCGATCTTTCTACGGTGGGGTATACCGGAGCGCTGTCGATTGCCTTCACCGCATCGAGCAATACGATCGGCCCCATCGAATTCCAGATGGAATGGGCCGACCGCGAAGATGCCGCCGAATGGACGCCGATCGGTACGCCCTATGTCTGTGCCAACTGGCACTGCGATATCCACGCGCCGGAATATGTCTTCCCGCTTCCCGACGAATTGAAGGACCGCGAGAATTTCTGCATCCGCCTGCGTGCGACCATTCAGCGCAACGCCAGCGACGACGCCGACGTAGCCAACGGTACGAGCCGTATCGGCATCGTCCGCATCTCGTGTCTGAATTAACCCGAAAACAGGAAAAACGATGAAAAATCACATAAAAACGATTGCGGTCTTTTGTTTCGCCCTTTTCGTCGCGGCCTGCGGTTCCGACGAGCAGAAGCGTTTCGAACAATCGACGCGCATGGTGCGCGACGTCTACGTCAGCACCTCGATGACCGTCGATGCAGGTCAGTCGTACTATATACAGGGCGTCGGATTCGAAAAGGGCGACCTGCTCTCGTTCCGCTCCGATGAGGGCGAGGTCGAGATTCCGGTGCAGGATGCCACGCCCAAAACCGCCTGCATCATCATTCCCGAAGCCCTCGGCAAGGGAACCTACCGCCTGTGGATCGAGCGCGGCGAACGCGAACAGTTCCTTTCGGTGGTCAAGGTCTATTTGACCTCCCATTTCGACGTGCCCGACAAGGAGGGGGCGACGATCAAGGGAGCGGTCTTCTGCGAGAACAGAGGTATCGCCGGCGTGCGCGTGTCGGATGGTATCGTTACCGCGACCACCGACGAAAACGGATATTACTGGCTTGCGTCGGACAAATCGACCGGCTACGTCTTCTATTCGATGCCGTCGGGCTACGTCCCTGTCGATTTCGACTATGATGCGATGGGTTTTTGGCAGCCGTTGACGGCCGATGCTACGGTCTGCGAGCAGCACAATTTCGGTATGCGGGCCGTCGATAACGACGAATTCGTCCTACTGCTGGGCGCCGACCTCCATCTGGCCAACAAACAGAAGGACATCGAGAACTTCAAGAACGGATTCGTCGCCGACAGCAAACGCATGGCCGAGCAATTCTCCTGTCCGGTCTACTGTCTCTTCGCGGGCGACATGACGTGGGATCGCTACTGGTACGACAACAAGTTCACTATTCCCACCTACAAACGACTGTTGCAGGAGGTGCAGTATCCGCTTCCCGTCTTCCATCTCATGGGCAATCACGACAACGATCCCTATGTGACCGGCGACGAAGCGGGGCAGGTACCCTACCGTCTCTCGCTGGGGCCCAACTACTATTCGTTCGATCTGGGCGAAGCGCATTTCGTGGTGCTCGACGACATCGACTGGATCAACACGGGCGGTGCGCAGGGCATCGTCGGAGCCCGCGACTACAACCGGCTCGTCTCGTTGCAGCAGATGGAGTGGCTGGCTGCCGATCTGGCCGCCGTGGCTGACAAGTCGGCGCCGCTGTTCATCGCTCTGCACGTGCAGCTCTACGAGAATTATAACGCCAAGTTCGAGAACAAGCCCAAGATGTCGAGCACTACGGGCGGCACGCAGGCGCTCGTCGATGCGGTGGCTGGTTTCACCGACGTCCATTTCCTCTCCGGCCATACCCATTACAACGCCACGATGGAGATCAGCGAGCGGATCATGGAACACAACCATGCGGCCGTCTGCGAGACGTGGTGGTGGAGCCAGTATCTTTCCGACCGTGCGATCTGCGTCGACGGTACGCCGGCGGGCTACGGTGTCTACCATGTCACGGGCGATGACGTGAAGTGGATCTACAAGAGCATCGGCGAGCCGGAGAACCGTCAGTTCCGGGCTTACGACATGAATACGGTGAAGCCCGTGTTGGGAACCGAGAAGGCCAAGGCCGATCTGGCGAAGTATCCCAGTCGCAAGAACGGCGGCGACGACTACGGTGCGGTGGGCGAGAACGTCGTCTTCATCAACGTTTGGAATTACGATCCGCAATGGACGATCCGCGTCACCGAAAACGGGCGCGAACTTCCCGTCGAGCGGGTCTTCCAGCGTGATCCGCTCCATTCGCTGGTCTTCGACCTGCCGCGTGTGCAAAAGGGATACGACGCTACCTCCGACTGGGCTTCGGCCGAGACCTCGCACATGTTTTCGGTGACGGCTTCGGCTCCCGACACGCCGATCGAAATCAGCGTTACCGATCGTTTCGGGACGACCTATACCGAGACGATGACGCGACCCAAAGCATTTGTGAAAACCATGCAATAATCCGAAAAGCGATGAACAAACTATATCGAATCCTGTTTTTGTGCGGAACGCTGTTCGCAGCGGCCGCTTGTTCCGAAACGGAGGTCGACGAGACGGCAGATCTCTCGCTCGACCGGACGACGCTCAGCGCCAATAAGCGCGGCCTGACTTACGAGGGCGGCGAGGTGCGTTTCGAGGTCGAGTCCAATGTCTACTGGGTCATCGAGGTCGACGAGTCGGTCGACTGGCTGACGCTCTCGCCGCGTGCCGCTTACGGCAGCCAGACGGTGACGGTCTCGGTCGATCCCAATGAGGGCGATTCGCGTCGCACCGTGTTGCATTTCGACTCTTACGACGGCGTGACGGCCGAGATCGAGATCGTGCAGGCATCGGCTTCGGAGTTGATCCGCTATGCCGTGACCGGTTTCGGCGACGGGAAGGTCGCCGAGCCGGTCGCCATCGCCGAGTACGACGCGATGGACTGGACAGGCGTCGGCGTGGCGTCGACGCTTGCGAGCGGAACGGAGTGTCGCGTCGCCGTTCCTCCCGTCGAATCCTCCTATGAGGGTGCGTCGGGCGGCAATGCCGTGCAGTTCGGCAAGGCGGAGGAGTTGCCGGCCGCATTCGTCGCTGGCCCGATCGACCAGAAGGGCGACAGCTATTTCGTCTGCCGCTTCGGTGTCTGGAATCCGGCAGGGGCCGTTGAGAAGGAGTCGCTGAAATTGCAGATCAGCAACGACGGCGAGGAGTTCGTCGATCTGAGCTACGAGTGCGAGCCGGCGACGACATGGACGGAAGCCGTCGCGAAATTCTATATTCCTGAACCCGACGTGATGTATCTGCGCATCGTCGCGCCCGAAGGCTACTGGATCGACGATCTGCATGTGCAGGAAGGGAACGAGGGCGAGGGTCAGGAGGTGGTTTACTCCGTCGGTGGCGACGATGGCCGCGAGTTCGGGTACGTCTATTTCCAAGACGACTTTTCGTGGGTGACCGAAGACTACAAAGGCACCGATTACATTGCGGGCTGGCCGTCGAATACGGCCGAGACCTACTGGAACGGCGTAACCGCCGCGACGCACGGTCAGACTGCCTACGATGCGCTGATCGCATCGGGATGGACCACTGACGACAACAAACTCAAAGAGCGTGTCTACCTGCGTATCGGTTATCTCAAAATGGGGCGTGCAGCCAATGTCGCAGGGTGCGGCGGCGGAGTCGTTTCGCCGGCGCTTCCGATCAAGAAGAATTGCGCGGCGACGGTCAAGGTGTCGTTCGACTGCTGCGCTTGTTTCAGTACCGGCGGCACGTGGGATCCGACGACGACCATGCAAGTGCGTCTGATCGGCGACGGTACGATCAACGACGATGTCGCGACGGAGAAAATCTTCCAGATGTCGACCTCTTCGGCCGTCGAGGCGATCTGGAAATCGGGGCTTCCCGACAAGAATCCCTGGGAGCGTAAGGAGTTCATCGTGAGAGGTGCGACGGCTTCCACGCAGATCGTCTTCGAATCGGTAGCCGAAACGACGGCCAACCGTTGGTTCTTCGATAACGTGAAGGTGGAGAAGGTGAAGTCCGACGCGCAGATTGATCCCGAATTGGTACCGCTGGCCGTGCCGGTGCCCGAAGCCGACGAAGCTGCGGCGACCGAAACATCGTTGAAGTTCCGTTGGGAAGCCGTCGAACATGCCGCGGCCTACGAGTATGTCTACGTCTGTACCTATTGCGGAGAAGAGGTAGCTTCGCGCAGCGGCACCACGACCGATCCCTTTGTCGAATTCACGGAGCTGGAACGCGGTACGGCCTGCCGTGTCAGGGTGCGTGCGCTCCCCGCCGAAGGGGATACGAACTACTGTGAATCGGAGTGGAGCGAGTATGCTTCGGCCGAGACCAAACGGCCGGACGCCGGAGTAGCCGATTCGCATCCCGAAGGATACGAATTTTTCCGCGACGACCTTTCCTGGGTGACCTATGCGCTCTTCGGACAGGCCGATTTCGTAGGAACCTATCCCGGCAATCCGGCAGGGGTCAGCTTCGCCAACGCCCGGAAGCTCTCCGCGGCTGCGGCCGAAGCGCTCGATGCGTCGGGCTGGACGGAGGTCGCCAAAGCCTATCTCTACGAAGGCTGCATCAAGCTCGGCTCGGCTTCGGCGGTAGGTTCCGTCTCGTCACCGGCGATGTCGCAGATCGACGCCGGTGCGACGGCCAATGCGATGGTGACGCTCGGTGCGACAGCTTTCCTCGGGACCAACGACCTCTACGACGACGATCTGGTTTCGCTCTCGATCGAGGGCGGCGGCAGTTTCTTCGACGGTGCTACGAGTCGCGAGTTCCGGTTGGGATCGTGGAACGACTGGGTGCGTCACAGTTTTCCGGTTCGGGGGATTACTTCCGAAACGAAATTCGTCTTCGCATCTCGTACGGCGTCCAAGGGACGGGTATTCCTCAACTTCTTCAATGTCGTGAAGCTGGCCGACGACTATGATCCTGCGGCCGGTACGCAGCCTTTGGAGACGCCGCAGAAACCTGCGGTCGCTGCGGCGACAGCCTACGGGGCCGACCTGAGCTGGCCGGCGGTGGCGGGGGCGACCGATTACGACTATGCCGTAGTACGTCCCGACGGGCGGATTGTGGCCGAGGGCAAGACGTGGGAACCCCGCGTTCATCTCGGAGGACTTGCCGGCAAGACGGTCGGAGGGCACGGCTATTACAATGTCCGTATCCGTGCCAATTACTGCAATTACGATGCTTCGAAGAACGAGACTGCGCCGGTACCCTCTTCGGAGTGGGCTCCGTCGGTGCAGCTCGCATTGGCGGCTTCGTCGGCAGAAGTCTATTTCGAAGACGATTTCTCCTGGATCTCGCCCGACAGCGGCAGTGCGTTGTTGAAGACCAATACCGATTGGATCAACACCTATTGCACGACCGATACGATGGTCCGGCTCGATATTTTGCTCAACGAAGGATCTGTCACGCTCAACGGGTGGGGGTACGATGCGACGAACAAAAGCGTCTATACCCGTCCGGGCTA
>ERZ827452.2535-NODE-2535-length-13450-cov-3.663083_pt1 | contig 13450 bp, 8 predicted proteins | sample MGYA00519866_ERZ827452 | MGnify/ENA primary metagenome ERZ827452 (study PRJEB31778, sample SAMEA3449307) | human gut metagenome | biome: human gut; feature: human-associated habitat; material: faeces | place: United Kingdom | collected 2010/2012 ... | reverse complement strand
CCAGCGGAGACCTGTTATGTTCCCATCGTCAGGGTTGCGTGGCAAATGTGACGAGTAAAATAAGTAATAAGTAAATTAGTCAACAGCCATATTGGGAGAGAGCGTGTATAGATAGCACCTCATCAATAACCAGTATGGCTGTTTTTTGGATATATATGGAGGATATATGATTATGACAGCTGTAAGTGAGAAAGATGCTGTTATCTGTATCCATGACGATTATTGTATTGATATTGAAGCAGCAGAAATCTCACAAATTTTATTGAAGATAGGTGAGCTTATTTCTAATTCCTATCGCAGTACGAAGGCAGAGAAATTAAGTGAATCTTAAAGCATAGCAAGCTTCTTTCTCATAAGCAAGGATGTGGAAACATTAATCCGTATCTTTGCGAAAAGGAAAAGTGTTGAGTAAAATGGTAACAGAATAACCCGCGGGAAGGAGGTGTGATAATGGAACGGTATTTGATGTATTTGAGGAAATCCAGAATGGATACAGATTTTGACGAAATTTCTGTTGAAGAAACTTTGAACAGACATCGACGCATTTTAGAGTCTTTTTGTAAGGAAAGACGATTAAATGTTGTTGATGTCTTGGAAGAAGTAGTTTCGGGAGAATCCTTGTCGTCCAGACCTAAGATGCTTCGTTTGCTGGAACTGGTCAATACTGGAATGTATGCAGGAGTTATTTGTATTGATATTGAGCGTCTTTCCAGAGGGTCATCCTTGGAATCCGGTTATATCATGCAGGTACTTCAAACGAATAATTGTAAAATTATCACACCGTCCAAGATCTATGATCTTCAGAATGAATCGGATGAACAGTTTACTGATATGAAGTTTATGTTCAGCCGGTACGAATTGAAAACCATCACAAAGCGCTTGGTTCGCGGAAGAAATCAATCAGCTTCTGAGGGCAAATTTCTTGGTTCAGTAGCTCCGTATGGATACCGTGCCTATAAACTGGTTGGTATGAAAGGGAATAGCCTGCGAATTGAACCGAAAGAAGCAAAAGTGGTGCGGATGATTTTTGATATGTATGGGAAACAAGGAATTGGCTACAATACGATTGCCCATGAACTGAATCAAATGAACATTCCATCTCTAACTGGTACATGGGGGCAAACATCCATCACAAATATCTTAAATAATGAAGTTTATTTGGGAATGATCCGCTGGAAACATGAACCTACAAAGCGAGTAGTTAAAGACGGGATGCTTACTAAGAAAAGAGTTACCAGTAAAGACTATGAGTTGTATGAAGGATTACATGAGCCAATTATAGATCAGGAACAGTGGGATCGAGTAAAAGCAGTTCAGAGCAGTCGTAATCACGCATCAGTTCATAAGGATAAAAAACTTATGAATCCATTTGCAACAATTCTTTTTTGTGAAAAGTGTGGAGCAGTAATGAAGCGGAATGTTCCGGCGAAGACCCAAAACACTTCTCCATGGTACAGATGTCCAACTCGTGGATGTAATTGTCGGACTATAAAATGTGATTTTCTTGAAGCAGAAGTGGTGAAAGCCATGTCTCAATGGTGGGGTGAGTACACTATTAAAATAAAGGAAGATAAGGTAGCACAAACGGACTCTACGGAGACGGCATTGAGTATTGTAAGAGAGCAACTTACAGAGCTTCAGTTACAGCAGGATAAGATATGTGAATATCTGGAGAAGGGTATTTATACAATAGAAATGTTTACAAAGCGAAATGATACCTTAACCAGAGAAATACATAAAGTTCAGGCAGCTGAAAATGAGTTGCTGAAAAAACAGGGGGCTCAAAAAGATATTCATGATGTAGAGAAAGAAATAATTCCGACAACACAGCACATTCTCGACAGCTATCCACAGCTTTCTGTTGAAGAAAAGAATCGTTTATGGAAGATTGTTATGGAACGGATCACTGCTTACCGTACACCAGGTGGAGAAGTTAGCATTCACATCTATCCTAAACTTCCTATGCGATAAGTTTATATTGAACCGAGTGCAACAGCATCTCGACCAACGCCTCCTTTTGTGGTATAATTCAATATTATGCCATCAGAAGGGAGGCGTTTTTATGGGCGAACAGAAGCCTGAAAAAACGAAAAAACATATATGTGCTGGTCTGTTGGCCCATGTGGACGCGGGAAAGACCACCCTGTCCGAGGCACTGCTCTTTGAAAGCGGTGCCCGGCGGGTATTGGGTCGGGTAGACCACCAGGACGCCTTCCTGGACACCTACGCCTTGGAGCGCAGCCGGGGCATTACCATTTTCTCCAAGCAGGCCCGGCTGGAAACGGCAGACCGGAAAATCACCCTGGTGGACACTCCGGGTCATGTGGATTTTGCTCCGGAGGCCGAGCGAACCATGCCCATTCTGGACTGTGCCGTGCTGGTCATCAGCGGCACCGACGGAGTCCAGGCTCACACCCTGACATTGTGGCGGCTGCTGGAACGGTACGGCGTACCCACCTTCCTCTTCCTCAACAAAATGGATTTGCCGGGCAGCGACCGGGAAAAGCTTATGGCTCAGCTTCACCGGCAGCTGTCCCCGGCCTGCGTGGATTTTGGAGAAGCCCCCGAAAAAATCTCGGAAAACGCCGCCATGTGCGACGAGGCGCTGCTGGAAAGCTATCTGGAAACCGGCAGCGTGACGGCGGGGAATCTGCGGGGGCTCATCGCCGGGCGGAAGCTGTTTCCCTGCTGCTTCGGCTCTGCCCTGAAGCTGGAGGGCGTGGATAAATTACTGGAAATTCTGGATAGATATGCGCCGGAAAGGGAATATTCGGCGGAATTTGCCGCCCGGGTGTACAAAATTTCCCGGGATGCCCAGGGAAACCGACTGACCTGGCTGAAGGTCACCGGCGGCAGCCTGAAGCCCAGAGCCCAGCTGAGCTATCTCAATGCCAAGGGAGAGCCGGTGCAGGAGAAAATCGTTCAGCTGCGGCTGTACTCCGGGGAGAAATTCACCGCCCCGGAGGAAATACCCGCGGGCACGCTGGCGGCGGTGACCGGTCTGACCCAGACCTGGGCGGGACAAGCCCTGGGGGCGGAACCGGAGGGAAAGCCCAACCTGCTGGAGCCGGTGATGACTTACCGGGTGGCTCTGCCTGCCGGTGCGGATCCGGCGGTGGTACTGCCAAAGCTCCGCCAGCTGGAAGAGGAGGAACCTCAGCTGCATCTCCTGTGGGAGGAAGATCAGATTCATGTGCAGATCATGGGCAAGGTGCAGCTGGAAATTTTCCGGGCCCTGGTGAAGGAGCGGTTCGACCTGGACGTGTCCCTGGAGGACCCGCGGATTTTTTATAAGGAGACCATTTCGGACACCGTGGAGGGCGTGGGGCATTTTGAGCCTCTGCGCCACTATGCCGAGGTGCATCTGCTGCTGGCGCCCCTTGCCCGGGGTGCCGGGCTGGTTTTCGACACGGTGTGCCCCACGGACGTGCTGGACGGCAATTTCCAGAAGCTGATTCTGACCCATCTGGCGGAGAAAACCCACCGGGGCGTCCTTACCGGCGCGCCCATTACGGACATGAAAATCACCCTTTTGGTGGGGAAAGCCCACCTGAAGCACACCGAGGGCGGCGATTTCCGGCAGGCCACCTACCGGGCCGTGCGGCATGGGCTGATGCAGGCGGAAAGTGTGCTGCTGGAGCCGTGGTACCGGTTCCGGCTGGAGGTCCCCGCCCAGCAGGTAGGCCGGGCCATGACGGACTTGCAGCAGATGGGCGGCAAGGTGGACCCGCCGGAGACCGTGGGAGAGGAAACGGCCCTCACCGGCACGGCCCCGGTGGCGGGCCTCCGGGATTACGCCCGGGAGGTGGCGGTCTACACCCGTGGACAGGGGCGGTTGTCCTGCATCCCGGCGGGGTATTTCCCCTGCACCGAGGCGGAAAAGGTTATTGAAGCCATCGGCTACGACCCGGAACGGGACGTGGAAAACACGGCGGATTCCGTGTTCTGTTCCCACGGGGCCGGTGTGGTGATCCCGTGGCGGAAGGTGGCCCAGCACGCCCAGGTGGACAGCGGCTGGCGCCCGCAGGGGACGGAGCCTGAACCGAAGGAAGCGGCCTCCCAGCGGCGGCCCGTCAGTACCTACGTCGGGACCGCAGCCCAGGATAAGGAATTGCAGGCCATCTTCGAGCGGACCTACGGCGCGGTGAAGCGGGAGAGTTTTCTTCCGCCCAAGGCTCCTAAGCGGCCTGTGGCCGATAATTCGGAGGAAAAACGGCGGGAATTGAAACAGGCCTTCTCCGGCGAGGACTATCTGCTGGTAGACGGGTATAATATCATTTTCGCGTGGGATGAGCTGAAAAAGCTGGCGGCAGAGCATCTGGATGCCGCCCGGAAAAAGCTGTGCGACCTCCTGTGCAACTATCAGGGCTACCGGAAATGCCGGGTCATCCTGGTGTTTGACGCCTACAAGGTGAAGGGCGGTCTGGGCAGCGTAGAAAAGTACCACAACATCACCATTGTCTATACCAAGGAGGCGGAGACGGCGGACGCCTATATCGAGCGGGCGACCTACGAGATCGGGCGGCAGCACCGGGTCCGGGTGGCCACCTCCGACGGGCCGGAGCAGATCATCATTCTGGGCCACGGGGCGCTGCGGCTGTCGGCCTCCGCTTTCCACGAGGAAATGATGGAGGTCCAGAAGCAGATCGGAGATACCGTGTGGCAGAATAACCGGAAGAATGCCAACAGCGGCGCGGTGCGGGCGGCGATGGAAAAGGCAAAGGAGGGCGGCGGATGCTGACACTGTTTACCGCGGCGGCGGTTTTGGCCGCCTGCGCCGGTCTACGGTGGTTTTTGAACCGCCCGGAGCGGAAGGACGCATTTTTCTGGGGAGGACGCATCCGATTGACGGCCCTGTGGAATGACGGCGCGGCCTTCAGCCTGCCTCTGAAACGGAAGCTGGTAACGGCGCTGTCCATTCTGGTTTTGCCGCTGGTGTGGGTATTCCGCCGCCGCAGTCCCATAGGAGCGGGACTGGCCTTGGGCGGTGGTCTCAGCAACCTGTGGGAGCGGCTGCGGCGCGGCGCGGTCTATGACTATGTGCAGTTTCCCAAGCTGCCGAAGATCGGCCGCTATGTATGGAATCTGGCGGATCTCGCTATTTTGATCGGCGGACTGCTGCTGGCCCTGCTGGAACGGAAAAAATGAGCAACGCTGCCCGGAGGATATTCCTCCGGACAGCGTCAGCGTGTCGAAAAAGTCTTTTCGCCCCGCTGAGCAAGTTTTCAGAACTTTATAGAGTTCTGAAAACTAAGGATTTTAATGGCGCAGGACACCCTTCTTGGGTTTCCCGCGCACACCCTTCCTTACCGTCACGTAAAGTTTGCCGCTTTATCGACAAAAAAACGGACAGAACTTACCAAGTTCTGTCCGAATATGACGGTTTTCGCGGGGGATCAGGGGATGTAGCGCCAGGGCTCGTCCGGCTCCGGCGCGGTTTCCGGCTTGCGGGGCGGCGCGTCCTTTTCCAGAACATCCGCCACGGTGAACAGGCCGTTTTTCCGCCAGCTTTCCAGAATTCCGTGACAATATTTCCAGTTCAGGCGGCCGCAGTTCAGCACGGTGCGGTCGAAAGCCAGCTCGATGAGCGCCGGGGAGAAGCCCCAGTCCAGCCACGCGGCGATGTAGGCGTCATCCGACGGGATTCGCGCGTCCGGGGCCAGCCGCAGCCGCCGGCGGACCTCCGCCACCGTCTGTTCCCGCCGGGCCATCCACCGCACGGCGGCCACGGCGTCCGCCCGGGAGCGCACGCCCAGACGGGCCCATTCCAGGCCCAGCTTTTCGATGCGCCGGGCCGTGGGGCGCTCCTCGCCCCGGAGGATGGCTTCGTCGCAGCACTGGGCCGTCAGCAGCTCCAGCGCCTCCGGAGACAGGCCATGAAAGTCGAACAGCTCCGTCAGGGCGCTGAGATCCGCCGTGGGCAGGCGGCGGCCCGCGGCGTGCTCTACGGCGTGTACCGCCCGGGCAAAGGCCGGAAAGTCCGCCAAAATGGCCTGAATTTCCGTGAAATCGTAGGTTTTGCGCTGTTTCAGAGGCTTTGGCAGGACGGCGGCTGCTGGGTCTATGATCCCAGCGGCCACCAGCTCCTCCATGGCCCGGGCGATGCGGCGGTGCTCCCAGCCCAGTTCTTTTCCGCAGAAGAACGGGGAGACCTCGCCGCCGTGGCGCAGGATAGCCTGATGCAGCGCTGCCGCGTCGGCGGTCAGCTGTTCGGTAAGCATGGTGCTCCCCTCCTTCCCTGCTGGTTTTCTGTATAGTATACAACAAAGTGGCTACGGTTGCCACGATTTGTTTCCGAGGGGAAACAGGTGTGTGCGGGGCAGCGGGATCGACCTTACCTTTGCTTGTTAATTTTTTAACGCATTGTTCTGAGACCTCCCCTTCCTTTTGAGTCCTCAGCTGTCAGTCTCCGACAAAAAATACCGGGCGGCAGGTGGTATGATGAGGCTGTCCCTCATTCCGCTGCGGGATCAGGCGGATTTACAGGGACCGTCTCATTTGGGTTTGCTGCTCCTGACTGTCATTTATAGGGACCGTGTCAAGTGGGTTTGTCTTGCTGTCGGTCTATTTACAGGGTCCGTGTCATTTGAGTTTCTTTTGGAAAAAGTCCGAGAAATGTGTGGCTTTATATTGACAGCATTATGATAAGCAAGCTATAATGAGAACGCAAAAAATACAGCAAAACCGGGGGTAAATCTCCCGAAACACGCAAAACGGAGGGGTTTTATGTCTCTGATCCTGACAACCGCCATCGAAAAGGGCGGTACCGGCAAAACAACCACAGTCGTCAATCTGGCGGCTCTGATGGCCGCCGAGGGAAAACGGGTCCTGGTGGTAGATATGGACCAGCAGGCCAACACCACCTACATGCTGACCCAGCACAAGAAGGCCGAGAACTTCTATAAGGGTCACGGCCTGGTGAATATGTTCATGAACTTTGACCTGGGCGGGATGGATCTGGCTCCCTACATCCACCCCACCAACGTGGAGGGCGTTCATATCATCCCCAGCACTGCTCAGACGCCTCGTGCCGTTCACCAGCTGGATCTGCTGGCGGACGAGTATAAGATGAAGAACTACACCTTCCTGATCCATTGTCTGGCCAATATCAACGATGATTATGATTACATCGTCATTGACACCCCTCCCGCCCGGGACAACCTCACCATGAGCGCCCTGTTCTGCGCCGACGAGGTTTTGATCCCTGTCCGGTGCGACAACTTCTCTTTGGAGGGTTTTGAGACCACGTTGGCCATGATTTTGGATCTGGAGACCCGGGAAGATGTCAAAATCGACATTTTAGGTGTGGTTTTGACCCAGGTGGAGCGGACAGCTGCCGTCAATCTGGTGCGGCAGATGTTCGAGGAAAATCCGGAATATGCTTCTGTTCTCTTCAAAACCGGCATCCGCAAGGGCAGCGCCGTGCCGGAAAGCACCATCGCCGCCGTACCGGTGGTGCTCTACTCCAAAAAATCCAATCCTTCCGTGGACTACATGCAGCTTTGGAACGAGATCAAACAGCGTCTGGCAAAAAAGGAGGCTGACGAATAATGGGTAAGCTTGATAAGCTGAAAAGCCAAATTCCCCAGGGTTCCCAGGAATTATCGACCAAAAATCATTTGGCAAAAACGGAGATCGCCATGTCCTTCCAGAACGAAGGCACAGAATTGACCCGGATTCTCCTGCGAAACATTGAATTTAACCCCCATAACCTCTGGTCCTGCAACGATGATGACGAGAGCATCCAGCAGCTAGCGGACGCTATCGAGCGCAATGGCCTGCTGCACAACATTGTGGTCAGTCAGCGGGAAGACGGCACATTTATGCTGCTTTCCGGTGAACGGCGGGTGAAAGCCCTGCGTTTGCTGCAAAAACGTGAGCAGGAAAGCGATCCCACCGGCCAGAAAGCTCATAAATGGGATCGGGTGCAGGCCCAAACCTACACCGGACTGGATGAGTTGTCTGAGCTGATCATTCTGGACGAGGCAAATATCATGGTTCGCGGCCTTTCCGGTGATGCAAAGACCATTCAGGCCTGCATTTCCCGGTATTTGGACAATTTGCAGGCGAAATTTCAGGTAGATCGCCGGGCTGCCGAGGCATATTTCAAGTCCCGTACCCAGATGACGGACTCCACGGTCCAGCGTTACACCCAGTTTGACAAGTCCTTGATCGACGATGTGAAGGAATTCTTCCAAAATGGCACCATTTCTCACGCACAGGCCCTGTCGCTCTGCCCGCTGGAACCCAGCGAGCAGGTTCTCTATGTAAATGCCATCAATAAGGCCATTCAGATGTCCAATGGGGACAAGGCTCTGGAGCATACCTATGTCACCCGGATCACGGATCGGGCCGCTCAGGCCGCCCGCATGACCAACGGCCGGGAAGCAGAGCTGGCCCGGCTGGAAGAAGCCATTATTCCGCCGGTTCCCGCCAAGCCTGCCGGAGATGTGGCGGTCCGCACCCAAAAGGCCACGCTGATCCGAAAGTATGAGAAGGTCACGTTTGACCTCTCTAAAATCACCTCCAGCAAGCGGCGGCTGAATTCTCTGCGGAAAATGGACGCTGCCGATGGGGACGGTTCCATTGTCGAAAGTCTGGATAAGCTGGCCAAGGAGGCCGCGGAGCTGGCCGATCTCCTGCGGAACGGACAGTAATGGCCCGTCCAAAAGGCCCGGAGCAGCGTGTCCCCGTGAAAATGCGGGTAAATATCGGTCTGATGGACCGGTTGCGGCAGTTGGCTGCGGAAAACCGGTATTCCGTCCCGAAAATGCTGACGGTGATCATGGAAGAAACGCTGGCAGACCTGCCAGCGGACTATGAACTTCATGAAATGGCTGAGATCTACACCCTGACCAAAAATCACGCAGTCAATCTCAGTTCCAATCGGATGAACGTATATCTGTTGCCGGGGACTCAGGAGGCCATGCTGGAGCTGGCCCATCGGTTGAATGCGAGTATTGGCGCTGTCCGCACCAGTTTTGTGCTGGATTATCTGGATCTGCGGGGGCTGCTGTGAAGTGAATCATGGATCTGAACTACCCGGGGAGCACCTGAACAGGGCGCTCTCCGGGTCTTCTTTTCCATCTTCACGTTGACTTCCCACGCCTTAATATCTCCACGGAAATACGAGGGGAAGATCACAGCAACTACGAAAGCGACCGGGCTGCATTTTGTCCCGACTTATTTTTGATTTTGTCTCAGTTCGACTTTGTTTTTCAAAAGGTTCTAAAGTCTTGCAACTTCAAGGTCTTAGGAGCGTATAGGAGCAAAAAAGGAAATTAGTTGATTTTTGGGATATCTTGCGCATATTATAGGAGCCAAACCATCGGAAATGGAAAAGTGGTTTGAACTGGAAGTCATCTTTTTCGACATGATATTTGCTTTTTGTCGATCAGCAGCTTTTGTGGAAGCGCAAGCCAGTCATTCGACTGTCATTCCTTGCGGGAAGGGGAGAGGCCGTGGGCAATAGCCTTCATTTACAGGGACCGTCTCATTTGGGTATACTGTTTTAAGCAACGCCGACTCCGATGTACGCAAGGAAATTCTTCTTGTAAGACCTCTTATGAGTATATGGCATTGGCCTAATTTTTTAACGTAATCGTTTGCTTATGGCGATCTATCATTTCCTCCCGGTTCATTTTTGATCTTATGTCTGTTTGCTTTTGCGTTTCAAAAGGCTCCAAAGCCTTGAACGTCAAGGACTAGAGCATGGGAACACAAAGACGAACTTGGCATAATTTTCTGCCGGTCCAGGGGTCCGTTTGCTTCTGTACGCAAGTTTTATGTAAACCCATTCTCACATGGCGGAATTCAAATCGCTCCCGAATGCTTCGCAGCCAGAGAACAGGTCCTATCATCAGCTTAACCGATCTGTCACCGTTCTAAACCGGGTTTTACAGATTTTTTGCGGACCCATGACTCAAATGTCGCCAAAAAGAGGGTAAAACAACCGAGAGACTCTAAAAGAGCAAGGCAGTATCGTTATCTTGGCTCTGCGTTCTTTTGCCTGTAAGCCCATTTTTCGGTCAGCGCTCCCATGCATTTTCCTGTTTCAGCACGTTTGTGTCGGCAGAATAGCTGGTTCTGAAGATTTTAGGCTTGGAATCCGAGTGGGTAAACGTATAGAAGGCGTGTTTGTAGCTCGATTCTTCCAGCTTCTTGCTCTGGAGAGTCTGTTTCTCCGCCGTGATCGAAGGAAATGGAGTCGTTTTCCTGACTGGAAGCCAGAGGAACGTATTTCGCTGTAAATATCAGAAGGTTTTTTCTTCGAAAAGCAGAATCGACTGAGTCCCCATAGGGGACCTCAGTCGGTTTTTCCTGCTTTTATAGAACTTTTTCTATTTTATTATTTTTATTTAATAAGTATCGCCCCTCCCGGTACGAGGTTTGTATCTCGTTTCTGCGAGGTTTGTATCGTATATAGACGAGGGTTTTATCTCTGAAGCACGAGGGATGTATCTTTTGATACGAGGTTTTGATCTCTCTTTTCGTACCGGAATCAGCTGATTTACGAGGCCAATGTCTCTATTTACCCATCAAAAAATGACGAAAAAACCGGGAACAAAATTTAGGAGATCCACAGGCGATTTCTCGAAAAGCTTCCAATTTAAGAACATTTTAACCACGAAAAAATGGGCGGTGCCCGCGTATATACGAGGTTTTGATTCTTTTAAGCCGCCTATGAGCCGATTCTGCTTATGGAAGGCTGCATTATTCACGAGGTTTTGATCTCTCCACTTGCCGTTTCTGGCATGACTTACGAGGTTTTGATCTCGCAATTTCTCCCAGGGAGACTTGATTTACGAGGTTTTGATCTCAGGAAAGACAATATATATATACTATATATATAATGTATATACGAGGTTTTGATCTCGCCTCCGACACTCAGACGGGCTGCTATTTGCGAGGTCTTGATCTCACTCAGTCAGATTTCGGCCTGCTCCAATGCACGAGGTTTTGATCTCTCTGCTGGCGTGACGCAGGGAGCTGATTCACGAGGTTTGTATCTCTCCCCGATGCGCGGAACCTCCAAAACGAGATCAAAACCTCGTAAATGGGGTGACGCTGGGAGAGGCCGGAGGTGGACACCAAATGTGATTCACTTTCATAAAAAAGCAACAAGATATTGGGAATCAGATTGGGCGGTTTCTACGAAAAACGTTGATTTTTGCCGGAAAAGAGGCAGAAAAAACGGGGGTGTTCCGCATAAGAGAGGTTGAAATTCACAAAAAGCGATGAAAAGTAATAATACTTTACAGAGTTTACCGATAAACAGAAATTCAGAACGATCATGCCGAAAATAGTACAATAAATGAGATCAAAACCTCGTAAATAGACTGCCGGAGTGACATTGGCCTCGTAAATACCCCTTCGGCGGGAGAGGGGAGAGATCAAAACCTCGTAAATCCCCAAAACGAGATCAAAACCTCGTGAATGATACAGCCTTCCATAAGCAGAATCGGCTCATAGGCGGCTTAGAAGAATCAAAACCTCGTGAATAGCAGAAGGGCTGCCGCGGTAAGAGCCGACCGGACGTCAGAGGGATAGAAGCGGACGCATGCAACAGAATCTCACAAACTTCGAAAAATTAGGTTGACTCTTTTTCGTAAATAGAATATGATAGTGACATACTCCCCGGGTCAATAGACCCGAGGCTTCTCGTAAGACGAAAAGTCGGGAACTCGGAAATTGCGCTTCACTGACCGACGCTCCGAATGGGAGACTTACTCAGTCTCAGCAGAGGACGATGCCCCGCCCTCAAATAGTTGTTTTGTTATGCGGATTTCATTCCCTCAACGAGGATATTCACGGCTGCGTTCCCGTCTCTGTCAAGCATTGCGTGGCAAAAGGGGCATTCCCAACGGCGAACATCCAGTGGCATTTCCTCAACAATGTGTCCGCAATGGGAGCATGTTTTTGAGGAGGGGTAGAAACGGTCTACTTTGTGAAGCTGTCCACCTGTTTTGCTTAGCTGATTCTGAAGAATACTGACAAACTCTGTGAAAGCATAGTCAGATATCTTCCTTCCCCAAAGCTGCTGCATTGCCTTGATGTTCAGGTCTTCAATACAGACATCAGAGTATTGAGAAGCAATATCCGCTGCCAGCTTGTAGAACCAATCCTTCCGACGGTTTCGCACATACTGATACTTTCGAGCAACATCCATCTTGGCACGACGCCAATTTGCGCTGCCTTTCCGCTTGCGGCTCAAAGCCTGCTGCGCGGACCGAAGTGCTGTGGCGTTCTTTTCAAGAAAACGCGGTGACTCGATACGGCTTCCATCCGAACCGGCGAGAAAAGTCTTCAATCCGAAGTCATACCCGATGGCATTACCCTTTCTGGGTATGATTTCGGACGCGGGCTTTGCACACACGATACAGAGCCAGAAATCACCGCAGTTATCTCGCTTAATGGACACGGTCTTGATAGTGCCTTCGTATGGGCGGTGTGCTACATACTTATAGTCTTTGCCGAGGATAGTGATGTGGTTCCCATCATGGAATTTGTACCCCGTCTGTTTCAGTGTGAAAGAAGAGTAATTCTTTCTCTTGCAGAAATACGGGATACTGTGCCGACCGCAGCGTTGTTCCTTCTTGGCGTCAAAGAACTGACCGCCTTGTAGGAACGCTCTATGCGCTCGGCTACATCCTGAATAGACTGAGAACCAAGTTCACGCCAGTGCTCCTTATTCGGGCGCTTACGCACCTTTGTAAGATGCACTTTGAGCTTATTTGCGGATAGGTGTTTATGGTACATCTTGTAGTACCGACGGTGGAGTGCAATGCAGTAGTTGTAGACCTCGCAATGATAGTCGATGAGCCGGTCCAGATGCCGCAAACTCTTGTTACGGTACATCTTGTACTTGTATGTCATGACGATTTGCTTTTCTTGCTTAGACAAAACGGCTCACCTGCCTTTCATTCAGTCGTATTGCCCTTCAATGTAGGCTTTGATGGTCTCGGAAGAAACATCCCCGGCGGATGCCACAAAATAGGATGGTGCCCAGAAGGATGCTCGGTAATCTCTCTGATGCACAAGCTCAGGGAACTTAACTAACAGTTTCCGCGCCGATTGCCCCTTGAAGCACTTTACCACCTCGGAAGGGGATATGGATGGAGGAACAGAGACAAACAAATGGATGTGGTCCGGCATGACCTCGACCGCTAAGATTTTCCATCCCTTATCTTTGGCGATGGAATGAAGGATGTCCGTTAACGCCTCTCGATACGGCCCGAGGACAGCCTTGCGGTACTTCGGTATCCAGACTATGTGTAGATTGAGTAGGTATCTCGCATGACGCGATTTATTGAACTTTTCCATGCGTCTATTATATCACAACAGTAGACCATGTGCAAATCACAAAGACACAATTTTGAGTGTACGGGGGAATAAGGTGTTCACTTTCATCCCCGGGTTCGAAACCCGAGGTTTTCCCGTTCACTTTGAT
>ERZ827452.2532-NODE-2532-length-13454-cov-8.242182_pt1 | contig 13454 bp, 11 predicted proteins | sample MGYA00519866_ERZ827452 | MGnify/ENA primary metagenome ERZ827452 (study PRJEB31778, sample SAMEA3449307) | human gut metagenome | biome: human gut; feature: human-associated habitat; material: faeces | place: United Kingdom | collected 2010/2012 ... | reverse complement strand
TCAAGGTTCCACAAGTTTCAGTTTTGTTCAATTTTCAAGGTCCTGCTGTGCTGTCCTTACGGGGTGTCCCGCCGGACAGCTTGATTATGATACCACAGCAGATACGGTTTGTCAACAGGTTTTTAAAACTTTTTCAAGTTTTTTCGCATTTTGTTCAGTAATAACCTTATAACAACGTTTCTTCTGCGATGGGAGTATCTTATCATATTGAAAAGAGTGTGTCAAGGGATTGTAATACTTTTGGGAAGATGCACAAGGCGGAAGGTGTCGAGACGTGCAGGTTGACGAGAGAGTTTAAAAACAGGCGTATAGATAGCGGGCCGATGCAAGCATCGGCCCTTACAGAACAGCGAGTTATATTTCAAGGAGCTGCACCCTCATCCATGCCAGTATCTTACGTTCACGGCGAGAGATTTGGACTTGGGTGCTGCCAAGGATCCTGGCGGTCTCGGTTTGAGTGCGGTTGCCGAAGAAGCGCAGGCGAATCAGTTCCCTATCCTTGGGTTCCAGCTTGTCCATCACCTCGCGCAAGCCGATATGGTCCGCCAGCGTTTCTTCCGGCGAATCCACAGGCACATCCCATTCACGGTTGCCGTCCTCATCATTGCCAGGCGTAAGGGACAGTGCAGGCAGCGAGGCACGTATGGCCAGAGCGATCTGTTCCGGGGTAGTCTGTAGGATTTCAGCCAGCTGGGCTACGCCGGGTTCCTGGCCGGTATGTTTTAGGCAGCGTTCCCGCTCTGCGTTGACCTTCAGGCCCAGTTCTTTTAAGGAACGGCTGACCTTAACGGTGCCGCCATCCCGGAACAGCTTTTTGATCTCGCCCAAAATCACGGGCACCGCATAGGTGGAGAAGCACACCCCGCGGGTGGTATCAAACCCGTCAACTGCTTTCACCAATCCCAGGCAGCCTGCGGCGTACAGTTCCTCGTACTCGATACCCCGGCTTTTGAATCGCCCGGCGCAGGCATGGACAAGGCCTAAGTTCTTCTCAATAAATTCCTCGCGCGGCATGGTTTGGATGGTCTGGGCTGGCATAGGCAGAATCCTCCTTACAAATATGTAAAGGTCATCTGCGGGTGTCCAGCCGTTTGGTAAGTGTCACGCGGGTGCCGCGCCCAGGCCGTGAGGAGACATGTACCTTATCCATAAAGCTCTGCATTACGGCAAAACCTAATCCGGCGCGTTCCTCGGGGTCGCCGGTGGTGTACATAGGCTGCATGGCTTTTTCTACATCGGCGATGCCAACGCCGCGGTCGGTGACGGTGATGCGCACCACGCCGCCCTCATAGAGGGCCGCCGTCAAGGTAACAGGGCCGATACCCTCCGGATAGGCGTGTACGATACAGTTGGTGACAGCCTCGGACACAGCAGTTTTGAGGTCAGCCAGCTGCGGAACGGTGGGGTCAAGCTGAACAAGGAATGCTGCCAGCGCCGCACGGGCAAAGCCCTCATTGACAGAACGGCTGGCAAAGGTGATCTTTACCTGATTGAGCATCTTCATGGCAGTTCTCCTTTACGCGTAGGTTATGCGGGCCAGGTCCAGCATGCGGCGCACGGCGGGCGGCGGGTTTTGCACGGTCAGGCGGCCGCCCAGGGCCGAGATGTGCCGCCCACGGCCGAGGATAAGCCCGACACCGGAGGAATCCATAAAGGTGACGCCCGAAAAATCCAGCGTCAGCAGCTCTGGCAGACGGTCGTCCACCTGGGCGTCGATTTCCCGCCGGATGGATTGGGCGGCGTGGTGGTCGATCTCGCCGCTTAAATACGCCGCCAGCGTGCCGCTGCCCGGCACAAAACAAACCTTTGCCATAGTGCTTGCCCCTTTTACTTTTAAATAGAAAAAGCCTGTACCATTACGATACAGGCTTCGTAGTGCATATTTTGTTAAAACAGGGCGGTGGCGCGTTAATTTTCTGCCTCTTTGAGCATCAGCGGCCTGGCTTCGGCGGCCAGGTAGAGCGAGCCGCAGACGACCACACCAGCAAGGTTGTTTTCCTCGCAGTAGTCGAGGGCCTTGTGCAGGGCTTCAGGCACGCTGGCGGCGGCTTCGGCATCCAGGTGGAAGCGGGCTTCCTTTTGCAGGGCCTCGGCAGAGAGGGCGCGGGGGCAGGCGGGCGTGACGGTGAACACTTTGGCAAAGCAGGGTGCCAGGTCGGACAGCATGGCCTTGTAGTCCTTATCGGCCAGCATGCCCATGACGCCCACGAGGTTTTCCTCATACTCGGCTTTGGTCAGCGTTTCGGCCAGGACCCTGGCACCGTCCGGGTTATGGCAGCCGTCCAGCAGCAGCAGCGGATGGCGGCGCATGACCTCGATGCGGGCAGGCATATGGGCGCTGCTCAAGCCCTGCTCAATGGCATCGTCGGAGATGTCGTAGCCGAACTCCCGCCAGAGGGCGAGGGCGATCTCCACAGCCATAGCGGCGTGGTTGGCCTGATGGGTGCCGGGGAACTGCAGGCTGGCCTTGTAACCGCCGTAGTCGATGCGGTTTTCCAGGCGCTTGCCACGCAGCAGGCGGATGTCGTCCATTTCAGGCGTGATGATGACGGTGTTCGTTTCGGCTGCGGCACCCAGGATGGGGCCCATGGCCTCTGCGGGCTGCTCGGGGTAATTGACAACGGCGCAGCCTTCTTTGATGATACCGGCTTTTTCGGCGGCGATCTTGTCCAGCGTATCACCGAGGATCTCGGTGTGGTCGAGGCCGATTTTTGTGATGGCGGCCACCAGCTTGTTGGGCACGATGTTGGTCGCATCGCAGCGGCCGCCCAGGCCGGTCTCCAGCACGACAAGGTCGCACTTTTCGCGGGCGAACCAGAGCAGCGCCAGCGCAGTGACAGCCTCAAACTGGACAGGGATCTCACCGCCCTCCAGTTCGATGGCATCGATGGCGTCCAGCACCTTCTGGGCCAGGTTGGCCAGGGTGCGGGGCGGGATCATCTCGCCGTCGATCTGGAACCGCTCACGGAAATCCACCACGTAGGGGCTGATGGTCAGGCCAGTCTTGTAGCCGGCAGCGGTCAGGATGGACGAGGTCATGGCGGCCAGGCTGCCTTTGCCGTTGGTACCCGCAATGTGAATGCACTGCAGGTCTTTTTCCGGGTTGCCCAGGTGATCCATCAGGTTTTGCATGCGGGCCAGGCCGGGTGCCCCCTGCCCCAGGCGCGGCAGAGCGTGCAGTGCTTCGATTGCCTGTTGGGTGGTCATGCTTTGTCTTCCTCCTCGTTGTTGTCCTCGCCCTGGGCCGCACGGTGGGCGGCACGGCGGGCCAGACGTTCGTGTTCGCGCTGACGCAGAGCTTCCTGCTCGGCGCGCAGTACTTTGTTTTCGCGTTTCACCTGATAAAACGCCGTAGTAGCGCGCAAAATTAAGAGAATAATCAGGGCTACAAACAGCCCTGCGATGGCACCGGCCATATCGATCCACACGTCGGTGACAGACGAGGTGCGGTTGGGGATGGAGATTTGGATGGTCTCATCCATGAGGGCGGTGCTCATGCCAGCCAGCAGGGGCCAGCTGATATGCCGAACAAAATGCCGGGTGTAGACCCGCAGGCAGAGCATCAGCAGGAAACCTTCGAGCATGAACTCGGAGAAATGCGCCAGCTTGCGGATGATATGCTCGGACAAGGGGCCGAGGCCGAACTTGCCCAGGAAGCCGTTGACCAGCGTGGTAACGGCCTGGCTGCGGGCAGACGAGACTTCGCCTGTCTGCATGGAATTGCGGAAGATAAAGAGGATACAGGCCAGCAGCGCCGCCGTAAAGATAACGCGGAACGCGATGAGCCAGTGGGATGTTTTTTGTTGTTGCATAGTGCTCCTTTTATGTGAGGACTCCTCTTTTGAAACATTATTATAGCACCTAAGGGGTGGGAGGGCAAGTGTACGAGCAAAGAAAAAGGCTCCCCTTTGAGGGGAGCGCAAGCTATTTTACCCTAACACCATCGTCAGCAGCAGCGCATACAGCGGCAGGATCAGAATACTGGAGAGGGTGGAAAATACCACTGCACCGGCGGCAAGTTCTTCATCGTGGTGGAACTGGATGGCAAACATCGTGGTGATGGCGGCGCAGGGGCAGGCTTCCAGCAGCAGCACGATAGTAGGCACGGTGCCGTGCAGGCCCAGCAGGGCGAAAATCAGCAGCTCCACCGCCGGGACACCCAGCATACGCACGCCCCAGGTTAGGAAGAGGTTCTTATTTTTCAGCAGCTTTTTCAGGTCGCTGGAGGCGATGGTCGCGCCGGTGATGATCATGGACAACGGGGTGTTCATATCACCGATGGCACCGATGGGGCCGGTGAGGACTTCCGGCAGCGGGATGCGGGCCAGGTAAATGATAAGGCCCGCCACTACCGCAATGATGCAGGGGCAGGTGACCACGGCTTTCACGGTCTGCTTAGGATCGACCTGACCGGAGACGACCACGTAGCCGATGGTCCAAATCAAAATATTAAAGATAGTGACAAAACCGCTGGCGTAGAGCAGGCCCTCGCTGCCGAACAGCGCCTTGATAAGTGGGAAACCCATGTACCCCGCGTTGGAGAACGCACAGGCGAACCACAGGATGGCGCGGGCGTCCTTTTGCACCTTGAAGCTTGCCAGAAATGCCACGCCCAGGCCCACCAGCAGCACCAGAGCGCCCAGGCCGAAGGCCAGCATCAGGTTGTGGAAGGTGGCGGGATCGTACTCGACCATATAGCTGTCCAGCACCATGGCCGGGACGACCAGGTACAGCAGCAAATTGGCCAGGACGGATTTTTCTTTGGGTTTGAACACGCCCGCTTTGCAGCAGACCGCACCGGCCAGGATCATAAGCAGCAGCTCCGCCACCTGTTTGGCCGTGATGACAGCAAGTTCCATAGTTTGTCTTCTTCCTCTTTTGCGTGGTTGGCATACACATATACTATATATTTTTTGTGGTATGGTTGTCAATAAATGGTTGGTGTGGTATGCTGTTTTTAATTAGTATCCCTCGCCGCGGGGCTTGCGGGCGAATGCAAGTATCTTCCCCTACAGATACGAAGCAGACAGAAAGGAGTACGTATGAACATCCAGATCTTCGGCACGAATAAAAGTTTTGATACCAAAAAGGCCCAGCGGTGGTTTAAGGAGCGGGGCATTAAATTCCAGATGATCGATATGAAAGAGAAGGGCATGAGCCGCGGCGAGTTTGACAACGTCTGCCGCGCCGTGGGCGGCTGGGCCAAGCTGGTGGACGAAAACGCCAAGGACAAGGACACACTGGCCCTGCTGCGCTGGCTGGATGAAAGCCAGCAGGCGGACAAGCTGTTTGAAAATCAGCAGCTGCTGCGCCAGCCTATCGTGCGCAACGGGCGGCAGGCTGCCGTGGGATATTGCCCGGAAGTGTGGGAGAAGTGGGAGTAAGCAGGCAAAACATCTGATCTTTGGGATAGTTCCCCCCAGTCTGCGCTGCGCGCAGCCAGCCCTCTCCCAGAGGGAGCCTTCTGCAATTTCCTACTTGACATTTCCCGCACTGTGCGGTACATTATAAGATACAATGCAGTGCGAAAGAGTGCGCGCAGGTTCAGGCTTTTCCAGCAAGCCGGGGGTGATGCAAGCCCGGCATGGCCCGCTGTGTGCTGTCGCTTTCAAGCAGGTGCGGTGAAGCTTAGTAGCCGTGCACGGGTTTGCCGCCGTTATCCCGGCAGGCGGGGTGTCTGCCCTGCCGCAAAGCGGCCTTTTACAAGGCAACTTGGGTGGTACCGCGACTTGAATTTTTCAGGCCGTCCCATGATCTTCTTCATGGGGCGGCCTTTTTCTATTGATTACACGCCCCGCAATTCTCAAGGAGGTTTTACACAATGCCAAAAGAACTCGCCAAACAGTATGCGCCCCAGGGCACTGAGGACCGCATCTACCAGAACTGGTGCGACAAGGGTTACTTCCATACCCAGATCGACCGCAGCAAAAAAACCTTTACCATCGTGATGCCGCCGCCGAACGTTACCGGCCAGCTGCACATGGGCCACGCCATGGATGAGACCTGGCAGGACATCCTGACCCGCTACAAGCGCATGCAGGGTTACGCCGCTCTGTGGGTACCCGGCACCGACCACGCTTCCATCGCCACCGAGGCCAAAGTCGTGGCCAAGATGCGCGAAGAGGGCCTGACCAAAGAGATGGTGGGCCGCGACGGCTTTTTGGAGCGCGCCTGGGATTGGAAGAACACCTACGGCAACCGCATCGTCAGCCAGCTGAAGAAACTGGGCTGCTCCTGCGATTGGCAGCGTGAGCGCTTCACCATGGACGAGGGCTGCTCCAACGCCGTGAAGGAAGTGTTCGTCCGCCTGTATGACAAGGGCCTGATCTACCGCGGCAACCGCATGGTCAACTGGTGCCCCCACTGCAACACCTCCATCTCCGACGCCGAGGTCGAGTACGAGGCCAAGGAAGGCAGCTTCTGGCACCTGCTGTACAAGGTGAAGGAGACCGGCGAATATCTGGAGCTGGCTACCACCCGCCCCGAAACCATGCTGGGCGATACCGCCGTGGCCATCAACGCCGATGACCCCCGTTACGCCCACCTGCACGGCTGCCATGTCATCCTGCCGCTGCTGGACCGTGAGATCCCCATCGTCTGCGACGAGCATGCCGACATGGAAAAAGGCACCGGCGTCGTGAAGATCACCCCCGCCCACGACCCCAACGACTTTGAGGTCGGCAAGCGCCATGACCTGCCGATGATCCGCGTGCTGACCTACGACGGCCACATGACCGGTGCTGCCGACAAGGCTGCCGCTGATGCTGAGCGTGCCGCCGGCCGCGCTGCCGCCGACGAACCCGAAGTACTGGATTGCGGCAAGTACGCCGGCATGACCGCCCTGGAGGCCCGCAAGGCCATCCTGGCCGACCTGGAAGCCTGCGGTGCCCTGAAAGAGACCGAGGCCCTGACCCACGACGTGGGCACCTGCTACCGCTGCCACTCCGTCATTGAGCCGATGGTCTCCAAACAGTGGTTCGTCAAGATGGAACCACTGGCCAAGCCCGCCATTGAGAGCGTGGAGAAGGGCGAGATCAAGTTCGTGCCCGAGCGCTTCACCAAGAACTACATCAACTGGATGAAGGGCGGCCGCGATTGGTGTATCAGCCGTCAGCTGTGGTGGGGCCACCAGATCCCCGCCTGGTACTGTGACGATTGCGGCGAGACCGTGGTTGCCAAAGAGGCTCCGTCCGTCTGCCCCAAGTGCGGCTGCACCCATCTGACCCAGGACCCCGACACGCTGGACACCTGGTTCAGCTCTGCCCTGTGGCCCTTCTCCACCCTGGGCTGGCCTGATGAGAACGCCGAGGATTACAACTACTTCTACCCCACCAACACGCTGGTGACCGGCTACGACATCATCGGCTTCTGGGTCTCTCGCATGATCTTCTCCGGCCTGGCCTACACCGGCAAGGCCCCGTTCGACACTGTGCTGATCCACGGCATCGTGCGCGACAGCCAGGGCCGCAAGATGTCCAAGAGCCTGGGCAACGGTATCGACCCGCTGGAAGTCATTGACCAGTACGGTGCCGACGCCCTGCGCCTGATGCTCATTATCGGTTCCACTGCCGGCAATGATATGCGTTACAGCGATGAAAAGGTGCTGGCTGCCCGTAACTTTGCCAACAAGCTGTGGAATGCTTCCCGCTTTGTGCAGATGAACCTGCCCGAGGACTTCCAGCCCGGCCTGCCCGCGGAGGACCAGCTGGACATGAGCGACAAGTGGGTGCTGAGCGAGCTGGCCAAGATGGCCGCCGACGCCACCGCCAACCTGGATAAGTACGAGCTGGGCCTGGCCGCCGAGAAGGTGGAGAACTTTATTTGGGAAGTGTACTGCGACTGGTACATCGAAATTTGCAAGACCCGCCTGAACGGCGACGACGCCCAGGCCGCCGACACCGCCCGCAAGGTGCTGGTGTATGTGCTGGACCGCGCACTGAAGCTGCTGCATCCCTTCATGCCGTTCATCACCGAGGAGATCTATCAGGCCCTGCCCGGCAGCGGCGAGACCATCATGACCCAGCTGTGGCCGGGCAATGAGAACATGAAGATCTGGGCCGAGGACTGCGCTGACTTTGAAAAACTGATGGATTACATCAAGGCTGTGCGTACCATGCGCGCCGAGATGAACGTCCACCCCGCCAAGAAGACCAGCATGGTCATTGAGACTGCCAGCCCCGCTGCCTTTGAGAAGGGCGGCGCCTACCTGGCCCGCTTTGCCTTTGCCACCGACGTGACCGTGACCCCTAAGTATGAGGGCAGCGCCGACGGCATGGTAAACGTGGCTACCCCGGATGCCAAGGGCTTTATCCCGATGATGGAGCTGATTGACCGTGAGAAGGAGCTGGCCCGCCTGAACAAGGAGCTGACCAAGGCCGAGAAGGAGCTGGGCATGTTCACCAACCAGCTGAACAACCCGAAGTTCGTGGAGAAAGCCCCCGCCAAGCTGGTGGAGGAGACCCGCGCCAAGCTGGCCGCCGCCCAGGAAAAGACCGCGAAGATCAAAGAGAGCATCGCGGCGTTGGGTTGATCTTGCCCGTAAAAACCTAAGGCAACACCGCACAATTCCCGCTTTACAGCTTAAGCACCGCTGCTGCGGCTGCGAAGCACAATCTGCGTCGCAAAAATGCTCGATAATACATCCAGTATTATCTGCGCTTTTTGCTTAGCAGCTTGTACTTCTCGCTCGCCGCATCGGCACTTAGAATTGTGCGGTGTTGCCCTAATATAAAACCAAAAGCCCCCGGTACTTAACGGTACCGGGGGCAACTTGTTACAGCATAATTCGGTGCAGGGGGTTATCGGGCAAGAATGTGCAGGTGCAAATTACTTGCGCTTGCTCTTGCGGCCGCGCTTTTTGGCGGCGGTGTTCACAGCGGTCTTGACCTCGGCAGCAGCCTTTTCGGCGGCCTTGACGGTCTCCTCTACAACAGGGGCAGCAGCCTTGACAGCTTCCGCGACGACCGGCTTAGCGGCCTCGACGGTCTTTTCGACGACAGGCTCAGCAGCCTTAACAGCCTTCTCAACCACGGGCTTAGCAGCCTCGACAGTCTTCTCAACTACGGGCTTGGCAGCCTTGACGGCCTTCTCGGCAACAGGCTTTGCGGCCTTGGCGGCCTTTTCTGCAACGGGCTTGGCTGCCTTGGCAGCCTTCTCGACAGCGGGGGCAACCGCCACAGCAGCAGCGTCGACGATCTCGGTAGCAGCCTTTTCAGCGGCGGCCTTAGCCTTGACGGCGGAAGCCTTCACGCTGGTCTTGGGCTTGCGGGTGACCTCGTTGATGGTCCAGTACTGGTTCTCGCCGTTGACGTCGGCCCAGATCTGCAGCGGAGTGCCGTTGACAGCGCTCATGCCAGCATCCAGCAGCTTGCCTGCCAGGTTGCTCTTGATCTTAACGCGGCCATCGTTGGAAGGCTCGACCACCCACAGCTGGCTGGAAGCGGGGGCACCCTCCCACTGGTGTACGCGGGTGCCGTCGCTGACGCCGCCCATATCCAGGTCCATCATCTTGCCGGTGAAACGGTTCTGCACGCGGTAGACGCCGTCGCCTGCGGCAACGAAGCCCCACTGCTGCCACTCGGCATTGGCGTCGTCCCACAGCTGGATCTTGGCGCCGTTCTCGATATTATAATCGGCAACCTCAACGACCTTGCCGTTGGCGGCGTTGATGGTGTAGTACTTTCCCTCGGTGATCACGGTCTGTGCAATTTTCTTCTTGGCTGCCATATTGGCTACCTCCCTATTCATAAACAGTTCTGTAAACGTATCCATGCGGCCCATATCGGCGCTGCCTAATCGGTTGCGCTGTACCCTCTGCCGCGGTATCTTATGCAGCCGAATAATCGTGGCTACGTCACCTATTATAACCACTTTTTACCAATTCGTCAACTTTTTGGCGGTAATGCGGCACTTTACACAAAAAAGCCGGGACAGCGGCAAGCCATCCCGGCAATTTTGATTGATTGTACACCAGATTGCTGCAATTTTTGCGCAGCAACGCTGTACACTATGCTGTCAATGTGTTCAGCTGTTCTCAGCAAAATTGCCTGTGTACAGGGTGTAGTAGCGGCCTTTCTGGGCGATCAGCTCGTCGTGGGTGCCGCGCTCGATGATGCGGCCCTGCTCCAAAACCATGATGCAGTCCGAGTTGCGGACGGTGGACAGGCGGTGGGCAATGACGAAGGTCGTACGGCCGTACATCAGGCCGTCCATGCCGTCCTGCACCAGTTTTTCGGTGCGGGTATCAATGGAGGAAGTTGCCTCGTCCAAAATCAGCACCGGCGGGTCAGCAACGGCAGCACGGGCAATAGCCAGCAGCTGGCGCTGGCCCTGGCTCAGGTTGGTGCCGTCGCCGGTCAGCATGGTGTTGTAGCCATCGGGCAGATGCTTGATGAAGCTGTCGGCGTTAGCCAGCTTGGCGGCGGCCATGCACTCTTCATCGGTGGCGGTCAGGCGGCCGTAGCGGATGTTCTCCATAACGGTACCGGTGAACAGGTGGGTATCCTGCAGCACGATGCCAAGAGAGGAACGCAGAGCGTTCTTTTCGATGGACTTGATGTCGTGGCCGTCGTAGAGGATCTGACCCTTCTGGATGTCGTAGAAGCGGTTGATCAGGTTGGTGATGGTGGTCTTACCGGCGCCGGTAGAACCGACGAAAGCGATCTTCTGGCCCGGACGGCCGTAGAGGTTGATGTCGTGCAGGACGATTTTGCCCTCATCGTAGCCGAAGTCCACATCCTTAAAGACGATGTCGCCCTTCAGCTGGGTGTAAGTGACAGTGCCATCGGCGTTCTGCCTTTTCCAGGCCCAGATGCCGGTGGACTCGTTGGTCTCGGTCAGGGTGTCGTCGGCTTGGAACTTGGCATGCACCAGGGTGATGTCGCCCTCGTTGACCTCGGGCTTTTCATCCAGCAGGGCGAAGATACGGGCGCCGCCAGCCAGAGCCATGACGACCGAGTTCAGCTGCATGGAGATCTGAGTGATGGGCTGGTTGAAGCTCTTATTAAAGGTCAGGAAGCTGGCCAGCTTGCCCAGCGTCAGGCTGCCGACGCCGCCGATGGCCAGCGCACCGCCGACCACAGCGCAGAGCACGTAGCTCAGGTTGCCCAGCTGGCCGTTGACGGGCATCGCCACCAGAGAGTAGGAGTTGGCCTTGTCGGCGCTGTGGAACAGCTCATCGTTGAGTTCATTGAACTCCTTGATGGCGGCATCCTCGTGGCAGAAAACCTTGACGACCTTCTGACCGTTCATCATTTCCTCGATGTAGCCGTTGACTTTTCCCAGCTCTTGCTGCTGCTTGAGGAAGTACTTGCCGGAGTTGCCGGTGAGATACTTGGTGGCCAGCATCATAGCGCCGACCATGACCAGGGTCAGTACGCTCAGCGGCACACTGAGGTAAAGCATGGACAAAAATACGCTGACTACCGTAATGGTCGTATTGACCAGCTGGGGCAGGCTCTGGCTGATGAGCTGGCGCAGGGTATCAATATCGTTGGTGTAGACAGACATGATGTCACCGTGGGCGTGGCTGTCAAAATACTTGATGGGCAGTGTCTGCATGTGGACGAACAGGTCGTCGCGCAGACGTTTCAGGGTGCCCTGGGCGATCTTGGCCATGGTGCGGTTCTGGATGAAGACGGCCAGGATGCCCACACCGTAGAAGCAGGCCACACGGGTGATGGCATGCAGCAGGCCGGAGAAATCGTTGCTCTTTTCGGCCAGCAGGGGCAGGATGTAGCTGTCGATCAGAGTCTGCATAAACAGGGTGCCCTGGACCTGAGCGAACACGCTGAGCAGAATGCAGCACAGCACCAGGATGACCTGGAACTTGTACTGCTTCATCACGTAGGCCAGGATGCGCTTGAACACCTTTCCGGGGTTCTCTACTTTGGGGCGGGGGCCTGCGTTGCGGCCGGGGCCCATTTTTACTACTTTAGGCTGCTGTGCCATCAGGCTTCCCCTCCCTTCTCGTCAAAGTCGCCGGAACCTTTGGTCTGGCTGTTGTAGACATCCTGATAGATGGCGTTGGTCGCCAGCAGCTCTGCGTGGGTGCCCAGACCGTTGATCTGGCCGTTCTCCAGCAGATAGGTGACCATAGCGCGGAGCATAGCCTTGCGGTGATCGCTGGTGCGGCCCAGCTTACGATTCTTCAGAGACATAGTAAACTCTCCTTCGACCTCGCGTGGCGAGATCCAACTTCAAATTCGTTCAGTTCGGCTGAAACCAGCCGGGGACGCCCGAAGCCGGGACGGCGGAGCGCCGCAGAGCAGAGCGGAACGTTACATACCTCTGCCCCTGTCCCCATAAAACCCGCGGGGCGCTTAAAAGGCCCCGGGCGTTTTAGTTGTTGCTGTCGTCGCTGGCCAGGGACAGGCCCATCAGCGCCAGCTTGTTGATGACCTCTTCCAGAGACTTGCGGCCCAGGTTGCGGACCTTCATCATCTCTTCCTCCGTCTTGGAGATCAGGTCCTCCACCGTGTTGATGTTGGCCCGCTTCAGACAGTTGTAAGAGCGCACGGACAGATCCATGTCGTCGATGGTCATCTCCATGATCTTGCTGGTCTGGTTCTCGGCCTTCTCCACCACCGTGGACTTGTTGCCCATGGTCTCGGACAGGTCGGTAAACAGGGTGAAGTGGTCGCACAGGATGCGGGCACCCAAGGAGACAGCATCTCTGGCGTCAATGGTACCGTTGGTCCATACCTCCAGGGTCAGCTTGTCATAGTCGGTGGCGTCGCCCACACGGGTGTTTTCCACGGTGTAGTTCACCTTGCGCACGGGGGAGTAGATGGAGTCCACGGGGATCACGCCGATGACGGTCTGAGCGTTCTTGTTCTTATCGGCGGAGACATAGCCCCGGGCGGCCTGGCCTGCGGCGTTGCGATACAGGACTTTGCACCAGCCGTTTTCCACGCTCTCCACAATGAGCACGTCCCCGTTGCTCCGCCGGTCCACCACCGGGTTGGTGGTGCCCGGGCCGGAGCGCACGTTCAGGCCCACGTCCGCGTCGAAGACGGTGCCGGTGCGCTGGGCGGGCTGGCAGTCCACGGTGCAGGAGGCGCTCTTCCCGCTCCAGGTGGCGGTGATGGTGGCCTGGACCGTCCCGGCGGCGGTGTTCAGGTTGGTCACCGTGCCGTCAGCGGCCACAGCGGCGGCGGAGGAGTCGCAGCTCCAGGCGATGGCCGCCCCGGTCTGGGCGGGGTCCAGAGTGGCGATCAGCGTTCTGCTCTCCCCGGCGTTCAGGGCCAGCTGGCTCACGTCCAGGGTGAGGAAGACCTCCTGGGCGGGAGTGTCCGGGGTATCCGGCGTATCCGGCTGGTCAGGCGTCACGGGGGTATCCGGGGTGTCGGGGGTCTCCGGCGTGTCCGGCTGGCTGGGCTGGTCGGGGGTCACCGGGACGGTGGGCACGTCGGTGATGGGGGTATAGGTCATCAGCTTATACAGCAGGGCCGCCA
>ERZ827452.2524-NODE-2524-length-13505-cov-11.838216_pt1 | contig 13505 bp, 10 predicted proteins | sample MGYA00519866_ERZ827452 | MGnify/ENA primary metagenome ERZ827452 (study PRJEB31778, sample SAMEA3449307) | human gut metagenome | biome: human gut; feature: human-associated habitat; material: faeces | place: United Kingdom | collected 2010/2012 ... | reverse complement strand
TTTTGTCGTGACATAATGAATTCCTCCTCTTTTTTATTATACAACACTTAAAGGGGATATCTCATTTTGTTTTGTACTATTTAGATGCTTACATTAATTTAATATCAAAATATTACAGGAAAACAATTCAAAAATGGATTTTGTTATCGGAAGTGCTTGTTTTTGAACAGATGACGATTAAAAAAAGCAATATTATCAAATTACGCAAAATATTGATTTTCTTGGGTCTACAATGTATAATTATATACGATAATACATTAAAAATTGCGAAAAATTTAAATAAAATTACTACTCAGAGGGTAGATAATGGGACAGTGATTTTGATATAATATGTATATAGATGTAAAATTAAGATTCCGAACAGCAGCACAAGTATGGTGAGTGAAAAATGTATTGAAAAATTGTTTATTCAAAAGCTACCATATTAAAAATAACAGTTCGAGAGAAGATGTTTAAATGAGTACTTTAAAAAATATCGGAAGACCCAGAGTAGATGACAAAAAAGTAGTTGAAGGCTTCGTTGTAAAAAATAATAAAATTATTTGTGAAAGTGATTCAGTAATAATTGCAAATGAATCAATAGATGTTTTAAATCTCAGTACAAGGAGCTATCGTGCACTTTGCAGAATAGGTATGTTAAATTTGGCAGATTTAGTCGATCAGTCATTTGAAAAACTTATTACCGTTCAAAATCTGGGATGTAAAAGTGTTTGTGAGATTTGTGATAAGTTAAAAGATTATCTTGATTGTGTACATCCAATAAATAAGGAATTTTCTGAACATATTAAGAGTGATGCTCCTCTGGTTATTACATCAATTGATTGTATTTCAAATCATATACCTATTGAAAGTTTGAATTTAAGCAAAAGACCATATAATTGTCTGAAAAATAACGGGATAGATTATATAATGCAAGTATCCGGCTTTTCCTTTAATGATTTGATGAAAATTTGCAATATGGGAAGCAAATCGGCAGAAGAAATATTGAAAGCTGTTTCTCAATTCCAAAAATGCGGAATGAATTCGATTCATACTAAGCGTAAGTTTATTAGAATATCTGATGGTCCGATTAAATTATTAAAATTATCTGATGAAGATTATTCAATACTTTACAGCAACGAAATAACAACAATTGGACAAATTATAAATTATTCGCTTAATCAGTTGGTCAATTTTTTTGAGAATGAACAGTTTTCTAAGAGATTGTTTAATGCTATTCATCAATATAAAGAGGAGTGTGTTAAAACCGGAAATGCAGAGGAAACAGATGGGAATAATTATTGTATTTCAAAAGAACAGAAAGAAAAAGCTACCGATATAATTATATTGGCTAAGAAAAAACTGGCATTTTTAAATAGTGCAAAACTTGAGAAATATTTAAATAGGTTGTTAAATCAAATTGAGGATAATGCGGCTGTTGTGCTGCAGGTACAGGATATTCGTGAAGTGATGAATTCACATCAAGTAATTTCTGAATACGAAGAGTATTTGTGCAGAATATTAGAAAGGAATCAATATAATGGAATTGATTGTATTGAATTCAGAAATCTGCTACCTGATTATGTCGATGAAAGAATAAAAGAAAGAGTTGAAAAAGAACTTTTAAACTCTAAAATAATTAAACTTGATGGCGAAAAATATTTTATGAACTATCCGTCATTTTGCGATTTTCTTGACGAGAGCAACGAATATTTATATGCCATAATGAGTAAAAGAATAGCCGGAAAAACACTTGAGGAAATTGCACATGAATCAGGTGGAGTAACAAGAGAACGCATCAGACAGAGAGAGTCCAAGTGTATGGAAAAAGTGCTGAAAGCAATACATATTTCCGGCGGAATTGTTCAGGAAGATATTTATAAATATATGTACACTACATATGACTTAAACAGTGATTTTTTAAAGGACTATTTGCATCTTTCGTCGTCTTCAATATACTACCTTAACTATATGTACAAAGGAAGCAATAGAGATAAGATCAAAAAACCACCTATTGAGGCTCTTGACGATACCGAGATTCCGACGGCAATAAGATTCAAGATTGAAAGCTATGTATACAAAAATTATGTAAAAATTGAAAATCAATATATTCCTGCAAAAAGGGGATATATTGAAGATGCTCTTTTGCCGGTATTTGCAAAGGACGATATTTCATTTGATGATTTTATTGACTTTACAAACGAGTATCTGAATGATTTGGGAATGTCAAATTTTGTTCTTTCAAAAGATTCGTATAGAGGGCGATATAATAAGATTTTACAGTCTGATAAAGTGTTGACAAAGCATAATCAGATGATGAGATATTATGATATTTCATCAAGAAATTATGATGAACTTTATAACACACTCAATTTAAATCAGTTCAGTGATGTTGAAATATCTGCAAGGAAGCTGTTTGATGAAAATTCTGATTTAATGAGAGATTATGATATTCATGACGAGTACGAACTGCATAACTTACTTAAAAAGACAATTTGCAAAGAAGATTATCCGAATATCAATTTAAAAAGAACACCGATGATTAAATTCGGAAATGCAAACAGAGAAGAACAAGTTAAAGATTTACTTGTGGAGATTGCACCGATTGATGTCAACGATTTCGCAAAAGTATATTTTGAAAAATACGGAGTAAATCCAATTACATTTGCAGCTAATTATGCTAAGTATATAAATCAGTATAACAATCAAGGAGTATATGAGATAACAGTTCCCCCACTGAATGAAGGTGAACTTGGTCATATGAAGTCGATGTTGAAAGATGATTTTTATTTGACAAGTAAAATAAAAAATATGTTTATGAGAGAATATCCAAATGAAAACCCGAATAAAATCAATCATTTCTCATTAAGGCAGCTTGGATTCATAGTTTACAGCGACTATGTTATAAGCAATAGGTTTAATAATGCCTCTGATTATTATGACTATCTGTTGACTTCAGGTGATATTATTGATATTTCAAAATATAAGTACGGTATTATTCAAACAAATAGTTTTTGTTCGAAAATAAGAAAGTATAAAGAATCTTATGAATTGATTGAATTTTTTAAGTATAAATACATCAATATTAAGCGAATAACAGAAATAACCGGTTTTACAAAACGGGATATATATGACTTTTGCAAAAATGTTTTAAGTTTTGTCGGTAACCGCTTTTTTACAATTGCTTCAATTCGTTCGGAGGGATTTTCAGATAAGCTTGACGCACTTGGCTTTGGAGATTATTTCTTTACATCGCTGTTACAGGAAAATACGCAAAATTTTAACTGCTTTAGAATAGGTAACAACAAAATATTCAGAGCAGGAACAGCAGATTTGAATTTTTCCGATTTTATTGAATGGTTGTTGTATCAGACAGAATCACTTTCGATGAACATCTATGATGCTTGCGAATTGATTTCGGAAAAGTATAATGTTAATGTTGAAAAATATGAGATAAAAAATTCAATAACAGGTACTTCGATGTATTATAACGAATCAACAGAGAAAATTTATGCTGATTATGAAGTATATTTTGATGAAATTTAAAGGAGAATGAATTATGAAACTGTTAGAAGAAGGCTTACTTTCAAACAAAGTAAAAAAAACAACTCTCAATAAACAACTGAGAATTGACAATCATACCGATATTTATGATGTGTATGATATACCGTTGGATTGTTTATATTACAACGATAAAAATGACAGAATTGCTACATGGATAAGTGACTATAAAAGCGAAAACAATTGTGACTCTATTGATATGAGTGACATCGATGCTTACAATGATATAATTGAAAAATTTATTGAAAAAAGTAATCCTGACGCACTTGCAAAAACTAAAAATAATATTGAGTTAATAGGGCAACAGGAATACGGTGTAGTTTTAAATGATGGTCGTATTATTGACGGAAACAGGAGATACACTTGTTTAAGAAAAATTGAGAGAGAAAATAATCAAACACAGTATTTTAAGGCTGTAATTCTTCCCCATGACATTGAACACAATGCAAAGCAGATTAAAATGCTTGAGCTTGCTCTTCAGATGGGTGTTGACAGACCTGTTGATTATGATCCTATAGATAGACTTGTAGGTATTTATAACGCAATTGTGGAAACAGAACTCCTTACTGCAAAGGAGTATGCAATTACTGTATCAAAGAGTGAGAAAGAGATCAATAATGAGGTTGAAAAAGCTAAACTTATGGTTGAATATCTTGAGTTTATCGGTGCACCTAAGCAATATCACCTTGTCAGAAAACTTAAGTTAAACGATCCTCTTCTTGAACTCTATAAAATATTGAAAAAATTCAGTGATACTGATGGCCGCAAAGAGGATATTAAAAATATAGTTTTTGCTAATTTCTGTATGCAGCCTGAGGGCGATATGACTCGTTATATGAGGAAAATTAAGAAAATTACAGAGAATCCTAAGTATTTGGACGATTTTATTGATGAACAAATGAATACTACAGAAAAAGTAGTTGATCAAATAGATGAAACACCCAAAATGAATGAAGGTACAATCAGTGCTCTCAGAAGTACCGGAATGGGAAATGAATTTTCATTATCAACCGAAAAATGGTTGGCAAAAACAGAGAGTGATGCAAGTAGAAATCAGCCTGCACAACTTGTTGAAAAAGCGTATAACATACTTGATTCGATTGATGTTAATATTTTTAAAAAGCTTAATGAAGATCAGCTTGAGATTGTGCGAAGGAAACTTGAAAATGTTCAGGAGTCAATAAATATAATCAGGGAAGAGCTTGGTGAAACTAATGACTGACAGTAATAATTCTGTTGTGCTTGATTATGACGGTAATTGCCTTCAGTTGAGAATAAATGAAGGACTTGAGCCGTCTGTAATCTGGAACGGAAAACTTTCTAAGTTAAAATTAAAAAGATATCTAAACAAAAATGATGGCACAGAGCGAATAAAGTATTTCAAAAACAGCCTCACATATATTTCTTTTAAAAAGATTATGTCAATTATGTTTGACGATGCAAACAAGAGAGGATACATATTTCTTGTGACAGACAGACTAATGAAATATATCGAAGCAAAAGAAATATATATTAAAGAAAGATCAAACATTGGAATATTGATAAAGCAACATTCCTCTGATGTTGTACAACGGTTTGAACTGTACAAAGAAGTTGTTAATAATGAACTTTATCGCCCACTAAGAGAACAGCAAATGTGGGACTCATTCTTTATGTGTACTATGAAGAAATCTTCTAATTTTTCTGTGCCCGGTTCCGGAAAAACTGCTTCTGTCTACGGTATGTATGCTTACTTAAAACATATTGAAAAAATAAAAAAAATCGTGATGATAGGTCCCAAAAATTCATTTGGTTCATGGATTGATGAGTTTAATGCTTGTTTTGGCAGTAAACAAGAACTTAAAGTTTTGAATATTCAGTCTGAAAAATATCATAATTTGGACGATAAAAAGTATGCCATTATGTTCGAAAGCGGTGACAAAAATCTATTACTTTTTAACTATGAAGGCGTAGAAAGTTACTTGGATGAGCTTAGGAGGATTATTGACGGCGAAACATTGCTTGTAATGGACGAGGTGCACAAGGTTAAATTGTTTAACGGTGAGATGGGGACGCGTGCGGCAAGTGTGTATAATGCCTCTGAGAACGCAGGCTATATTGTAGCACTTACAGGAACACCGATTCCAAATTCATATATGGATATTTATAATTTGTTGCATATTTTGTACAGAGATGAATATGATGAGTTTTTCGGATTTGATACAAAACAATTGAGATATCCCACAGAAGCGAATATTGAAAATATCAATTTTAAAATTAAACCTTTTTACTGCCGAACTACCAAAAGTCAACTTGGAGTACCACTTGCAAACAGAGATATAATACTTGAAACAAAGGTAACGAAATATGAAAATCAATTGTTTAAAATATTGCTGAATAAGTATAGAAAAAATAAGCTCACGCTTATGATACGACTTCTTCAGTTAGAATCAAATCCACAAATGTTGCTGAACAAGCTTGATTTGAATGAATTTAAATATATTCTTGATATTACAACTGACACCGATAACATTGACTTTGTAGATTATTCTGATGATATAAAAGAATTGATAGGAAAGGTTGATCAAACTTCAAAATTCAAGGCTTGTATATCAAAATCTGTTGAACTATTTAATCAGAAAAAACCTGTAATAGTTTGGTGCATATTTGTTGATTCAATGAATAGACTTGCAAAAGAGCTTGAAAAACATGGAATAAGAGTTGGTTGCATTTACGGTGCAACGCCGATTGAAGAGAGAACTTCAATTTTAGATCAATTCAGAAACGGCGAGCTTGATGTCTTGATAACAAATCCGCACACACTTGCAGAATCGGTATCACTTCATAAGTTGTGTCATGATGCAATATATTTTGAGTATAGTTATAATCTTGTGCACCTTCTTCAGTCGAAGGATCGTATTCACAGACTTGGATTACCTGATGGACAGTATACTCAATATTATTACTTTATGGAGAAGTTTACATGTAATCTGGGCGATTATTCAATCGGAGAACAAATATACGACAGGCTTCACTATAAGGAGCAAATTATGCTTGACGCAATAGAGAATAACATTCTTGAAGAAGTAACTTCACCGGAAGAAGATTTGAATATGATTTTCAGTAGTTTGGGGCTGTAATTTATTTATAAAGAGAAAGTTTGATACAGATAAATCATACCAAAATCAGGTTTTCATATATTATAATACAAGCTTATTATCAAATATAGGCTCAATGTCAATAGTTGGAGTAACCCGAAAAAATGGAAAAATGATATTTACAAGTGGCAGCAAATTAAACTGTCGCTTGTTTTGTTGTAGAATTGATATGTTTGTTTGAAAACATATGTAAAATGCGGTTACGAAAACGCTTAAAATTTCTGTAGCCGTAAGCATTTCTTTTGAGAACTTTGATTTTGTTGTTGCAACCCTCAATAAAGCCGTTGGTGATTGATGTAGAAAACGAGGCACCCCATAAGATTGTGTAAATAATAATCTCTTTCAAGCAATAACAAAACAGCGGATTGCGGTGTAATCAGGCTTTCTGATTTGCCCCGTGTTAACTTTTATTTCCTGTCTGTGGAATGTTATGCACGCTTTGCGTGAATAACATTTTGCGGACAGGAAATTCTATTCTCAGGGGCAAATCAAGCCAGTATTCTGTCCTCAAATATTATCGATAACTGGCTCAAAACTATGTCCCAGTTTCGACATCTTTGTGTCCAGCGTTCGACAATCTTTTGCGACGCTAAATACAACATTTTGCGCAGGCTGTCATCATTCGTGAATGACGGCTTGTTCTTCGTAATCTGCCTGAACTGACGGTTCAAACCTTCGATAATATTCGTTGTATATATTATCTTCCGAACTTCGGGCGGATATGCGAAGAATGTGGATAGAATATCCCAATTTTCCTCCCAACTTTTTACGCAGGAGGGATAAGTTTTGCACCACTTGTCATTGAACAAAATCAGGTTGTTCATAGCCTCTTCCTCGCTGATAGCTTGATATACTTTCTTGAGGTCAGCCATCAGTTCCTTGATGTGTTTGTAGCTTACAAATCTTGTGCTTGAGCGTATTTTATGAATGATGCAACGCTGGATTTGTGCATTTGGAAAAGCCGCTTCAATAGCCTGTCTGAAACCTGTCAGACCGTCCACGCAGAACAGAAATACATCTTTAATTCCACGAGTTTTGAGCTCGTTCAACACATTCAACCAAAATTTACTGCTCTCATTTTCGCCAATCCATATTCCGAGAATATCTTTCTGACCGTCGAGATTGATGCCCAGAACTACATACGCAGCCTTCGTGATATACTGATGATTTTCCTTGACCTTGTAATGAATTGCATCCATAAAAACAAACGGATATACTGCTTCAAGAGGTCGATTTTGCCAAGCAGTCACATCGGGCATAATCTTCTCGCTGATTTTGCTGACAAGCTCGGGAGAGATTTCTACATCATACAGATTTTTGATTTGTTCGGAAATATCACGCTGGCTCATTCCACAGGCATAAAGTGAGAGAATTTTCTCATCATTTCTGCCGGTGCTTTTGCCAATAAAAAAACTTCCTTTCAAGCATTAATTTTCTGTTTCCATTATCGCTTGAAAGGAAGCTTATTATTCACTTTTACACAAACTTTTCGGCGGTCTCCCTTACTATCCTAAAAGGAACTAATATATATAATCTCTGCTATAATGGCATTACCCTAGTTTGTCATAATTTTAATTTTATATTTATTACAATTATTAATATTGTAATAAATTGATCTTACATATGATAGATCTTGAATTTTACTACAATTATAATCAAATTTACATTATATATTCTCAAAATACAAATTTTAAACTTTTCAATCTATTTTTCATTTCATCAATTATTATTTTTTCCTCGTAATGAGTAGCTGAAAATGTAACAGAAAATCTTAAATAATGTCCACAATCATCCCAAGGAACAACTGAAATGTTTGCATTTAATAAAATATATCTTGCAACCTCTAATGCAGTATTGAATTTAACTCCTTCTTCTGTTCCAGTTGGAATTTTCACATAAGAATAGAAAGTACCTTTTGGCTCTACACAATTAAATCCAACTTCATTGAGTGCTTCAATTAGCATTTTAAATCTTCTTGAATATTTATTAACTGTATTTTCTGTAATCCATCTATTATTAAGAGCAAAAGCACCTGCTTTCTGTATCGCGCGAAATTGACCCGAATCTGTATTATCTTTGACTACACCATATGCAGAAACAATTTTTTCATTTCCGACTAAAAAGCCTAATCTCCATCCAGTCATATTAAAAGCTTTTGATAAAGAATGAATCTCTACACCTACATCTATAGCTCCATCAACCGATAAGAAACTTAGAGGTTTAACATCATTATATGTAAGCGCTGCATATGCCGCATCATGAATTACAATAATGTTATTCTTTTGGGCAAATTTTACGACATTTTCAAAGAATTCTTTTGTTGCCACTTGTCCTGTTGGATTATTAGGATAATTAATATATAATAATTTCGTTTTTTCTAAAACTTCCCTCGGGATTTCCGAAAAATCCGGATAAAAATTATTTTCCTCCTTAAGAGGCAAATCATAAATCTTCCCACCCAAATATTTTGCATGAGTTGCCAGGACGGGGTATCCAGGAATAGTATTTAGCACATAATCTCCAGGATTAATAAAACAAGAAGGAAGCATTGCAAGAATTGGTTTACTACCAATACCGTGAATTACATTATTAATTGTCAAGTTTGATATACCAAAAACTTCCTCCATATATTTTATTGCTGCATTTTGAAATTCAGGAATTCCATTATCAGAATAGAATCTATTTTCGGGTTTACCTGCTTCAATAGATAACATATCAACAACTTTATCATCAGCGGCCCAATCAGGTTCACCCACTCCCATATCAATTAATTTAAAATTATTTGAATGCTTTTTCTCAGCTTCTTGCTTCCATTTCTTTATTAAAGCGAATTTATAAACTTCATTATTTATTCCAAATTCTTTTCCACCAATTCTTTGAGCAAATAAATTCTGTATTTCCACTTTAGTCACTCCTTTTATTTATTTACTAATATATCATATATCAATTGTTTAGTCAACATAAGATTTATGAACCAGCACTTTCATAAGACCTAATGCCTCTGTTCCACACAATCACTCCAACAACCATCATCACAATTGCGATTAACACCGTCATACCAATGTTAAACAGTGGGTTTTGCCCGAAAGGATATAATACGCAGGATAAAAAGCCGTAAACGCGAACGGAATAATGTAAGTAATTATGTTTCTTACATTATTGTTGTAAATGGTAATGGGGTATTTTGCGAAGTCGTTAACCATATAGAACATATAGGTGATGTTGCCACTACGCTTTGTCCAAAAGGCTATTGCCGCCGTTGCGGTCTTGATACCTGTGTAAATCAGCGTAGCGAATGGAATCACTGTAATGATAAGGAGAACCTTTAAAAAACTCCACTCAATATTGATGCTGATTATTTTGGGTTCGTATTCGCCGTTTCTATCCCTCGGAACTTTGATTTCAAGCTCACCCATCTGCGTTTTTACCGTCTTTTTGGAGTAGCCGTTTCTGTAATTTTTCGACTTTTTGCCACATTCATCATTCGACGTTCTTTCGCTTTTCTCATAGCCGAGTTCATCGGCAAGCTCACATTCCATAACCTCCTGAAGAATGTCCTTGAACATATCTTTCATCGCTGTCATCACTTCATCTGTTGATGTGAAATTCTGACTTCTTCTTTACCTTGATTTGCTATCTTTCTATTCATTCTGTCCGTTACCATCCCACAAAAATCGTTATGAAGCACTTTTTTATCAGTCATCGCTTTTTTGTGTTATTATTTTATTTAATTTTCAAAACAACTGCGAGAGTGAATTTCATATTTTCAGGGTCAAAATTATGACTTACATTACCGTTGTATTGTTTTGCTATTCGTTCTATACTTTTTATTCCGTAGCCGTGAATAAATTTATTGCTTTTAGTTGTCTGTAATTTGCCGTCCTTAAGATTAGGAGCACTTGCACAGTAATTCCATATGTTGATTACAATATAGTTTGTGTTCGTTTGCTTAACTGTAAGCTCAATTTTTTTGTTATCGGCATTTTGCGTTGCCTCGAGAGCGTTTTCAAGAATATTATCAAGTAATGATGTTATATCGTTATTTGAAATGCAAGAAAAATCTATATCACGAATATCGCAGTAAAAGTCAATCTCTTTATCTTTGCAAGCACTGACATATCTGTTTATGATTGCATTTATAAGTTTGTTATCGCTGTATTTCTTTAAGTATTTAATCTGATAATCTTCATACAGACTGTCAATGTATTTGTTTATGCTTTCAAAGTCTTTTTCGTTTGAAAGTTCTTTTATTGAAAGCAAGTGGCGTTTTATATCGTGAATTAAAATATTAGAATTTTCGTATTGATTTTGCAAAATAGAGTAATATTCGGTATCAATTTCTGATTTTTGCTTTTGCAGCTTTAGCGCCGTGTTTTCGTATTGAGTTTTCAATACGTCTTCGTGTACAAGAAAAACAACTATATTTGAATACATTAAAAGCAGAGCGCCTACCGCAAATAAAACATATGTAAATTCGTCAAGTTTATAGTTAAGCGAAATGTATGACATACCGCATATTATAAGTATTGACGCCATCGGCAGAAAGAAAAGCATATTTGTTTTATTTAGTTTCAAATTTTCTTTATTTTCTTTGACGGAAATTTTAGATACAAAGTATGCAATAAAGAAGAAAAATAACTGCGAGCTGCCGCTTAATAAGAAAAATATCATACCGTTCTCAGTGATCCCTTTAATATCAATATTAAAAGTTACCATTACAAGGAACAGCAGAGTCATTTTTGTTATGAGAGTTATAGATGTGAGAAGAATTGAAGTAAATATTGCTTGAAAAACATTTGTGTTAAAGCAAAAAATACACAGCAACAGATTGCAAGCTAAAAATGCTACAATATTTGAATATTCCACACCTATCGTATTTATTATAAATTGCAGTGCAGCAGACAATGAAAAACATAAAAATAAACCCATATTGCTCATTTTCTGAGCAAATTTGCTGGAAATAAATATGTAAGAAATGATTGTCTCAAATACCGTTACCGTCGCATAGCTGAAAATTATCATACAATACCTCCCGCAAAATCAAAAAAGGCTTTTTTAAATTCTGCGTATTTTCTTTGCGAAATGCAATGCTCCATAAGATTCTCATTGGCCCCCTGAAATGTAATTGAACTTTTATCAAAGTTAATTACATTCTGTAAGTTTACGATATAGCTTTTATGCGATTGGACAAAGCAGTTAGGCTGATTGATTATTTCGTACCATTCGGCAGGTTTCTTATTGGTTTCGTATGATTTGTATTTAGTAACGATAAGTGAACCGTGTTTTCTGTTTTCAATATAGAGAATATCCCTTGTTTTTACGGTGAAAATTTCGTCATATTTTTCTATTATAATACTTTTGCTGATTTTCTTGTAATAGTCAACGGCTTCAAGAAAATTTCTGTTAAACCTTTCAGTGTCAATCGGCTTTGAAAGATATCTGAAAACCTGAATTTTCATTGCACTGTCAAGGTAAGCCGGATATGAGGTAAGAATCATAATAATAATGTCGGGGTTTAATTGTTTTAATCTTTCCGATATCTCAAGTCCGTTTACGGCAGGCATTTGAACATCGACTATAGCGATGTCGTAAGAATGTTTTTCTTTAAAAATAAAATCACCGCAGGTACGCATATCTATATTAAATTCTATTTTATAGTTTTTTTGAAGATTACTTATAAGTGACCGTACTTTTTCGAGTATTGATTTATCATCATCACAAAGCAGAATATTAAGCACCGAAATTCCCCCTTTAGAAGATATTATACAACATAATTTTTAATTTGTCATATAAAAAACATCACTTTTGACTTTTTTTAATGCGTTTTTGCCCAAACTGTAACAAATGAAAATCCTTGTGCTATAATAAAATTCGTAAATAAAGGAAAAACAAGTGCATTTAGAAGTTTTGTATTTAGCGGTTTTGATTATGGCACTTCACAGCTACTTCATACATCTGCGATATGATGTGTGAAGTAAAGCGGTGCTGTGCAACGGTACGGAGGTTTGTATAAAATAAAAAGGGAGAAATACTCTTGAATACAGTTGCATTACAGGATTTTCAATCATATGCAAAAGTTAATGACAATGTTATTAACAAATTCAAGAATAAAATTCCTGAAACTTTGCTTAAAATTTGGCAAAATTACGGATTAGGCACTTTTATGAACGGATATATTAAAGTGATTAATCCCGATGATTATCAAAGTATAATTGATAATATATACTTTCCGTATAAAGACGCAGTTCCCATTTTTGTAACTGCATTTGTTGACATAATTACCTTGGAAAGCGGCGAGTATATAAGTATAATGTATTTTCGCTACGGAAAATGTGAACTGATGCTCAAAGATTTTGATTTCTTTTTAAAAAGACTTGCAGACAAGAGCTTTTTAAACGAATTTTTTTCCTTGAATCAGTATTATAAAGCTGTTAACGAACATGGAAATTTGTTGTATATAGAGTGTTTTGGTTATATGCCTTTATTAGCGCTCGGTGGTGACGAAGACACCGATAATCTGAAAAAATTTCAGATACTGGAGCACATAGCGTTGATAAATTCATATTTCCTCATACTGATGTAAATCCGTTCTGCCTGACATCTTGAGATTTATAAAAATTGAGTAATCGGCAATATTGATGTTTAAAGAGAGAGGGAACAAGATGTTAGGCAACGAGATTTAATTTTAAATTTGATAGTATCTTATATGTTTTAGTGGTATCTGCAGTTAATGAGGATACTGCTTTTTTTATTTATATTGTTATAAAATTTATAGGCTCTATGTCAATAGTTGGGGTAAACCCGAAAAAGAAGAATTGAAATGAACAA
>ERZ827452.2517-NODE-2517-length-13541-cov-3.673513_pt1 | contig 13541 bp, 9 predicted proteins | sample MGYA00519866_ERZ827452 | MGnify/ENA primary metagenome ERZ827452 (study PRJEB31778, sample SAMEA3449307) | human gut metagenome | biome: human gut; feature: human-associated habitat; material: faeces | place: United Kingdom | collected 2010/2012 ... | reverse complement strand
CCCTGATCCTGAATGCCAACCATCCTCTGGTACAGTACATTACTGAGCACCAGGATGGTGAGAATGCAGAAATGATCTGCGAGCAGCTGTACGATCTGGCAAAGCTTCAGCACGCACCTCTGTCTGCCGATGCCATGACCAAGTTCGTGGCAAGAAGCAATGACATTATGATGCTGCTGACTAAATAATAAGATAGCTTGTGAAGTAGACAGGTAAAAGCAAAAGGAACTGCAATGTGTGTTTATACACAGGCTGCAGTTCCTTTTTTGGAATGTGGAGACGGAGAATGCGACAGAGGCATAGTGTTATCTTTACGATATTGACTGGGAGAGATCCCGGTCATTTTTTTGAAAAATTTAAAGAAATAGGCATAGCTGGAGAAGCCGAGAAGTTCCTGTACCTCGGTGACGGTCCGGCCCTCTGCCAGCATCGTCTGGGCGAGGTTAGCCCGCTGCACAGAGATATAATGCCCGATGGTGGCATGGGTATGTTCCTTGAACAGGCGCCCGAGATAGTCCTTGTTCAGGTAGAATTCTGCAGCAATGCTTTCCAAGGTCAGTGGCTCTGTCAGATGCCGGTTGATAAAGGCCATGACCTCATTGATGTTTTTCTGGGACTGGGAAATAGAACACTGTCCGGTAGAAGATGCCTGTAGGCCGTGCTGGATCCGGCTATCCAGTATACTTAGCAGAGAGAAAAAATCCGCATAGGCAGAAAGGGAGGGCTGAGGATGCAGCTGCAAATAGTGATCCAGCTGACTGCAGAGCCCGGTAAGCCCGGTGGGAGAAAGCCGGAGGATCGCAGGAGAGAAAGCCGGATCTGCATAAGGCATGAGTCCGGAACCGGCCCCAAGGACAGTATACAGCCAGTCTCTGTTAATATTCAGGACGTAGCGCTCATAGATGGTCAGCTTCTGATTGAACAGCTGATGCACATGGTGAGGCGGAATGATGATCAGAGATCCTTTCGAAACACTGGAGACAGTGTCGTCTAAGAGGACATCCGGGAGATCGGACATTGTAAGATATATTTCCAGAGCGTTGTGCGTATGCGGTCTGGCAGGAGAAGAGGTTCCGTTGTTGCGGTAAGCCAGTTCATAGGGTGCATCAATTGTAAAATAGGGAATAGTCATTTGGGTTTTCATAGGCACTCCAAAGGTCGTTATCTTGCATAAAATTAGTATTTTATATACATATTATTACAACCGTAGAGAAGTTACAATAAGAACATCAAAGAAATACATCAGAGAATGAAAGGAAAGGTGTCTAAATGGAAAAGGTAAGACTGGGCATTATTGGTATTGGGAGTATGGGAACCGGTCATGCAGGCAATGTGTTGAAAGGGATGGTGCCGGATATGGAACTGACCGCCGTAGCGGATATCCGGCAGAGCCGCCTGGACTGGGCAAGGAACAATCTTCCGGAGACGGTCAAGGTATTTGATGATGGCAGGAAAATGATTGATTCGGGAAGCTGTGATGCCGTTCTGGTGGCAACACCACATTATCTGCATCCGGAATTCGTCATCTATGCATTGGAGCATGGACTGCATGCGATCAGCGAAAAACCGGCAGGAGTCTACACGAAACAGGTACGGGAGATGAATGAGGCAGCGGAAAGGTCTGACAGATCCTTTGCCATCATGTTAAATCAGAGAACCAACTGTGTATACAGAAAACTTCACGAAATGATCCAGAGCGGCGAACTTGGGCAGCTACGACGTGTCAACTGGATCATCACCGACTGGTATCGTAATCAGAGCTATTATGATGCGGCGGGCTGGAAGGCAACCTGGGACGGAGAAGGTGGCGGCGTGCTGTTGAACCAGTGTCCGCACCAGCTGGATCTGCTGCAATGGCTGTGCGGCATGCCTGTGAAGGTGAGAGCCTTCTGCCACGAAGGAAAATGGCATGATATCGAGGTCGAGGATGATGTGACGGCTTATATGGAATTTGAAAACGGAGCCACCGGTGTCTTCGTGACTACCACGGCAGATGCTCCAGGAACCAACCGGCTGGAGCTGACCTTCGAGATGGGAAAAATCGTGTGCGAGGAAGGCAGACTATTTTTTGATAAACTGTCCACCAATGTGAGTGATTTCTGCAAAACGGAGAAGGAAGGATTTAAAAAGCCGGAATATTCCAGAATTGAGATTGAGACGGATGGACAAAACGAGCAGCATATTGGTGTATTGAAAGCGTTCGCAGGTCATATTTTAAGAGGAACTCCATTGGTGGCAGAGGGAACGGAGGGAATCCGGGGGCTGACCCTGTCCAATGCCATGCACCTGTCCAGCTGGCTGGACCGCACCGTGGAACTGCCGTTGGATGAAGAATTGTTTTTACGAGAATTGAACAAAAAACGTGCCACTTCCAGAAAAAAGGAAGACACTGATATTGTATTTGATACGACAGGCACTTATTAAGGAGGACAAAAGAATGACAGTAAAAATCACAGGTTTTGCAGATGAAATCGCACCGGAACTGACAGCTCAGATCGCAGGACTGAAAGGACTGGGAATGTCTTATGTGGAGATGCGTGGAGTGGATGGAGAAAATCTGATCTATCACACGGATGAAAAAGTGGAGCAGATCAAGAAGACACTGGATGATAATGGAATCCGGCTTTCTGCCCTGGGATCTCCCTTGGGTAAGATTCTGATCACGGATGATTTCACTCCCCATTTTGAAGAGTTCAAGAGGGCAGTGGAGATCAGCCATAAGATGGAATGCCCGACGATCCGGATGTTCAGCTTCTATCTTCCGCAGGAGAGTGATCCGGCAGCCTATGAGGGCGAAGTCTTCGACAGGATCGGTAAATTCGTGGACTATGCCTCTGCGAATGATACACTGCTCCTGCATGAAAATGAAAAAGATATCTATGGAGCAATGGCTCCGGAATGCAAAAAACTCATGGATACCTTTTACGGGGATCATTTTAAAGCTATTTTTGACTTTGCCAACTTTGTACAGTGTGGGCAGGATACGCTGGAAGCCTATGAGATGCTAAAATCCTACATCGCTTATATCCATGTAAAGGATGCCTTGAAGTCAGACCAGAGTGTAGTTCCGGCAGGCTATGGTGACGGAAATGTGGCGGTGATCCTGAAGCGTCTGTCAGCCTCCGGATTTGATGGATTCCTGTCACTGGAACCGCACCTGTTTGAGTTTGAGGGTTTCCATGCACTGGAAAAGGACGGCAGGAGCATTGCTGTCAAAGAAAAGAAGGTACTCAGCGGTCTTGAGACATTTACCATAGCGCATGATGCTTTGATGAAGCTTCTGGACAACTGCATGTAATTCCCTTACGATGAGGGAGACTGCATCAGGAGGGCGCAGAGGCACCCACCTTCTCAATATACTCTGTGGGAGTATAGCCGGTATATTTTTTAAATACCTGGCTGAAATACTGTGGATTATTGCCGAATCCCACAGACCTGGCAATAGTTTTGATATTGTCATTATGATAGTACACCATAAGGCGGATGGCTTGTTCCATCCGCTTTTTGTTCAGGTAATCGGAAAAGCGGATGCCTTCCTCCTTTACAAATTGCTTGCTCAGGTAGCCGACACTGACAAAGAGATAGTTCTCTGCCAGCCATTTTAAAGACAGGGTCTCACAATCCAGATGGGCTTCCACGTAAGATTTTAAGAGGCTGATGTTGGCACCGCCCTTAGAGGAGGCAGCCTCGTCCTTCTCCTGCAGCAGTACGATCTCCGCCAGCTTCCGGATTTCGGAGGTCTGGGTACAGGAATACAGGCGGCGGAAAAAGTCACAGGCAATATCCAGCGGCGGCTCTTGTCCGGAGTTATCGGGATTCAGGAAAAGTCCCAGGGCGATATTCTTCGCAACATCCGGAGTCATGGAAGGAGTGAAGACGGAATCCAGCAGAGATGGAATATCCGTTTCGGCCGGGGAAGCGGTAAATGCTTCACGCAGCCTGGAAATCCGCCAGGGAGCGGCCATGTTGTTATGGAATTCCCTGGTTTCTCCGGTTTCGGGGCGGATCAGCAGGATCCGGTCATAGCGGGCTATCTTGGATATGATCTGCGCAAACAAATCTTCCGAAGTGTCACCGTGGAGAAAAGAGGCTTCAAAGGTTACACACTGTTGCGGATAATGCAGCTCCTCCAAAGACTGGCGGATCGTTTCCTGATGGACCAGGGTGGGAGAGGACAGGACCAGAAGCGCACTGTTTTTTACATAAATAACAGAAAAGACACTTTCTGCTCCGCAGGAAAGCAGAATCCGCACGATATCCTTTAGAAAGCTTTTCAGATAGGTTTCTTCTACAAAGGAACAGATACAGGCATATAGTCCCTTTTCGGGAAAGGACAGAAGCCCCTGATACTTTTTGAATACCTGGGGAAAATTGTCAGGCTGATCCAACGCTTCCATAACCAGCCCCTGTTCTAATGGTGACTGCATATCCTTCAGCAGAAGTTCTTGCTCCGCCTTCTGCTGTATCTCTTTTTGCTTTTTTTCTTCACGGATTGTATTCAGACAGCTGATCAGCTCCTGCTTGTCCGTGGGTTTTAAGAGATAATAGCGGACCCCGTATTTCATGGCCTGCTTGGCATATTCGAATTCACCGTAACCGGATAACAGGATAAAAGTGATCCGGGAGTCGATGTGGGAGGCACGTTCGATCAGTTCCAGCCCGTTCAAAATAGGCATTTTGATATCCGTGATCACAACATCGGGATAGTCATCACGGATCCGGTCATAGGCTTCCATTCCGTTTTTGGCGGTGGCAATCACCTTGTAGCCGAGGGAGGTATAATCGATCATGGAAGAAAGTGCTTCACGTATGATCTGTTCATCATCTACAATCATCAATCTGAGCATAAGAATCCTCTCTTTCTTTGGGAATGGACAGCAGTACAATGGCCATTCCGTCTTCATTGTATATAGATAAGCCGTACCGGTCGCCGAAGAGCAGCTTCAGGCGGGAGTTGATATTCACCAGTCCCACACCGGAACCCTGGGGAGTGACCTGCCTGTGTTCCAGCTTCCAGATGAGATCATCCTCGAAATGGGAACCGGTATTTGCTACGGTAATCTGGTAGACGGTGTCTTTTTCGGAAATGGTGACGGTGATATGACAGACATCGTCACTGAATTCCAGAGCATATTTTAATGCGTTCTCTACCAGAGGCTGGATACAAAGTGTCGGGACATAAATATGGGAAATGTCATCCGGTACGTGCAGCTGGAAGTCCAGCCGGTCTCCGAAACGGATCTGCTGGATCCGGATATAATCCTTTAAAACGTCCAGTTCCTTTTTTAAGGGGATCAGGTCTTCTTTGCTGTTGACAGCAGCGCGGAACAGATTCCCCAGGGACCGGACCATGGTGGAGATGTCATCGGCACCGTATTTTTGCGCCATCCAGTTGATGGTATCCAGGGTATTGTAGAGAAAATGCGGGTTGATCTGCTGCTGCAGCATCTTGATATTGGTATCCCGGAGCAACAGCTGCTTTTCATAGTTTTTATCCCGCAAAGTCTTTACATTGGATTTCATTTCGTCAAAGCTGACATGCAGCTGCCCGATCTCATCGGTACGGAGACTGTAATCGTAGTGAGCGGTGTCCTCCGGATCCGGGAGTCCCTGTCCGAAGCGGCGGATCTTCTCTACCAGAAGATCCAGATGGTGCAGTATCCTGCGCAGAAGCAACAGTGCCAGAAACAGAGCGATCATCACGACCACGGCGGAGAACAGGATCATCCGGATCAGAACGGTATGGATCGCAGAAAAGAGCGGATCGTAATCCTGAAAATACAGATAATTCCATCCGGTACGTGGAAAATCTCCCTGGATGACAAAGGTCTTTCGTTTATCTATGGAAAGAATAGAATAATGGCTGCTGCCATGATTCAGCGACTGCAGCAGGCTGGAATACTGTTCCGGATGGTAAGTCTCCTGTGGGTAAAACTGCGCATTTCCTGCAAACAGGATAAAACGGGAATGCGTGGAAAGAGAATATCCGGCATTCTCCAGGGCATCACTGATCAGCTGGTCCAGGTCGATCACTATGTACAGGTAAGCCAGATGATCCAGGGTCAGATGGCGAAGCTGCCGGATATCCCGGTAAAGTACGATGGTATTCCCGGGGGAAGCCGGTGCACTCCAGCTGGCACGCCCCTGGCAGGCTGCTGCATTTTCTGCCAGTTCCTCCAGAGGAAAAGCATCCAGATCGGAAGTATTTCCCATACAGATCAGTGTGTCGTCAGGAAGTACCAGACTGATGGATTTGATATAGTCGTCATCAAAAATATAAGGATAGAGAGCCTGATATATCGTCTGCTTTCTCTGGGCATTACGGATACTGGTGGGAGCATCCATGATATCGGTGAGATTCGTCTGAATGATGGTATCGGACAGGATCCGGGCAGAACCGGATTCCACGGTCTCCATTCTTGCAGAGACGAAGGAAGATACATAATTCAGAGACTGTGCATTGGAAGTATACAGCTCACGGGCATAATACTGGGAAAGAAGCTGAATGCCCACAACAAAAGCAAAGAACACAAAAAGCAATGTCGTTGACAGGATCAGTAGTATTTTCTTATATAAAGACAGATTATTAAAACGCTGTGATAAATTGCTCATGGAAAAACCTCCGTATCATGGTTATTATATAGTAAAAATATGGGAAGTTCAATTTTCATCCGTGGGAAGAAAACAAAAAGCCGTTTTTTGAACACTCAGAAACCTTTTTTTGAACACGAAATTATGCAAAATGCCATATGGAATATGGAAAAACTGAAAAAAGTATGAAAATGTGACGAAAAAAATGTAAGATTATGGTTAAAAAGCCATTTTTTTGCATCGACAGAACCGTTATTTAACTTTACCATTATGCAAAATGGACATAAAATAAATTCATCAAAACAACAACGAGGGATGTGCAGGACACATACCCGACAGATTGTATGGGAGGTATAACAAATGAAGAAAAGAATGATTGCAGGTCTTATGGCTGTATTGATGACCATGTCTCTGGCTGCATGTGGAAGCAGCGCAGGCAGTTCTGATGCATCTGGCACAGGCTCCGCTGCCACAGGTGATAACAGCGCAGCACAGGCAGCCAGTGGTGACAAAGTAACCCTGAGCCTTTGCTGGTGGGGCAACCAGACAAGAAATGATGTAACCAAGAAGGCAGTTGACCTTTACATGGAACAGAACCCCAATGTAGAGATCAAGGTGGAGTTTACCGACTGGTCCGGCTACTGGGATAAGCTTTCTGCAATGGCAGCAGGCGGCAACCTTCCCGATATTATCCAGATGGATTACTCCTATCTGCAACAGTATCAGCAGAGCGGCCAGCTTGCTGATCTGAGCCAGTTCATTGACAGCGGTGTCATTGACACCAGCAAGATTGCAGACAGCGTTATCGATAGTGGATCTATTGATGGAACCTGTTATGCATTAAGCCTTGGCAGTAATGCTCCTATGATGGTATATGACAAAGAAATCGTAGAACAGGCCGGTGTAGAGCTTCCCGAGCAGCTGACCATCGAAGAACTGTATGATATCGGACAGACCATTTACGAGAAGACCGGTGTGAAGACCTACTACGATGGCGGCATCAATATGATGCAGGTCATCGCAAGAACCCAGGGATCTCATTTGTTCGATGAACTGGCAGCAGGAACCAAGACTGCAAGCGAAACCCACTTCGCTAATGTAGATAAGTTCAACAAGGCTGAATCCGCTATTTCTCCTGATCTTCTGGCAGAGAAGAACCCGGATGTAGTAGAGACCAAGCCCATCATTGATGGAACCACATGGAATGACTTTTCTTATTCCAACCAGTACATCAGTATTGCCAATACAGCCGGTAGAGATCTGGGAATCACCATGTATCCGACTACCAGCGATGCAACCACCCAACCGATGTTCTTAAAGCCCAGCCAGTTCTTTTCTATTGCTGAGACTTCCCAGAATAAAGAGGAAGCTGCAAAATTCCTGGACTGGTTCACCAACAGTGTTGAGTGCAACAATATCCTGCTGGCAGAGAGAGGTATCCCTGTGAACAGTGATGTAGCAGAAGCAATCAAACCTAATGTGGATGAGAATTCCCAGAAGGTATTTGACTATATCGCAGAAGTATCCAAGATCGCAACTCCTATTGATGATCCCGATCCCTCCGGTAAGGGTGAAGTAGAAGCACAGGCCAAGACCATTGTTGAGAACCTGCGTTATGGAGATACAGATGCAGCGGGAGCAGCAGAAGAATTCGTAACCACATCTCAGAAGATTCTGAGCGAGGCGGCAAAGTAAGACGAGAAGTAAGACTTCTGAAGTAAGACCGTTATAACAAATTGTAATCAAAGGGCGCCTGGATCCCATCCGGCATCGGGCGGGAGCCGGGCGCTTGTTATAGAAACGGCAGAAGGAGAGGAAAAATGAGCAAAGAAAAGACTTCCCCAAAGAGAAAAAGAACATTGGGCCAGTGGCTGGATAGTCCTAACGTATCCGGATATGTGTTTGTCGGACCGTTCATTATCGGATTTCTGGCATTCATGATGGTTCCCATGCTTTTATCTTTTGCATTTTCATTTACAAGATACAATATTTTACAGTCCCCGACATTCATTGGGCTGGAAAACTACATTACCATGTTCACGGATGATCCGAAATTCTGGAAGGTATTCGGTGTCACCATGTATTACGTGGTATTTTCCGTACCTCTTCGTCTGATCATGGCATTGATCGTAGCAATGCTTCTGGTGAAGAGCACCAAGCTGTCCGGCTTTTACAGAGCAGTGTATTACCTTCCTTCCATTATCGGTTCCAGTGTGGCGGTTGCCATTCTGTGGAAAAGAATGTTCGCCAGTGACGGTGTGATCAACGGTCTGTTCGGACTGGATATCGCATGGCTGGGACGTTCCGATACTGCAATCTGGACCCTGATCATTTTGGCAGTATGGCAGTTCGGATCCTCCATGCTGATCTTCCTGTCAGGATTAAAGCAGATTCCCGTAAGCTTATATGAGGCAGCCACCATGGATGGAGCTGGCGGTGTCCATAAGTTCTTCAAGATCACACTCCCCATGCTGACCCCCACGATTTTCTTCAATCTGATCAACCAGTTGATCAACGGCTTTATGGCATTTACACAGAGCTATATTATTACACAGGGAAAACCAAGGGATACCACCCTTTTCTATACTGTATATATGTACCAGAACGCATTTACCTATAACAAACTTGGCTATGGATGTGCACTTGCATGGTTTATGATTCTGGTAGTAGGAATTTTGACACTGATCTTGTTCAAGACCCAGAACAAGTGGGTATATTATGAATCAGAAGGTTGATGGTGAGCGTATGAAAAAAGGATATAAAGAAAAAAGATTTGCTATCGGAGTGATTTATCATATCTTCACCTTCTGTTTTGCCTGCGTGATGATATATCCGTTAGTATGGATGGTACTTAGTTCTTTTAAGGATACCAATGAGATTATAAGAACGGCATCGGAATTGATCCCAAGACACTTCTCTCTGGAGAACTACAAGGTAGGCTGGCAGGGATTTGCCGGATACAATTTCGGAACCTTCTTCAAAAACTCTTTTGTGATCGCAGGTTTATCCACCATCGGAGCAGTGGCTTCCTCTGCTGTGATCGGATATGGCTTCGCAAGAATTAACTTCAAATTCAAGGGATTCTGGTTCGCCTGCATGCTGTTGTCCATGATGCTTCCGTTCCAGGTAGTAATGATCCCGCAGTACATAATTTTTAATAAATTAGGCTGGGTCGGTTCTTACCTTCCTATCATTGTTCCCCAGTGGTTCGGTCAGGGATTCTTCATTTTCCTGAATATCCAGTTCATCAAGGGGATTCCCATGGATCTGGATGAGGCGGCCAGAATGGACGGATGTTCTACCTATACGATCTTCTTCCGTATCATCCTTCCTCTGATCAAACCGTCACTGGTAACCAGTGCAATCTTCTCCTTTATGTGGAGATGGGATGATTTCCTGGCAGCACTGTTATACTTAAGCGATCCGCTGAAATATCCGGTGAGTTACGCTCTGAAGATGTTCTCGGATCCTACCGCAGGTTCTGACTGGGGTGCTATGTTTGCAATGGCAACCTTGTCCCTGATTCCTATATTTGTTATTTTCCTGACTATGCAGAAATATCTGGTAGAAGGAATTGCATCCACCGGTATCAAGGGCTAAAGCTGTCCGGCGGGGAGACTGTTCCGGTTCTCCCCGCTTTTCTTGTTTTCAGATAAAAATCAGAGGAGAGTGTGTTATGGACACTGTTAGAAATCGGATCAAAGCTGTTCTCGAAGCCGTAGAGCAGATGATATATAGTGACAGACAACCGGTAACTTCCGTGAAGATCGCCAAAGCGGATTACCATTTTGAGGAGGAATTCCACAGAGAAGGAAAGGATTTCCGGGATTTCGGCCGCAATGAGACCTGGGGTGAGCTGGATCAGCATTATTTCTTCCTGGCAGATGTGGCGGTCCCGGAGCAGATGGAGGGGCATACAGTCCGTGCCGTGCTGAATACCGGAGCCACAGATATCTGGAATACGGACAATCCCCAGATCATGGCTTATGTGAACGGCAGATTTGCAGCTACGCTGGATATGAACCATCAGTTTATCATTCTGTCGGAGCATGCCAAAGCAGGAGAGACTTACGAACTGGCTTTTTATGCGTATTCCAGTGCGTATGCAGGCACGTTTACCGGTACGAATTTCTTCCGTCTGGAGCTTGCAGTCTACCGGGAAGAGGCGGCGGGACTCTATTATGATATGCAGGCTGTCTATGAAGCTGCGGATCTTCTTCCGGAGGACAATCTGTCCAGAATCGAGGGCTTTAAAGCACTGGAAAGGTGCGTAAATCTGCTGGATCTGCGCAGACCCGGATCCGCAGAATGCTTTGAGAGCATGAAAATGGCGGCGCAGGAGCTGGAAGATACTTATTATACCGACAGAAGACCGAATCCGGTGACGGTGCACAGTATCGGCCATACCCATATTGATGTGGCATGGAAATGGCCTCTGCGTCAGACCAGACAAAAGGCAGTGCGCAGCTTTGAGACGGTACTGAACCTGATGGACAGATATCCGGAATACCGTTTTATGTCCAGCCAGTCACAGCTCTATGAGTTCGTGAAGGAAGATGCACCCGGGGTATTTGCCAGAATCAGGGAACGGATCAAAGAGGGCAGATGGGAAGCGGAAGGAGCCATGTGGCTGGAGCCGGACTGCAATATTTCCTCCGGAGAATCCCTGATCCGGCATATCGTCTATGGCCGCAGATTTTTTGAACAAGAGCTCGGCGCAGAGAAAAATGAAGTATTGTGGCTGCCGGATGTCTTTGGTTACAGCGCAGCGCTGCCGCAGATCCTGCAGAAATCCGGGATTCCTTATTTTATGACCACGAAAATCGGGTGGAATGAGTTCAACCGGTTTCCCCACGACACCTTCCTCTGGAAGGGCATTGACGGAACGGAAGTGTTGACACATCTGATCACTACCAGAAACTATCAGAAGCCGGGTGACCTGAAGATGGTGGGAAACCATTCCACCACTTATAATGGTCTGCAGAATGCCTCCCAGCTCATGGGTACCTGGCAGCGGTATCAGGACAAGGATGTGAGCACCGAGGTACTGACCTGTTACGGCTATGGTGATGGCGGTGGAGGTCCCACGGAAGAAATGCTTGAGCAGAGCAGAAGGCTGGAGCACAGCGTCGTGGAATGCCCTGCAGCAAGACAGACCGGGGTGAAGGAATTCTTTCATATTCTGGAAGAGAAAATGGACAAAAAGCGTCTGGCGGTATGGGATGGTGAACTATATCTGGAATTCCACCGTGGTACTTATACTTCCATGGCACAGAATAAAAAATATAATCGTAAGGCTGAGTTCAAAAACGGCGAAACCGAGCTGTATGCAGCAATGGCATCACTTCTGGATCAAAAGTATCTCTATCCACAGGAACAACTGGAACACAGCTGGAAACTGCTTTTGCTGAACCAGTTCCACGATATTTTACCCGGCTCGGCCCTGGGCGAGGTATACGAAGTCTCGCAGCAGCAATACGGCGAGATCCTCGCGTCCGATGCCAGAATCACCGATGACGCGCTGCACACCGTCGCGGCCCTCGTCAAGACCGACCGTCCCGGCGTGGTCGTGTTCAACCAGCTGGGCTTTGCCCGGGACACCGTCGTCCGCGTCGCCTGCGGGGCGGCGGGCATCACCGACGGCGGACACCCGCTGCCCTGCCATGCCGAAAACGGCGTGCTGACCTTTGTTGCCAAGGACCTGCCCGCCAAGGGCTGGCGGTTCTACCCCTTTGCCGACGCAGAACCCGAGACCCCCTGCGCCGAAGTCACCGAAAACGACGGCGGCTATATCATTGACACGCCGCTCTATCACATCGTGTTCAACGGCTGCGGCGAGATCACCGCCCTGCTGGACAAAGAGGCCGGCCGCGAGCTGATCCCTGCCGGGCATTGCGCCAACGAGCTGCAGCTGTTTGAGGACCGCCCCGACGAGTACGACGCCTGGAACCTGGAAAAATACTACCGCCGCCACCGCTTTGCGCTGGACGGTGCGGCCCGCCTGACTGTGGCCGAGAACAGCCCGGTCTGCTGCCGCCTGCATCTGGAACGCGCCATTTCCCGGTCGCAGCTCGTGCAGGATATCACCCTCTACCCCCACAGCCGCCGCATCGACTTTGCCACCCACGTCGACTGGCACGAGCAGCATGTGCTGCTGAAAGCTGCTTTCCCGGTGGATATCTGCGCCGACCGCGCCCAGTATGACATCCAGTTCGGCAGCATTGCCCGGGATACCCACACCAACACCAGCTGGGACGAGGCCCGCTTCGAGGTCTGCGCCCACAAGTGGGCCGACCTGTCCGAGCCGGGCTACGGCGCGGCGTTGCTGAATGACGGCCGCTACGGCTATGATGTCCATGACGGCGTGCTGCGGCTCTCGCTGCTGCGGGCCGCCACCTACCCGGACCCCCACGCCGACCAGGGGGCCCACGACTTTACCTATGCGCTGCTGCCCCACCTGGGCGACTGGCGGCAGGGCGGGGTCATCCCCGCCGGGTACGACCTGAACGCCCCGGCGCTGCCTCTGGCCGTGGCTGCCCAACCCGCGGGCACGCTGCCTGCCGCGTACAGCCAGTTCCGCATAGATGCCCCCAATGTCGTGTTGGAGACCGTGAAGAAAGCCGAGGATGGCTCCGGCCTGATTTTGCGCCTGTATGAGAGCTGGGGCACCCGCACCCGCGCGGCGTTGGCCCTGCCGGATGATGCCGCTGCCGTGCGCTGCACGCCGATGGAACAGCCCTTGCCCGGAGAAGAAGCCGTGCAGCACAGCCTGCCGCTGACGCTGCATCCCTTTGAAATTTGCACAATCCATGTACAATTTGCGCAGTGACATTCACTGTGGATGCATGATTTTACAGTTTGCACAATTTCACAGCATTGCATTTGTACGTTTTCGCCAAGACGACGGTCGGATTTTGCGCCACCTGCCAAAATCGCGCAAAAAATGCAAT
>ERZ827452.2514-NODE-2514-length-13562-cov-3.004146_pt1 | contig 13562 bp, 16 predicted proteins | sample MGYA00519866_ERZ827452 | MGnify/ENA primary metagenome ERZ827452 (study PRJEB31778, sample SAMEA3449307) | human gut metagenome | biome: human gut; feature: human-associated habitat; material: faeces | place: United Kingdom | collected 2010/2012 ... | reverse complement strand
TCTTATTTCCATTATTACATAATTCTGTTGTATCTGTAAATGACGGAAAATATTAGATACTTACTATGCAAGTATTTAATTCTAAATTCAGAAGTATATTTTTAAAAATAAAAAGGGTCGAATAGTATACTGAAAAATTATACATTGCCCTGGATTTTTAATTTATTCCTATTCTTTTCTCCTAGTTGTTTCTTTTATATCTTTCTTAGATACTTCTTCAATTATAAAAATTGGATACATAATTATGAAGCATACATGAAAAAATTGCTCCAAGTATTAATAAACAAATTGGAATAATATACAAGAAATTTCTGTATGGTATTTTATCATAAAGATATCCTAAAATAGTCATACATACAATCCCCAATAAATAACTTCCACAAGATAAAGCCATAAGTTTCCGCTCAGATAATTTTCTTTTTTTTGTTATCCTTTTCTCCCCTCCCTTATAACAAAATTATACCGAATAATATTAGTATAGTCAATAAATTAAATACGAACATTTATTTTTTCTATTTTTATTATTTAACACTCTCATCATTATTTCAAAAAGAAGGTATCCTGCAAATGAATCATTAAATGACATTTGCAAAATACCTTCTTTTTATTGTTGTAATAATTTCTGCGTTTCTATCTGTATCTGCTGTTTGATCATCTGTTCTAATGGATTCGTTTCCACCATTGTCTGCATAACTTCACTTCCGCCAACGATCTGAGCATATTCAGATTCCATTCCAACATGTGGCATCAATGAAATAAAAAATACAACTACCATAATGATCAAGGAACCTTTGATCAATCCAAGTGCTGCTCCTGCTACCTTGTTAATAAACCCAACACCTGGAACCCTTGTAACTTTATTTGCAAGACGTATTACCACTGAAAAAATAATTTTACATACGATCATCAACCCCATATATGCAATCATATATGCAATTCGATCTGTAACAATCGTTCCCTGGATTTCTGGTACATTTTGAATCACTATTTCTTTAAAATATGCAGCGCCTTTATAAGCGATCGCAAAAGTTAAAATCCATGATGCAAGATTCAGCATACTTTTAATGAGTCCTCTTCGATAACCTATGATCATCTGCAAGATCAAATAGATTCCAAAAACAGCTACGATAATTTCTCCCATATGTACTCCATTCTAGTATATCTCTGATAAATTTGTACTATTTTCATAGGTTATCAGATATTTCTGTCTTTTTCCTGTTGGTGAAATATTGACAATCCGTTTCTTAAAGTCTTTCTTAAACATTTCATGTCCAGCAAAATTCACAATTGAACAATGATAATTTCCAGCCAACAATAATTCTTTCTCTCCTAATAATAATTTATTATATTCTGAAGAGAATTTATGTGACATCAATTTTCTTCCTGTTTTATTATATACGACTGCTTCATATTTTTCTTGATCTGTTTTTTTCTGATCTTCAAATACGAATGCTGCGTAATCATCATTCACCGCAACACTACTCACATCTTTATCAAATGATATCGTTTGCTTTTTAGAAATTGTTTTTCCTACTTTAAAGAAAATCATCTGATCATCTCCAATTGCCACAGCTTTAGAATCACCCATAAAGCTCACTTTCGGAATTACCGTATCTTTAAAATCAAAGCCACCGATCATCTGATCTCCACTGTCTTCACCTTCCTGTCCAAAATTATACAGTGCAACTCTGCTTTTTACATTAATCCCATCAACGACAAGATAACTGACTAAAAGATTTTGTCCATCTGATGACAGATCAATATCCATTGGATATCCATTTTGATCAGATGTGACTTTGATACTTACAAGTTTCTTCTGTGCTGCATCATATAATTCTATATAATTTCCATTATCACCGTGAAGAATTAAAGCAATTACACCTTGTTTTGCCACTTCCAAATCTACGATTGGATAAGATACACTAAATTTTTTCATCTGTCCATCTGAATCAAGTAACGCAATCTCATTCCCATTCTTGGATGCAACTACAATATAGTCCCCACAATAAGATGCCTGTGGATTCTTAATGGAATATGTTTTATTCCATTTTTCATTTCCTTTTCCATCTAAGAAAGAAATCCCATCTTCGCTGTAACAGATCGTTCCTTTCTTATATGCAAATGACTGAAATGATTCTGTCAGCTCTTTTGTGATCGTTTTTACAACCTTCATCCTGTGATATGTCCGATAGCGATATGCAAATATTGTACATATACATACAACCACAAACGCTATGATCAATCCCATACGATATTTTTTCTTTTTTTCTCTTAGAAATAATGCATTTTGAATGTTCTCATTGGAATTGACATAAAGAGAAAACCCTGATTTCGTCTTTTGTTCCATAAAATACCTTCCATTTTCTAATCAATCATCATCTCTGAATACAGGTAAGTATACCTTATTCAATGAAATGTGTCCAGTCTACACATATTTCCTAGTTTAAATATCATCGAAGTGTTCCAGGAATGATCAACTTCTGTCCTGGGTAAATCTGATTTTCATCAGACAATGCATTTGCCTTTTTGATTCTTTGAACAAGCTTCTGGGTCCCATATACCTTTCGACTGATCGATACTAACGTCTCTCCACTTTTTACAGTATATGTATAAGACTTGTATTGCCCAGAACTTACTTTTTGAGTTTTCTGTTTTTGTTTTATTGTGGATTGTATTGTTTTTTGTTCCTTTTTATGTGTTGAAGTTTGTGTTGCCGTATCTAATCTTTTTGTTATTTTTACACTCGTTGTTGGTGATTTTGTTGAAATTTGATCCGACACCCCTTTTCCCATCGTATGCACCGCACCATTTACAACCTCTTTAAAATTTATACTCTGATCTTGTCCAGCATAATAATACATCGTACCTCCCATGATCATCATGATCGTAACTGCTGCTGCCGTTGAAATATTCCGAATCCTTCCTTTTCTCTGATTACTCTTGGTTTTTTTGGATATCTTTTCACGAAACTGCCGGATCAATTTCTCATCTCTTCGACTCTCCATCATTTTTTCATATGTCTGCACCTCTTTTATATCTTGTCTTCGTTCCACAAGATAATTCTGCATCATCGGATTTTTTTCATAATATATATAGTATCCATTTTGCCTTGAGAGATCTTCTCCTCGAAAAACATAAAATGCATCTTCTCCTTCCAGATCATCCATCATATATAACACTTTTCCTTCTCCTGGAAAATTTTCAAAATGTGTCTTTTTTATTTTATCATTGAGTCGAACCGAAAATCCCATTCTTAAAAGTGCCCATCCGATGACATCCAGACCAGAAAACAATCGCTCCTTCTGTTGATATATCTCTCTCCATACTTCATCATCAAATACTGTTTCATCAAGATCCAATTCCAGATTCTGTCCCTCGATCGCTCCTCTTATAAAAATAACAAGATCATTTCCAATCTGCTTTTTCTCTCCAAATAAAATTGCTCCTCTTACATATGTATTTTTGTCCATGGATAAAGAATTTAAAAATGTTATAACGTAATCTTCAATATATACTTTTGTGTGTCCTGCTGGACTTCCAATCTGCCTGATATTTTTAGGCAACTGCTGCTCTGTTTTCACGAAAAAACCTCCTTTTCTTCCATTTCACAAAAACCTTATCATAAAGAGATAAAAATTTTTATCAAACAACGTCGAGATGTTAAAATTTTTTTACATACTTCTTTTCTTTTTGTATACACTAAAAAGAGAATTTAAATCAGGAGGACGATCTATTGTTAAAAAAAATATCTTACTATCATCCAGATTCCCCTTATGCTCTTATGAAATTTCAAAATGATCTGCTACATTATCTCAAAATAAAGCATAAAAAAAATCAGCCCCTCGTCATTGTCTGTATCGGTACAGACCGCGCGACTGGTGACTGTCTTGGACCACTCGTTGGTCAGGCATTGCTTCCTTCTTCTCAATATTCAGTTTTTGGGACTTTAAAAGAACCTATTCACGCTAAAAATCTCAATCAAACTTTTAAAGAAATTTATTCTGTCTGCCAAAATCCTTTCATCATCGCTGTCGATTCCTGTCTCGGTTATGCGCAGCATGTTGGATGTATTACACTCTCCCCTCTCCCACTGCTTCCTGGCCGAGGCGTTTCAAAACAGCTCCCACCGATCGGACAATTATCAATCACTGGAATTGTAAATGTCTTTTCTGATTCCGTTTCAAACGAATCTGTAATTCAAAACACTCGACTTCACACCGTTATAAAATTAGCGGATTTTATCACAAATGGTATAAAATCCGCTAATATCCCTTCTATATATCAAGTTTCATGTCCCCATCCTTGATCAATCCTGCTCTACGCATCGCTTCCGAAATAAAATATGTCAAAAATGCAGGAGCTATGATCTGCATGACCAGTATCATGACAATAACAGTCACTGCAGAAGTTCCTCCTGTTGTCATCGTCTTATATGTCATCATTGGTCCCACAAACCCTGCCGTTCCCATACCAGAACCAATTGCATTATTCGTCATTTTTAAAACTACAGTAGAGATCGGACCAAGAATGGCACTTGTAATGATCGGTGGCAGCCAGATCAATGGTTTTCTTACAATATTGGGAACCTGTAACATCGATGTTCCTATTCCCTGTGCCAATAGACCTCCAATTCCATTCTCCCGTAAACTGGCCGTCGCAAATCCGATCATCTGTGCACAACACCCAATCGTTGCTGCTCCTGCGGCAATTCCAGAAAGATTCAAAATAATTCCAAGTGCTGCTGAACTGATCGGAAGAGTTAACGCCATACCCATCAATACAGAAACAACAATTCCCATCAAAAATGGCTGCTGTTCTGTTCCCCATCGAATCATCTCTCCGATCTGTTTCATGAGATCTGAAATATATGGTCCAACCGTTAACCCCACGATTCCACCACATACGATCGTTGTTAATGGCGTCAAAATAATATCAAGCTTTGTTCTTCCAATGAAAATCCTTCCAATCTCTATTCCTATGTAAGCCGCTACAAATGCTCCAAGAGGCTCTCCTGGGCCACTTAATAGGATTTTGCCACTTGAACTTACACTTCCATTCAATAAGCCAGAAGCAAAAGCTCCGATCATACCCGCACTTGCGGCAGATGCACATACAAGTGTTGATTCTCCTAATTTACTTGCAACTCCAATTCCAATTCCAGCTCCCGTCAATACTTTAGCAATTGATGCAACCATAACGATCATATTTCCTATATCTCCTCCTATGATCGTTCCGGCTTGTTCTAAAATCGTTCCAATGATCAATGTTGCAAATAATCCTATTGCCATTCCTGACAATCCATCTATAAAAATCCGTTTTAAAATTTTCATGCTCCATCTCCCTTTTAACGTAATGTTTTTTTTAGTATAACATACCTATTTTGCTTTACAAGAAACAAAAATACTTCTATACTAAGTCAAAAGAAGTAACTATTTACCAATTTATTAAGGCAGGAGTTTATTTATGTTTCGTATGTGGGGCAAGATTTTTCATGAAAATCATATGTTAAAAGACACTGTAATCTGTATAGATAGTGATCTGAATCGAACTAGAAAAGTATATCAGGCATTGGAAGAGATCTGTTATGAATTTGATCTTTCTAAACCACTCTGGCTTGATCACAATAAAAACGACTTTATCCATCATTCAAAAACCAGATTTAATTCTGACAGTTTTGTAGAAGATATTGATTTTGATTTTCTTGAAATTCAGGTAATTGAAGAAGACTAAATAATTTTATATTTTCTTTTGAAATCGTTTACAAAACCACAAGACAAATGGAGATTATTTATATGAAGGGAAACGGTCACCCCACAAACAATCAGAATATTTCTGAATATGTTGCACTTTTATATCAGAAATATTCGCATAAATTATACTGTAATGCTTTTCATTACACGTCAAATCCAAGTATTGCTGAAGATGGTGTTCAGCAGATATTTGAAAGAATTCTTTTACATCCTGACACAGCATTACATGTACCTGAACACGAGATTATCTATTATCTCTTTGCTATACAGCGTAATGTGATGTATACACTAACTATGGATGAGTATAAAAATTCTCACTATCCTTTAGATTATGATGATGGTAACGATATTTCTCGTAATCTCATTGATCCTGAGGATCTGTTTATCCGTTATATTTATCTTGATTCTCTCAAGATCATTTTCTCAACACTAACACCCGATTTTCGTGATACTATAATTTTTCATTATTTCTATGGATTTAAATATAGTGAGATTGCATGTATGTTTCATATTTCTGAAAGAGCAGTTAAGAAAAGAATTGCTGTAGCCAAGAAACGCGTAAGAACCATGTTTCAGAAAGAGGATTTCCTATGAACAATACAAATAAGAATATTTTTTTATTTTCTGGTTCCCTTTTTTCTTCAAAAATCGGTTTACTATATATAAGGGAGTGAACATTGTATTTTAAACGCATAATAATAACAGCAGGATTACCGATTACAAGATAGCAACAGGCAGTCAAAAAAACAGGACACCCTGTATTCGTCCGTATATAGAATATAATTTTCATTGATGACAGATCTCATCTCTGAATCATATCTCAGATATAATGGATTCTCTCTTATAAATTCCACAAATGTATGGATTCTCATCATCTCCATACAAAATACAACAGGTCAGAGATTAATACTCTGACCTGTTATTCATTTTCTATTTTGTTGTACTTCCAAAGCCGCCATTTCTGACTTCTGTTGCATCATCATCGATCGTAACTCCGTACTGCATAAAGATTCCCTGTACCATGCCAGTTCCCTGTGCCACTGAAACTGTCTTACCTTCATTGGTGTCATTTGTTAATTTTACAAAAATGTGACCTTCATTGTCGGAATAAAAATAATCGCTGTCAATAATACCGACTGTATTATTCATCTGAAGACGGAATTTAAATCCTAATCCACTTCTTGGGAAAATATTTAATACCCAATCAGATTCAATAAAAACTCGGATTCCTGTTGGAATCTTGATTGTTTCTCCTGGTTTTAATTCAAAATCAACCGGACTAAAAAAGTCGTATCCTGCTGATCCTCTAGTTGCTCTCTTTGGCAATTTGATCTGGTCATAGATTTCTTTGATTTCTTCTTCTGAAGCTCCTGGAAAACTATCATCCCAGCTTTCTTTGAACTGTTCAAAACTTACTTTATGAAATTGTGCTATCTTATTCATCTGTATCTCCTAATTATAAATGATATTCTGCGTATCTGTTAATATTTATAACGTTCCTTATTTTATCAAACTAACGAATTTCTTTCAATAGTCCGGCAGTTTTTTCAATCCTTCAAATCGGTATCCCTCTTTTTTTAGGTTTATGATCACTGTCTCCAACGCTTCTGCGTTTGATCGCGATATATTATGTATGAGTGGGATCGCACCTTTATGCGTATATTTTTGAAAATGTTCTATCACATAGTCTTTTCCAGGCTGTTGATCTACCTTAAAATCCACGTAAGCCATACTCCAGAAAATTGTCCGATATCCCATCTTTTTGGTTAATGCTAGTGTTCTCTCATTATACTCTCCCATTGGAGGCCGGATAAAAAGATCCATATCATATCCTGTTGCTTCTTTACAATACTGTGCACAATCTATGATCTCCTGTTTATTGTCGCGATCTGACAATGTTGGCATACTCTTATGATGCACCGTATGATTTCCCACGATATGCCCCTCTTTTTTCATACGCTTTACAAGCTTTGCTTCCTCTCTGATAAATGGTTTTGTTACAAAAAAAGCTGCTACAACTTTCTGTCTTTTCAAAACATCCAGAATTTTTGGAGTAAATCCATTTTCGTATCCGCAATCAAACGTCAGATAAATCTTTTTTTCTGTGCATTTTGGATCTACATAATATGCATCATATTTTGACAGATCTATTTTCTGTGAAACCTCTGGCTGCTGATGTTCTTCATTTCTTTTAAACCACCAACTTTCAATCCCTTGTGAAACATTTCCCCCCGTCTTGTATATCTGTATTGTTGAATCTCGATGTGTATCCTGCTTTTTCTTTTTCTGCTCTTCGATTTGTCCCCTGCATCCACTAAGTAATATTCCTGTTATACAAACTAAGATCATCTGAAAAATCCTTCGATATTTCATAAAAGCACCCACACAACCCCTTTTTCTTATATGTATTATCCAATTTCTCACTTTATAAGTCTTTTATAAAATCTTTTAATATCTGCAGATCTTCATCTGTTAGCTGACATTCTCTGGAACTTGCAATCTCTCCCCAATGCTCTTCGATATTCGCTACCTGTTTCTTTTCTTTTTTTATCTCTTCTTTTTTCTTATTTTCTAAATTTTCTTTATAATTTTGTTTTTTTGTATAATTCAACATTCGATTTGGTAATATATTTTCCAAATAGTTGATCAGATTAATTTTTATTTTCCTCTTCATCTGATCCATTTTTGTTAAATAATCCATCATAAAGATGGAAATTCCACATACAACTCCAATGATCAAATTTCTTCCCCAGAAATTAATATCTGCATTCATTGCTATTCCACGAATAGCGCCCAGACATCCAAGACCTACACAGATAATTGCACAAAACCCTGGAATCTGTTCCAGGAAAAACGAATTTATCCCCAATATCTTGTCCGCTTCAAAATATTTATCCACAATACAGCTGATATTATTCACTTTTGTTTGCAGATTATAATAGTTTTCTATTTTCTTTTTTAATGTGCCGATCCAATACCGTTTTGGTCTCTCCATTTCTTCTGAAGATACTAACAATCTATGATAATTTGCCCAAACTATGACCTTAGTAAGAACTGCGATTACCATTGCTGTTATAAATCCTTTCATAAAAAAAGTTTCCCTTAACATTTCCATAGATACCACTCCTTTTCATCATATATATGTTACTTATGATTATAAAAGGATATCTATCGAAACTTAAGAGAAACCGTCCTACAAAGTTAGACTACATTCTGTCTAATATTCCAAGAACCAGACGAACAATGTGTTTTATTGCCGCTTTTTCAAATTCTTCGTAACTTCCTGCTGCTTCCTGATCTGCTTTATCAGAGATCGCACGAAGAATGATAAATGGAATCTGATTTAAATGTGCTGCCTGTGCCATCGCTGCACCTTCCATCTCTGCACAGTATCCATCAAATTCATTGATCAGATAATGTTTCTTCTCATTATCTGAAATAAACTGATCACCACTGACTACTCTTCCAACATAGCTGTGGATATCTGGATTCACTTCGTCACATGTCTTCTTGGCAAGTTCGATCAGATCTTTATCTGCCTCAAAATAAGAAGTATCCATTCTAGGGATTTCCCCAACTTTATATCCAAAAACAGTTGCATCTACATCATGCTGAACTGCATCTTTGGAGATTACAATGTCCCCAATCTCAATGTCTTTATATAGTCCACCTGCAACACCTGTATTGATCACAGCTTTTACATCAAAACGATCTGCAAGAATTTGTGTGCATAATGCCATATTTACCTTACCAATCCCACTCTGCACGATCACAACTTCTTTATCTTTTAACTTTCCACAATAAAAATCCATACCTGCACAGGTTACTTTTTCTTTTTCTTCCATAGCTTCAATCAGCTGACTGACTTCTTCTTCCATGGCTCCAATGATACCAATCATATGTTATCTCCTTTTCTTTTATGTTGATTTCAGTTTACGAGAAATCATAATTTATGTCAAATAAGAATCTCTTGAAATACACACTCTCTTGCACTATAATTTGTTGTGTATCTAGGCATTTTACCAGATACTTAATTTTTGAAATATATTTACAGGAGGATAATAGAATTATGGTATATAAAACAAAAGGAACTTGTTCCAGCGAAATTGAATTTGAGGTAGAAAATGGAATCTTAACAGATATCCATTTTGTTGGTGGATGTCAGGGAAATACAACTGGTGTCGCTGCATTAGCAAAGGGACTGCCTATTGATGAAGTTATCGACAAATTATCTGGAATTCAGTGTGGTTTCCGTGGAACTTCTTGTCCAGACCAGCTTTCTAAAGCACTGATCGCGTACAAAGAAAATAATTAATCGGGGTGAAAAGATCATGAAACGAATCGTATTAACCGGTGGAGGAACTGCCGGACATGTTACACCAAATATGGCACTTGTACCGAAACTGATCGATGAAGGATATAATATTTATTATATTGGTTCTTACGAAGGTATGGAAAAGAAACTGATCGAAGATATCGGTGTTACTTACTATGGAATTTCTTCTGGAAAGCTTCGCCGCTATTTTGATATCAAAAACTTCTCTGATCCATTCAGAGTTATCAAAGGATTTTTTGAAGCAAAGAAGATCTTAAAGAAACTTCGTCCAGATGTTGTATTTTCCAAAGGTGGCTTTGTCACTGTGCCTGTTGTGATTGCTGCCAAACAGCTCCATATTCCCGTGATCATTCATGAATCTGATATGACTCCAGGATTAGCAAACAAGTTAAGTATTCCTAGTGCAAGTAAAGTATGCTGCAACTTCCCTGAGACAGTAAAACTTCTCCCTGAAGGAAAAGCTGTACTAACAGGTTCTCCGATCCGTGAAGAATTATTTACAGGAAAATGTGAAGAAGGACTTCGTCTGTGTGGATTCACAGAAGAAAAACCTGTACTTCTTGTTATTGGTGGAAGTCTTGGATCTGTTGCGATCAACAATGCGATCCGCAGTAACATTGATGCGTTACTTGAAAAATACCAGATCATTCATCTGTGTGGACGTAATAACTTAGATGAAAGCCTTGAGGGCAGAGAAGGTTACAAACAGTTTGAATATGTCAAAGATGAGTTAAAACATTATTTTGCATGTGCAAATGTTGTTGTGTCCCGTGCTGGAGCGAATGCGATCTGTGAGCTTCTTGCACTTAGAAAGCCAAATATCCTGATTCCTCTTGGATTAGAAGCCAGCCGTGGAGACCAGATCCTAAATGCTGAATCTTTTGAGAATCAGGGATACAGCTATGTGCTTCAGGAGAAGGATGTTACAAGCGAAACTTTATTGAATGCTGTTAACAGCGTTTATGAAGATCGTGATAAATATATTGAAGCTATGCATCATAGTAAGCTTGCAAATCCGATCGAGACGATCGTGAATCTGGCAAATCAATTAGCTTCTCGAAAAAAGAAACGATAATTTTATCAATTGCTCATAAAAAACGAGAGAAATTAAAAATTTCTCTCGTTTTTTATTTTTACATGTATTATATCCAAAAAAATTAAAAAATTAGCATATTTTTTAATTTTTTATGTTATACTTCTATTATTATTAAAATTCACTTTATATTTTTTAAGGAGGACAACTATGGATTATCACATTTTAAAAAAATATCGATATACAAACCGAAATCAATTTGAATCTCTCTATTCTTCCCGATATGAAAATGAACTGGCATTCCATTATGATTTTGAAATTCATGGTTTTCCATGCTTTTCACTCCCAACTACCGAAATTTTAAATTTAACATCAAGAATCTATAAACTTACCCAGACTTTAATCTATTTAAAATCAAAACTCCCTCAGATTGCTCTGGAGCAATATACTCAAACTTGTCTTGTAGATGAAGTAAAACTTACAAATGAAATTGAAGGCGTAAATAGTACTCGACATGAGATCCAAGATATATTAAATACACAATCGATCACAAAAAAAAATATGCGTCTTTATGGATTAGTTCAAAAATATAATTTACTAAAAAATTCTGAAAAAATTTCAATTCATAATTGTTCTGACATTCGAAATATTTACAATGAATTAGTGAGTGAAGAAATTAAAAATAATGATCCTTTGAATCTTCCAGATGGAATTTTTTTTCGAAGAAAATCTGTTTCCGTTTACAGTCCACATATGAAAAAAATTCACCGTGGAATATCTGGAGAAACCGAAATTATTGCCTGTATGGAAAAAGCTTTATTTATATTGCATAATAAATCCATTCCTCCTTTGATTCGAATCTCCGTCTTTCATTATCTATTTGGATATATCCATCCATTTTATGATGGAAACGGAAGAACAAATCGTTTTATCAGCAGTTATCTTTTATCCAAGGAATTAGAGCCTCTGATCAGCTATCATTTAGCAAAAACAATAAAACAAAATATTTCCAAATATTATAAAAGTTTTGATTATACAAATGATACTGATAATCGTGGTGACCTGACTGGTTTTATTACAAATTTTCTAGAAATTATTCTTGCATCCATTGAAGCATTAATCGATTCTCTGGAAGACAAAATAGAACGTTTGCATTATTTCGAGCGAATATTATTGTCTAATTTTAAAGATAAAACGGATTATGGAATTCTTCATTTACTATTACAGAATTCTTTATTTGGTCTGGAACCATTGTCTGCCAGAGAAATAGCTGAAATGCTTGATAAATCTTATGTTACGATTAATAATCGTTTGAAGAAAGATTCCATCAAAACACTATTACAATCTGATATACCTCATAAATATGATTTGGATTTAGATAATTTAAAAACTTTATGATTAGATAACAACAAAACACGAGACTGCTACCTTCTATGGCAATCTCGTGTTTTTATTTTTCAGAAAAAACTATACGCTACTATTTATTTTTTCATTATTTCACTTTGCAAGATCTTACTGCACTGTATGCACCGTAAACTTTAGATTTTCCTACTGTCTTGTATGCACGTACTTTTACAAAATATTTTTTATTTGCTTTTAACTTCTTGATGACTTTCTTATATGTCTTGTAAGATTTTACTGTGTATGTCTTTGCACCTTTGAAGTTTTTCTTAGTTGCGATCTTGATCTGGTATCCAGATACGTTTTTGTCTTTCTTCCATGTAACTGTTAATTTTTTCTTTCCTGCTTTTACTTTTGCTGTCTGTTTCTTAACTGTTACTTTTTTGACTGGTTTTACAGCTGGCTTTGTTGCTGTTGTTGTAGCTGCAGGCTTTGTTGCTGTTGTAGCATCTGATGGCTTTGTTGCTGTTGTATCTGACTTGTTTGTATATGTAAATTCTAATGTCTTATTATATCCAGTCGCTGTTACAACAATGTTATATGTACCTTCTGCTTTTAATGCATCTGCTGTTGTCACCAATGTTCCATCTTCATTGATCAATTTTACAGATCCTTTTCCTGATGCTGCATACTCTTTTCCGTTCACAGATACTTTCTGAATATTTTTTACAAAGTTTGCAAAATCATCTGCCTGTACATCTTTTGCTGCTACTAATGCAGGTGCTTTAACATTATTGTTATATACTGCCACAACATTATCTGTAGTTAAGGTAAAACTTGTGCTAAATGGTACATATTTTGAGCTTTTATCTGTTACATTTAATGTATACTGTCCTGGTTTCACACCTGTTGCATTATATTTTAATGTTCCATTTTCAACACTGACGTTTGTTAACCCTTCTACTGCATATTCTGCATCATACGCTTTTGGTAATGTTGGCACAGTTACTTTTGCACTTCCTGAAGTTACATCTGCATTTTCAACTTTAAATGCACTTGTATCAAACTTATATGGTACATATGTATCATCAATATCATATTT
>ERZ827452.2508-NODE-2508-length-13607-cov-2.689714_pt1 | contig 13607 bp, 10 predicted proteins | sample MGYA00519866_ERZ827452 | MGnify/ENA primary metagenome ERZ827452 (study PRJEB31778, sample SAMEA3449307) | human gut metagenome | biome: human gut; feature: human-associated habitat; material: faeces | place: United Kingdom | collected 2010/2012 ... | reverse complement strand
CTGTGCTGCTGCTTCTTCATATCCGGAGCTTCCGTTAAACTGTCCGCCACTGAACAGACCTTTGATCTTTTTGAATTCCAGCGTCGGATACAGCTGCCGTGGATTGATGCAGTCATACTCAATTGCATAGGCGTTCTTAACAATCTTTGCATGTTCCAGTCCCGGAACAGAATGGTACATTTCATCCTGTACATCTTCCGGAAGAGAACTGGACATACCTCCAATATACATTTCATTCGTATAAAGTCCTTCTGGTTCAATAAATACCTGATGACGTTTTTTATCCGCAAAACGAACGACCTTGTCCTCGATAGATGGACAGTATCTCGGTCCGGTACCTTCAATCATACCGGAATACAATGGCGAACGGTCCAGATTATTACGGATGATCTCATGCGTTTTTTCGTTTGTATAAGTCAGCCAGCAGGACTTCTGCTGGATCTGTACAGACTCCGGATCCGTTGAAAATGAGAATGGAACTACTCTTTCATCGCCAAACTGCTCTTCCATTTTGGAATAATCGATCGTATTTCCGGCAATTCGTGCCGGTGTTCCTGTCTTAAAACGGAACATTTCAATTCCATGCGCTTTCAGGGAATCTGTCAGATGGTTTGCTGCCTGCAGACCGTTTGGTCCGGTGTATGTGATCATCTCACCGGTCAGACATCTTGCGCGAAGATAAGTTCCTGTGCACAATACGACTGCCTTACAATGATAAATCGCACCTGAAAACGTTTTCACGCCTGTTATTTTCTGAATCTCTTTTCCATTTCCCAGCGCTGCTGTTTCCGTAATAATTTCAGAAACTTCTGCCTGACGGATGGTAAGATGATCGGTATTCTGAAGCGTCTTACGCATCTCCATACTATAATTCATTTTATCTGCCTGCGCACGCAGTGAATGAACGGCCGGACCTTTGGATTTATTTAACATCTTGGACTGGATAAATGTCTTATCGATATTTTTTCCCATCTCACCACCGAGCGCATCGATCTCACGAACCAGATGTCCCTTGGAACTTCCTCCAATATTCGGATTACACGGCATCATCGCTATACTGTCTACACTCACGGTAAAAATAATTGTTTCCAGTCCGAGTCTTGCACACGCCAATGCTGCCTCGCATCCGGCATGTCCGGCTCCGACTACAACCACATCATATTCTTCCTCTACATACGGAATCTTCTTCTCTTCCATTTTTCTGTCCTCAACTCATATAAGATTTTGAATGATTCTCTTTCACATTACAATCTGCAACTTATTTTTTATTTACCCATACAGAATTTACTGAAGATTTCATTTACCAGATCATCTTCCACAGATTCTCCGATAATATTTCCAAGTTCCTCGTAAGCATTCATCAGATCAATGGAATAAAAATCTTCCGGCATATCATCTGCAATACTCTGCAATACTAAATGTAAACTTCGTAAAGCTTCCTGTAAAGATGTTTTATGTCTGATATTCGTAATATAAACTTCATCATTAAATGTAACTTCCCCTGAGAAGAACATTTCTTTGATCGTTTCTTCAAGATCATCCATTCCGGTCTGCTCTTTTGCAGAAATTGATATCATTTTTTTATCCAGATGTTTTCTGATATCTTCCACAGTTGTGACCGGACTTAAATCAGATTTATTTAACAAAACGATTGCATGTCTGTCTTTCAATAATTCCATGATCTCATGATCATTTTCATCTAACGCTGTGGATGTGTCAACTACATAAATAACAAGATCGGCATTATTCAAATATTTCTTTGCACGTTCCACACCGATTTTTTCCACGACATCTTCCGTGTCACGGATTCCGGCGGTATCAATGATATTCAATAAAATACCGTTTAAATTAATCTGTTCTTCCAGAACATCTCTTGTTGTTCCCGCAATATCTGTAACGATTGCCTTCTCTTCTCCAACCAGAGAATTTAAAAGAGAAGATTTTCCGGCATTCGGCTTCCCAACAATAACAGTTGAAATACCTTCTTTTAACATTTTTCCATTATCACTGTTTGCAAGCAGTTTATCAATTTTTTTTATCACATCCGATACTATACCGGATAGTTTTTCCGGATATCCATCCAGACTGATGTGCTCCGGATCATCTAATGCACTTTCGATAAATGCAATCTCATGTAAAACAGTTCCGCGGATTTCTTTAATTTTTTCTGAAACAGAACCGGAAAGCTGGCTCAACGAACTTTTTAATGCAAATTCATTCTTGGAATTGATAACATCAATAACGGATTCTGCCTGTGAGAGATCAATTCTTCCATTTAAAAATGCACGTTTTGTAAATTCACCCGGCTCTGCAGGACGCGCCCCATATTTGATAACGGTTTCTAAAATTCTCTTCATGACATAAACGCCGCCATGACAATCTATCTCAACCGTATCTTCCCTGGTATAACTTTTCGGTCCTCTCATCAGAACAACCATAACTTCATCGATCACTTCATCTCCATCATGAATATGACCATAGTGAATTGTATGCGTTGGCATATCTTCTAACTTTTTCTGATTCTTCATTTCAAAAATACGGTCTGTGATAGAAACTGCCTCGTCTCCGCTGATTCTTACGATTCCGATTCCTGAACTTGTCATTGCAGTTGCAATTGCAGCAATGGTATCCGTACCCATAGTGATATCCTTTCCATGTACAAAACTGCACGCCGCAAAACTTCATAAGAATCTGCCATATCATTTCCGGCATTTTCATAAAGCTTTGTAACGTGCAGCTTCTGGTCTTTTAAATTCTATACTTGAATTTATCTTTCTCTATCTCTTTTTAATGTAACAACCACATGTCTGTATGGTTCTTCGCCTTCGCTGTGTGTTGTTACAAATTTATCATTCTGCAATGCAGAATGGATAACTCTTCTCTCAAAAGGATTCATTGGTTCTAAAGAAACAGGACGTTTTGTTCTCTTTACTTTGTATGCAATGTTCTTTGCAAGATTCTCCAATGTCTCTTTTCTTCTCTTGCGGTAATCTTCTGTATCAATCTTAACTTTAATGTATTCCTCAGAATTTTTATTCACTGCAAGGTTTGCAAGATACTGCAGGGAGTCGAGAGTCTGTCCTCTTTTACCAATGAGGATACCCATGTCATCTCCTTTCAGTTCTACGTTGTAAGTATTACCATCTTCTGCTTTTTCAATAATGATCTCAACTTTAAGATCCATAGCAGCAAAGATTTTCTGTAAAAATTCTGTGATATCACCTTCTACAGAATATTTCTTACGAACTTTGATCACAGCATCTTTTCTTGCGATTCCTAAAAATCCTGTGCTTCCTTTTTCGATTACTTCATATTCAATCTGATCACTGGTAGCTCCAAGTTTTATAAGAGCTTCTGTGATAGCATCATCGACTGTTCTTGCTGATACTTCAATATACTCCATAACAATAACCTCCACATATACGTTATCTTACCAACACGTTTTTGAAAAATAATCTGTTAGTTTTTCTTATTATTTCTCTCGTTAAATTCACGGACCAGGTTTGCTTTTGCAGCCATACTTCCAGGTTTTGCATTCGCTTTCAATGCATTTGCCTTCTCAAGTTCAAGTTCTTTCTCTGCCGTTGTCTTAACGGAACTCTTGGAACTTGCTGTAACCTGTCTTGTGTTCATACGTGCAGCATTGGAAATCTGGTTTTCGGAGATTCCCATTTTCTCACGTTTTTTCTTTGCTTTTTCCTGATTCTTTGCAATAATATCATCCAGATCGATCTTATCAAAATGTTTATTTAAGAAGAACTGCTGGATACTTCTTACAACCGCACTTGCGATCCAGTAGATACCGAGACCGACCGGAACAGTAAAACACATTACCAGGGAGAATAATGGCATGGTGCGGTTCATCATCTTCATCTGCTGAGCCATCTGGTCATTATCTCCGCCTGCTGTTGCAGCCGTTGGCATTAACTTGATATTTAAAACCTGTGTCAAATAAGAAATCACAGGAATCAGCAATGCAAGAACTGCCATCAGAATACTTCCACCTGCAAATGCAGCTTTGATGATCTGAAATGGAGTATCTGAAATATTTAATCCTATAAAGTTGTTTACATGAGAAACTACACCATATGTAGAATCAATGGAATCTGTGAGCGCCGGGAATGACTCTCTTAAGGAATCCCATCCGGTAGAACTCATTTTTGATAAAACATCTACTACATAATTCTGTAATGTTGTTGTATCTGTTGCCGTAAAATCAACCTGTACTGTGTTCAATTTTAATGTGCTCATCAGGTTTGTCATAATATCCTGATAGCCGCTTGTTGCCATGATCTTATCAACCAGATCAAGATAAACATCCTTCACACTGCTGATATAGGCAGGAACATTCATAAATACACGGTACAACGCCAAAAGTAAAGGCATCTGGATTAACATCTGCACACAGCTGCCTGTCGGTGAAACACCATACTTCTCATAGATCTGCTGTGTCTCAGCCTGCATATTCTGCATGGATACGGTATCTTTCTTATCCTTATACTTTTTCTGGACCGCCTGAAGCTCTGGGTTCATCTTCTGAGATAACTTCGAGAACTTCTGCTGTTTATAAGTCAATGGGAACATTAAAGCATAAATAACAATGGTAAATAAAATAATAGAAAGACCTACGTTGGAAATTCCAACTTTTTCCATTAAAATATACATGCCATTCATTATCCAGCCAAGTAATTTTGCAATTGGTCCAAGAATGGCACCATTGTATGCTGTTAATAACATCTCTGACACTGAAAATACCTCCAATTATGGAACGGGATCATATCCGCCTTTTGAAAAAGGATTACATCTTATAATTCTCCAAAGCGCTAACGCCCCACCTTTGACAGCTCCATACTTTTCGACAGCCTCTAACCCATAGGTGGAACAGGTCGGGTAGTATGGACATTTTGTTGTTTTCATCGGAGAAATATACTTTCTATAAAATTTAATCAAAGCAATCAATATTTTTTTCAAAATGATTCCATCTTCTTTTCTAAAATCTTTACTTCAAAATTTTATGAAGACCTCCAAGATGTAACAAAGCACTTTCCACTTCATGATATGAAATGTCTTTTGCTGTATTTCTTGCGATGACTACAATGTCTAAACCACTATTAAACATGTCTTCCTGTAGCCGGTAACTTTCTCTGATCAATCGGGTTACATGATGTCTTATAACACTATTTCCTACTTTTTTACTTACCGATATGCCTAACCGGTTTCTTTCTGTATCGTTTTTCAGAACGTACATCACCAGATAACGATTTGCATAAGACTTTCCTTTTTTATATACGTTCTGAAAATCCCTGTTTTTCTTTAATGATTCTGAATATTTCATCTAATATTCCTTTGCCAAAAATTGATCATAAAAGAAGAAAAGACCACAAATATGTGGCCTATGCTGATAATTTTTTTCTACCTTTTAATCTTCTTGCAGCCAATACTTTTCTTCCGCCTGCAGTACTCATTCTGCTTCTGAATCCGTGAACTTTCGCTCTCTGTCTCTTTTTAGGTTGGAATGTCATCTTCATGTCACATACACCTCCTCTACAATTCAAACATTTATTTTACTCAATGTTATGATAAGTCTACTTCAATAGCGACAAAACATCATTTTTATTTATATCAAAATAATCGGACAAAGTCAAGCAAAATCTCATAAAATAAGGCTTTTGCAAATATTTAGTTTTCCACTTTCTGTGATTTTCGTTTTTTTACCACTATATATATAAGGAAGAAATGCATTTTATCTATATATGGTATAATGTTATACACATAGAAAATCAAAAATTTTTCCACAGAAAACCCAGTATTTATGCCGTTTACATAAGTTATCCTCAATTTGTGGATAACTTGTGGACAATTTCTTGATAATATCATCATAACTTGTGTATAAATGTGTACAATCCTTATTTTTCCCGGTCTATAACTATTTTTCCATTATTAACAATAACTTCTAGTATATTCACATTAAGCGTTAAAACGCCCATATAGCCACTTTTTTTATCAACGCCCTATCCCCAGTCCTTCCACAATTAAACGTTGATAATTCCGCAAAAATAGTGTAGGATAGCATTATATAGAATTTTTTAGAGTTTTTTAAGCAGTTAATCTTAACTGCTATATTTTAGTGCTATCAGAAAACGGAGTTAGAAAATGGACAAGATTTTGGAAAAATGGGATGAAATTTTACAGACAGTAAAAACAGAGCATGATGTCAGCGACATTTCTTTTGATACCTGGATCAAACCTCTGGAAGTTTTTGGTGTTGAGGGAAATACCCTCTATATCCTTGTTCCATCTGAACAGATGACTTTAAGTTATATCTCAAAAAAATATTATCTTCCTTTAAAAGTAGCAATTGCTGAAATTATCGGAACCGAATATGAGATTCAGTTTATTTTACCGGAACAGACCAGGAATATCAGACCTTCCAATAATAAAGGAAAGAAAACACCTGAACCTGAAGCTTCCAAACGTTCCAACTTAAATCCAAATTACACATTTGATACTTTCGTTGTCGGCAGCAATAACCGTTTTGCACAGTCTGCCTCACTGGCAGTAGCGGAATCTCCGGGAGAAGCTTACAACCCTCTTTATATTTATGGTGGACCTGGACTTGGAAAAACCCACTTGATGCATTCCATTGGACATTTCATCCTGGAAAGAAATCCGGAAGCAAAAGTTTTGTATGTTACTTCCGAGGAATTTACCAATGAAGTTATCGAATCTATCCGTAGTGGTAACGCCTCTGCGATGAATAAATTCCGTGAAAAATACAGAACCATCGACGTTCTCATGATCGACGACGTTCAGTTTATTATAGGAAAAGAAAGTACACAGGAAGAATTTTTCCACACGTTCAACGCTCTCCACTCCGCAGGCAAACAGATCATTTTAACATCGGATAAACCGCCAAAGGATATGGAAACGTTAGAAGAACGAATCCGTTCCCGTTTCGAATGGGGACTTATGGCAGACATCGGAGCTCCTGATTACGAGACGCGAATGGCAATCCTTCGCCGGAAAGTGGAATCTGATGATATGTCCTTAAGCGATGACATTTTAAATTACATCGCAAATAATATTAAATCCAACATCCGTGAATTAGAGGGAGCTTTGAACAAACTCCTCGCTTACTCGAATCTGGAAAAAACAGAGATCACCATGGAGATTGCCAAGAAAGAACTTCAGAATATTATCACACCGGACAAGCCAAGAGAAATCACTCCTCAGCTTATCATTGAAGTTGTTTCGGAACATTTCCAGATTTCACTGGATCAGATGATCTCAAAAAACAGAAGTAATGAGATTGCAAGACCAAGGCAGATTGCCATGTACCTCTGTAAAACCATGACGGATATTCCATTGGATTCCATCGGTTCCTTACTGGGCGGAAGAGATCACTCGACCATTATCCACGGCATCAAAAAAATTGCGGATGAGTACGATTCCAACGAACAGACACGCAATTTAATTGAAACTATCAAGAAAAAAATCAATCCAAACTAAAGTTATCAACTTTTTTTTGAGTTATTAACAAAATTTTGTGGATAACCTGTTCAAATCATGTTTAATTTATGTTTAAAGTTTTGGATAACCTACTTTTCAAGATGAATTTCAAATTTTTTCTGAGGAGGCTTAAAATTTTAATTCACATTTTATCCAAGGTTAATCCTCATGCTTTTCACATAGTTATACAGTCGGATTTTTCGGACAAGCCCTTATGTTTTCAAGGGTTGCAGGGTTATTCACTTATTCACACACACTAATACGACTACTTTTAATATCTTTTATTAATTATATTTATTTTGGCTTTCGCCAAGCAGGAAGGAGTTATTCACATTATGAAATTAATCTGTTCTAAATCAAATCTGCTTCATGGAGTTAACATTGTGTCCAAAGCTGTTCCAACCAGAACCACAATGGCAATCCTTGAATGCATTTTAATTGATGCTTCTGCTAATGAAATCAAATTAACAGCAAACGATATGGAACTTGGAATTGAAACTAAGATTGAAGGAGAAATTGCAGAGAGGGGAATCATTGCATTAGATGCTAAGATTTTTTCTGAGATTGTCCGTAAATTACCGGACAGTGATGTTGTGATCGAAACAGATTCCAATTTTAAAACTACCATTACCTGTGAGAAAGCAAAGTTTAACATTGTTGGAAAATCAGGTGATGATTTTTCCTATATTCCATTTATTGAAAGAAATGAATGTATTTCAATCTCCCAGTTTACTTTAAAAGAAGTGATTCGTCAGACGATCTTCTCAATTGCTGACAATGACAACAATAAACTGATGACGGGTGAACTTTTCGAGATTGAAGAGAATCAGTTAAAAGTAGTTTCTCTGGATGGACACAGAATTTCCATCCGTAATATTGAATTAAAGAATAATTACGATCATAAGAAAGTAGTTGTTCCTGGTAAAACACTTCAGGAAGTAAGTAAGATTTTACCTGGAAGTGCAGAGGAAGAAGTCAATATTTTCCTTTCAGAGAATCATATTGTATTTGAATTTGATGATACTACAGTTGTATCCAGATTGATCGAAGGAGAGTATTTCAAGATTGAGCAGATGCTTTCCTCTGATTATGATACAAAAGTTAAGATTAATAAGCGTGAATTATTAGACTGTATCGACCGTGCAACACTCCTCGTAAAAGAGGGTGACAAGAAACCAATTATCATGAATATCACAGATGGAAATATGGAATTAAAGATCAATTCTTTTATTGGTTCCATGAATGAAGATATTGATATCGCAAAAGAGGGAAAAGATATCCTCATTGGATTTAATCCGAAATTCTTTATCGATGCATTGAGAGTCATCGATGAGGAAGAGGTTTCTCTTTATATGGTAAACCCGAAGGCTCCATGTTTTATCAAGGATGATGAAGGAAAGTTCATTTATCTGATTCTTCCGGTAAACTTTAACGCAGCCACTAACTAAGAAAGGCAGAAAGATGATCACAGTAAATATCAGAGAGACGGATGAATTTATCAAACTGGGACAGGCTTTGAAAAAAGCAGGTCTTGTAGAATCCGGAGTAGATGCAAAGTTTTTTATTCAGGATGGACAGGTAAAATTAAACGGCGAGACAGAGCTTCAGCGCGGAAAAAAATTATACAATGGAGATGTTGTTTCCTTTAACGGCGAGACAATTCAGATTGTAAAATGATCATAAAATCAATTGAATTGCAGAATTTTCGAAATTATGAAGATTTAAATATTTCATTTGATGAGGGAACCAATATTTTTTACGGGGACAATGCGCAGGGAAAAACGAATATCCTTGAAGCTGCATACTTAAGTGGAACAACTAAGTCCCACAAATGTAGTAAGGACAAGGAAATGATCCGTTTCGGGGAGCAGGAGTCCCATATCAGAACGGTTGTTGTAAAAAAAGATAAAGAATATCAGATTGATATGCATTTAAAACACAATCGTTCCAAGGGAATAGCAATCAATAAAGTTCCGATCAAAAAAGCCAGCGAGCTTTTTGGAATTCTCAATATGGTATTTTTTTCGCCGGAGGATCTGAATATTATCAAAAATGGTCCGGCGGAGCGCCGCAGATTTCTGGATTCTGAATTATGCCAGTTGGATAAAATATATTTGTCAGATCTTACAACTTACAATAAAATTTTGAATCAGCGTAACAAATTATTAAAAGATATGGTTTACAGACCGGATTTAAAGGATACACTTCCGGTATGGGATATGCAACTGGTAGAAACTGGCAGGAAAATCATTCGGCGAAGAAAACAGTTTGTTGATGAGCTAAATGAGATCGTGCATGATATTAACTATCGGATTTCCGGTGAAAAAGAAGATTTGCTTTTGCAGTATGAACCAAGTATTGAAGATATTTTTTTTGAGGATGAACTGTCCAGAGTCAAAGAGAGGGATATGCGGCAGTGTATGACATCAGTGGGACCGCACCGGGATGACCTTCTTTTTTCCATCGGTGAGGTGGATATCCGGAAGTTCGGTTCCCAGGGACAGCAGAGAACTTCTGCGCTGTCCTTAAAATTGTCAGAGATCGAACTGGTTAAACGGTCCATTCATGATACACCGGTTTTGTTGCTCGATGATGTGTTGTCGGAGCTTGACAGTAACCGGCAGAATTATCTGCTCAACAGTATTCATGACACACAGACGCTGATCACCTGCACAGGGCTGGATGAATTTGTAAAAAACAGATTTCATATCAATAAGATATTTAAAGTTGTGCAGGGGACTGTGGAAGAGAGAAAAGAAATATAATTGCATTGTACATATTTTTTTATGTGCAGAATGGAGGAATAAATGGGTACAGAAAACGAATATGGTGGAGACCAGATCCAGATTTTGGAAGGACTTGAGGCTGTTCGTAAAAGACCGGGTATGTACATCGGTAGTACATCAGCCAGGGGCTTACATCATCTGGTATATGAGATTGTAGACAACTCAGTAGATGAGGCACTTGCCGGATACTGCAAAAATATTGAAGTGACCATAAATGAAGATAACTCTATTACCGTAGAAGATGATGGACGTGGTATTCCGGTCGACATCAATCACAAAGCTGGAAAATCCGCATTGGAAGTCGTATACACTGTACTTCATGCCGGTGGAAAATTTGGCGGTGGAGGCTACAAAGTATCCGGTGGACTTCACGGCGTAGGTGCGTCAGTTGTAAATGCACTTTCCACAAAGTTGAAAGTTGAAGTTTACCGTGAAGGGAAGATTTATTTCCAGAGTTATAAGATTGGTAAACCGGATGAACCGGTAAAAGTAATCGGGGAGTGTGGTGACGACAAGCACGGAACCAAGGTTACTTTCTGGCCGGACGCATCGATTTTTGAAGAGACTGTTTTTGATTATGATACCTTAAAACAACGTCTGCGTGAGACGGCCTTTTTGACAAAAGGATTGAGGATCGTGCTTACAGACTTAAGGGAAAATCCTGTTAGAACCCATGATTTTCATTATGCCGGTGGTATCAAGGAATTTGTTACTTACTTAAACAAGAGCAAAGAAGCTTTATATCCGGAAGTCATTTACTGTGAGGGCAGTGGAAATGGTGTTTACGTGGAAGTTGCCATGCAGCATAATGATTCCTACAATGAGTTGACGTTAAGTTTTGTCAATAACATCATTACACCGGAAGGCGGTACACACCTTGCCGGATTCCGTAATGCATTGACGAAGACATTTAATGCTTATGCGAGAGCAAATAAATTATTAAAAGACAGCGAACCGGCATTGACGGGTGATGATATCCGTGAAGGACTGACTGCCATTATCAGTGTCAAAATCGAGGAACCTCAGTTTGAGGGACAGACCAAACAAAAACTGGGGAACAGCGAAGCCCGCGGTGCGGTGGATTCCATTGTGAGCGAGCAGCTTACTTACTTTTTAGAGCAGAATCCGACGGTTGCCAAGACAATCTGTGAAAAATCCCTTCTGGCGCAGCGTGCGAGAGAGGCTGCAAGAAAAGCAAGGGATTTAACCAGAAGAAAAACAGCGCTGGAGGGAATGTCTCTTCCGGGAAAACTGGCAGACTGTTCAGATAAAGATCCGTCCAAGTGTGAGATCTATATCGTCGAGGGAGATTCCGCCGGCGGTTCTGCAAAGACAGCCAGAGACCGTGCAACTCAGGCAATCCTGCCACTTCGTGGTAAGATTCTGAACGTAGAGAAAGCACGTCTTGATAAGATTTACGGAAATGCTGAGATTAAGGCAATGATCACAGCATTTGGAACGGGAATCCACGAAGATTTTGATATCAGTAAGCTGAGATATCACAAGATTATTATCATGACCGATGCCGATGTCGATGGAGCGCACATCAGTACACTTCTTTTGACATTCCTGTATCGTTTCATGCCGGATCTGATCAAAGAGGGATATGTATATCTTGCGCAGCCGCCGCTGTATAAGCTGGAGAAGAACAAGAAGGTATGGTATGCATACAGCGATGACGAACTGAACCAGATTCTTACAGAAGTTGGTCGTGACAGCAACAATAAGATCCAGCGTTACAAAGGTCTTGGAGAGATGGATGCAGAGCAGCTTTGGGAGACAACTATGGATCCGGAGCACAGAATCCTTCTGCGCGTAACGATGGATGATGAGACCTCTTCCGAGCTCGATCTTACTTTCACAACCCTTATGGGAGACAAAGTAGAACCAAGAAGAGAATTCATCGAAGAAAACGCAAAGTATGTACAAAACTTGGATATATAGTAGTTATAGCGACACAACAGGCAACTTCGGGCAGGGCTGATTCGAGTTTACTCGAAAGCAGACCTGGACGTAGTTGTCTGGGTTGGCATTAGAAATGCCAACCCAGCGAAAAAATCGTCAGATTTTTGAGCTGGTGTGGAGCGTAAGAACGCGAAACCCAGTTAGATTTTGAGCTGGTGTGGAGTGTAAAAACGCGAAACCCAGCCAGGTTTTGAATATGATAGACTGACCCTAGAAAAAAGGAGACAAGTGATGGAAGACAATATTTTTGACAAGGTTCATGAGGTGGATCTGAAAAAGACAATGGAAGAATCGTATATCGATTATGCCATGAGTGTTATCGCATCCCGTGCGCTGCCGGATGTCAGAGACGGATTAAAGCCGGTACAGCGAAGAGTACTGTTCTCTATGATTGAATTGAACAACGGTCCGGATAAACCACACAGAAAATGCGCACGTATCGTTGGTGATACCATGGGTAAATATCATCCGCACGGTGACAGTTCTATCTATGGAGCCCTGGTTAATATGGCACAGGACTGGTCCACCCGTTATCCGCTGGTTGACGGCCATGGAAACTTCGGTTCTGTGGATGGAGACGGCGCGGCTGCCATGCGATATACTGAGGCGCGTCTGAGTAAAATTTCCATGGAGATGCTTGCGGATATCAATAAAAATACCGTGGACTTTGCTCCGAACTTTGATGAAACAGAAAAAGAGCCGACGGTACTTCCGGCTCGTTATCCGAACCTTCTGGTAAACGGTACCTCCGGAATCGCGGTAGGTATGGCGACCAACATTCCGCCACATAACTTAAAAGAGATTATTGCTGCGGTGGTGAAGATCATTGATAATATCGTGGAAGAAAACCGGGATACCGAGATCGAAGAGATCTTAAAGATTGTAAAAGGACCGGACTTTCCAACCGGAGCAACGATCCTTGGAACCAGAGGTATCGAGGAAGCGTACCGGACAGGCCGCGGCAAGATCCGTGTCCGTGCAGTGTCGAATATTGAGACATTACCAAACGGAAAGAGCCAGATTATTGTTACGGAACTTCCGTATCTGGTCAACAAAGCCAGATTGATCGAAAAAATCGCAGATCTGGTAAAAGAAAAGAAAATAGACGGTATCACCGCTTTGAATGACCATTCCAGCAGAGAAGGTATGCGTATCTGCATCGAACTGCGAAGAGATGTCAATGCAAATGTACTGTTAAACAAACTGTATAAACATACGCAGTTACAGGATACTTTTGGTGTGATCATGCTGGCACTGGTCAACAACCAGCCGAAGGTCATGAATCTGATGGAGATACTGAAACATTATCTGGCTCATCAGGAAGAGGTTGTGACCAGAAGAACCCAG
>ERZ827452.2506-NODE-2506-length-13616-cov-4.894477_pt1 | contig 13616 bp, 11 predicted proteins | sample MGYA00519866_ERZ827452 | MGnify/ENA primary metagenome ERZ827452 (study PRJEB31778, sample SAMEA3449307) | human gut metagenome | biome: human gut; feature: human-associated habitat; material: faeces | place: United Kingdom | collected 2010/2012 ... | reverse complement strand
CTTACGGCCAGAAAACTGGCTTTGTCGGTAACACGGACACGGATGGTTGATTTGGCTTCGTTCGGCGTGAATTTTTCGCAGGCCCTGCCGCTGATGCGGATGGCGCCGTCATCGCTGCGAAAGGCGGCGTCTTCGGCCTTTGCGGCGTTTGCCGCCGCCAGAAGACAAAAAAGATATATGCCGGAACAAAGCAGTTTCATTTACCACCAGCTTTTGTCGTCATTCTGGAGCTGACGGATGGTTTCCGTCCACTCGTTGATCTTGTTGTTGTCCTTGTCGTTCAGGATGATTTTATATTCGATAATCGGCGTTTCCGCACCCTGAACCGGAATTTCCTTAATCTGCGTTTCCAGATAATAGTCGGCGTCGTTCAGATTGTTGACGACTGTATAGGTGCGTGATCCTTCGATAATCTGCCGGGTAGCGTCTTTGGCGTAATAAAGGCCGTCGGGCAGGGTCTTGCTCATTTTCTTGAATTCGGTAATGTAAATTTTCGGTGCCGGCGTTTTTTCGTAGACTTCGGCGCTTTGGTCCAGCATCCGGTTAACGGAACGGGTAGCGGCCAGGGCGTAGACGTCGGGCGTCATCATGTCATTAACCTGTTCGTCGGCATAAGGGCTTTCAATCACGAAAGTCGGCGCTTTCTTGCTGCCGAAAATCGGTCCTTCGCAGGCGGCAAGCCAGCAGGCTGCGGACAAAAAAAGCAGTTTTTTCATAAGCTTTATTCCTGAGTTAAATTTATTTTTTTCTACTATAACGTCTTTTTCTCATTTTCACATTATGTTTTTTTAAGTTATTCACTAATTGCATTTTATAAAAATATCGGCTAGATTATCGGCCAATGGCTTAGAACCGTTTTGAGACTGCTATGATACGTTTTTTCTTTCTCCTGCTGCCGCTGTTGTTTTTGTGTTCCTGTGCGGCGCCGACGACCCGCCGGCCGGGCATCCCCGCCGTCGACAGTTACGATATGCGCGAGATTCGCAGGGAACTGCGCAAATTTTCCTATGACGAGGCAACCCGCCGCCGTCAGCGCCTGGGTCAGATTGCTTACAATATCCGCCGGTCGACCGGTCAGGAACTCTGCGACCGCCGGCTGCTTCCCGACATCGGCGTCGATTTCATGCGCATTAACCGGCTGACGGTTCCGAAATGGAGATCGTCCTATGACATTTACCGTGAGGAGCACGAAGATGCTCAGACCGTTTACCGGCGCAGAACCGGCGAAATCTGGATTGAAGGCGTATACAGAAATTCGGCGGCCGAAAAGGCGGGGCTGAAAAAAGGCGACCGCCTGGTCAGCGTCAACGGTTTTGCCGTTCCGGACGAAGACAATGCTTTTGAACAGATTTACAAACATTTGCAGCAGGGAGGGGAAACGCTTCCTGTGGAAATTGTCGTCGAACGCGGCGGTAAAATAATGAAATTCTCTTTTCTGCCGGACATGCTATGCCCGTATAATGTCAGCGTCGATGAAAATGCGCCGGAAATCAACGCCTATGCCAACGGCTATGGTATTGTCATGACGGCGCGGATGATGGATTACATCAAAGACGATACCGCGCTGGCCGCCATTATTGCGCATGAGATGGCGCATAATGTGCTCGGACATAACGCTTCGTCGAACGACAACGCATTAATCGGCCTGCTGCTGGGAGCTGCGGTTGATTTCTCTGCCGGCGGCGACGGCAGCGCGATGGCGACGGGAATGTATATCGGGAACAATGCCTATTCGAAAGAATTTGAAATGGAAGCCGATTATGTCGGCTACTATCTGTTGGCCCGCGCCGGTTACGATTATAAGCACGCCGCCCTGATGCAGAAAATGCTGGCGGCTCTGGCTCCGATGGACATTTATATATACAGCGACCCCGAAAGCACGCATCCGTCTTCGTCCGTCCGCCTGGCCCTGGCACGCGAAACGGCTAAGGAAATCGATCTGAAGCTGGCGCTCGGCGATAAGCTTTCCGAGCTGTATCCCGATTTTGACAGAGTTAACGAATATCTCCGCGACAAAACGGACATCACAAAGGAAAACGGTCTATGGTAATTACCTATTCGGTCATCTTGATTGGATTGTTGTTTTTAATCCGTCCGCTGCAAAAGAACAGTTTTTACATTCTGCATGCGGCGCTGGTCATTCTGGCCTGCGGCCTTGTGCTGTGGACCCAGAAGGACGTGCACATCGGCGCATCAGCGAGCTTTCTCATCACCTGCGGGCTCATCGCTTTCTTCTTCCCGCGGCAGGTAGGTCTGGCAGACAGCACCCTCTTCAGCAGCCTGATGCCCCGCCTGCAGGGCATCCGGGACGAGCTGCACACTGGTGCAATGCTGTTCTGCGCGGTGTTCCTGCTCAACGAGCCCTACACCTGCGCCCATCACCGGCTTGGGCGCATCCTGTACGGCGCACTGGTGGGCATCGCCACCATGGGCTTCCGCTATTTTGGCGTGTACGAGACCGGCGTCTGCTTTGCACTGCTGGCCGTCAACAGTGTGTCCGCGCTCATTGACCGCACCGAGGAGCGGCTGTACCGTCTGCTGCACCGTCTGCCGTCCGAACGAAAGGAGGCTGCGGAATGAAAAAGCGTACTGCGGAACTGATCTTGCAAGATCCCGAAAAGTTTGCCCATCACGACCGCGTGTTCCTGAATAACCCGGTGGTCATGCAGGGCATGGGTCTGGCACCGCTGGTGGTCGTGGCTACCACTGGTCAGAACAGCCTGATGCTGGCGGCGGCGGTGGCGCTGCTGCTGGTGCCCTCCCGCGTGCTGGCCTGCCTGCTCAGCCGCCTTGTGCCCCTGCGGGACGAGGAACCCTCGCCCGCACAGCTGCAGAAAAAACTGCTGCCCCGCGCTATACTGTACGCAGCCAGCGCTGCTGTGGTGTATCTGGCGGCGTATCCCATCCTGAACCTTGTGTTCGGCACGGGTCTTTTGAACCTTGGCATCTACCTGCCCATGCTGGTAGTGGAGCCGCTTCTGACCTACCGCTTCGGCCGCGTGCAGGAGACGGTGCACAAGGCGGTTTCCAAGGGCGTGCGCATCACCGTGGGCTACGCGCTGCTGCTGCTCGTGATCGGCATGGTGCGCGAGTGGCTCAGCCTTGGCACCGTGTTCGGTGCCCCGGTGGGGCGCTGGGCGCTGCTGCCGCTGGCTAAGATGCCGGCGGGCGGCTTTATCGTGCTGGGCATCCTGTGCGCCATCTGGCGCGCCGCTGCCGCAAAGCGCAGGGAATTTCTGAAAAAGGAAGCGCAGGATACCCTGACCGTGCACTACCAGAAGGAGGTGGACCGCGAACCGTGAAGGAAGTTGTAAGCAGCTCAGCAGTATTTTTCAGCTATGCACTGCTGGCTATTTTTGCACAGAACGCTGTCTTTACCCGTGCATTGGGCGTGTCCCGCATGGTGCAGCTGGTGGGGGACGACCGCACCAGCAGCGCGTTGTTCGGCATGATGCTGTGCATCACGCAGGTGCTGGTAGCACCCGTGGCTTTCATTGCCGGCGGATTCATCGCCCCGCTGGATAACCGCGCCCAGCTGCGCCCGCTGGTGTATATCGCCAGCATCGCCGTGGTGTGCTTGGCAGAGCATCTGGTGCTGTGGCTGCTGCGCAGCCTGCCCCGCCGCGCCCAGCTGCTGCGCATCGTGCCGCTGGCCGCGCTGAACAGCGGCGTGCTGGGCACGGTGCTGGTGGAGCGCACCCAGAGCTTTACCCTTGGCCAGAGCCTTGGCTTTGGCCTTGGCAGCGGCATCGGCTATGTGCTGGCGGTGCTGCTGGTCACCGAGGCACGTCACCGCCTGCGCAGCAAAGCCATCCCCAAAGCATTCCGCGGCCTGCCCATCACGCTGGTGTATATCGGCGTGCTGGCGCTGGCAATCTATGGCTTTACCGGACATTCCGTTATCCTGTAATGCAGACAGGGAGGAAAGGATACCATGGCTAAGTATAAACGTCAGAAGGTCAAGCATTATCACCGCAGCTTTTACAGCCGGGAAACGCGCGTAAAGCGCGGCATCGGCATTGTTGTGCTGGTGGCGGCAGTGCTGGCAGCCGCATGGTTTGCCGCACCCCATGTGCTGGATTGGGCCACCCACACATGGTATACCGTGGTCAAGGATCGGGACCTGGAAGCCGAAAGCGCTTCCCGCGCCGAAGCAGCCGCTTCCTCTGCGGCGGCAAGCAGCGCCGCCGCTTCGCAGGCAGCGTCTGAGCCGGAGCCGGAGAAGGAAAAGCCGCTGGACGGCAAGGCCATCACCGGCGGCAGCTGGGCAGAGCTGGACGTGACCGCCCTGACCGATGAAGCCGCCATCCGCACCGCTGCCCGGCAGCTGAAGCAGCAGGGCGCAGACTATGCCCTTGTCACCCTGAAGGACGCCGCTGGCACGGTGTACTACGCTTCCGGGGTGGCAGCTGCTGCTCAAAGCATCACCGAAAACCCGGTGGATGCGGCCAATATCGCCGCCATCCTGCGGGAGGAGGGCATTATCCCGGCGGCACAGCTTGCCGCCTTTACCGACCCGGTGTCGGTGTACACCGACCGCAGCATGGGCGTGCACTACGATGGCAACAGTCTCTGGCTGGACAACGTCAGCGCAGCCAAGGGCGGCAAGGCATGGATGAACCCCTTTGCCGCAAGCGCGGTGCAGTATGTCGGCGACCTCATTGAAGAGGTGCAGGGCATGGGCTACGAGCAGGTGGTGCTTACCGGGGTGCAGTTCCCCAATATCATCACCCGCAAGCAGGACTTCGGCGCTTCCGGCGGCAAGAGCCGGGAGGGACGCGCCGCCCAGCTTACCGCCGATATCGCCGCGTGGCAGACCCGCTTTGCAGGCAGCGTGACCCTGTGGGTCAGCTACCCTGACGCACTGTGCACCGCTGCCACCGATGCCCTTGGCACCACCGGCGTGTCCCTTGGCATGGAGAATCTGCTGGTCACCAGCAGCACCGCACTGGACGCGGACAGCCGCGCTGCACTGGAGCAGGCCGCTGCCGACGCCGGTGTGCAGCACGTTGTGGTGCACGACGCCGCAGCATTCCGCTGAGAAGCGGCATTTATCGCAAGTCAAAAATTAGCGCAACATTCAAACAGCATATTTGCGATATGCAATTCAACGTTGTTGCTGTTGCATTAAAAAAGTTGAATTGCAATAAAGAGGGGAGGAAACGACTATGAAACCGACTACCTGTTTTGCACCTGCACACATCCTGCTGCCTTCGGAGCAGGTGCCGCTGGAGCAGTGGGGCTGCATCGCCTGTGACCAGTTTACCAGCGACCGCAGCTACTGGCAGCGGGCAGAAAAGACCGCTGCGGGTGCGCCCAGCACCCTGAACCTGATCCTGCCGGAGGTGTATCTGGAGGACGGAGACGCTGACGCGCGGGTGGAAAAGATCCACGCCACCATGCAGGATTACGCCCAAAACGTGCTCACCCGGGCGGTGGACGGCTTTATCTATGTGGAGCGCACCGAGCAGAGCGGCCGGGTACGGCAGGGTCTTGTGGGGCGTGTGGACCTGGAAGCTTACAGCTACCGCCGGGGCGAAAAATGCACCGTGCGCCCCAGCGAGTGCACCGTGGAAAGCCGCATCCCGCCCCGCATGAAGGTGCGCACCGGCGCTGCGCTGGAAACGCCCCACATCATGATGCTGGCGGATGACCCGGACTGCACCCTCATCGAGCCCATTGCCGCCCACAAGGACAGCCTGCCCAAGGTGTACGAGGGCGAGCTGATGCTGGGCGGCGGTCATGTGGTCGGCTGGGCGGTGGAGGACCCCGCCCTCATCGCGCAGATCGAAAACGCGCTGACCGTGCTGGGCAGTCAGGAAGAATTTGACAAGAAATACCCTGATGCCACCCGCCGCGACCCGCTGACGCTGGCCGTGGGCGATGGCAACCACTCGCTGGCCACCGCAAAGGCCTGCTGGGAGGAGCTGAAAAAGACCCTGACCCCGGAGCAGGCAGAAAATCACCCCGCCCGCTGGTGTCTGGCAGAGGTGTGCAACGTGCACTCCCCGGCTATCGAGATCGAGCCCATCCACCGGGTGCTGTTCAACGTGGACTGCGCCACCGTGCTGCTGAGCCTCATTACATGGAGCGATGCCAACATGGCAGGCTGCTGCTTTGGCGGCAGCAAAAAGCAGCCCTTTACGCTGGCAGGCCCCCACATGGCCAATGTGCTCAGCTTTGAGGACCCCACCGAGCCGCTGACCGTGGGCACCATCGACGATTTTATTTCGGACTATATCGAGCGCCACCCGGAAGCAAAGGTGGACTATGTGCATGACGAACCGGCTGTGCGCGCTTTGTGCAAGCAGGGTGCGGTGGCGTTTTTGATGCCGCCCTTCGCCAAGAGCGACCTGTTCCGCGGCGTTGTGATGGGCGGTGTGCTGCCCCGCAAGACCTTCAGCATGGGACACGCGGAGGAAAAGCGTTACTACATCGAGTGCCGGAAGATCACAGAATAAAATAGGAGAACCATGACATTTAAAGAACTGAATCTGTCCGCCCCGCTGCTGCGTGCTGTGCAGGAAGCGGGCTACGAGACCCCCTCGCCCATTCAGGCGGCGGCGATCCCGCCGGTGCTGGCTGGCCGGGATCTGATGGGCTGCGCCCAGACCGGCACCGGCAAGACGGCGGCTTTTGCGCTGCCCATGCTGGACCGGCTCACCGCCAACGCACCCCGCCGCAAGGGCGCTGTCCGTGCGCTGATCCTGACCCCCACCCGGGAGCTGGCTTTGCAGATCGGCGAAAGCTTTGAAGCCTACGGCAAGTACCTGAAGCTGCGCAGCACCGTCATCTTTGGCGGCGTGGGACAGGCACCGCAGGTGGAAGCACTGAAAAAGGGCGTGGACATCCTCATCGCCTGCCCGGGACGGCTGAACGACTTGATCGGGCAGGGCTTTATCGACCTGTCCGCTTTGGAGATCTTTGTGCTGGACGAGGCCGACCGGATGCTGGACATGGGCTTTGTCCATGACGTGAAAAAGGTCATTGCAAAGCTGCCCGCCCAGCGCCAGAACCTGATGTTCAGCGCCACCATGCCCGCCGAGATCGAGCAGCTGGCTGCCGGCATCCTGCACGAGCCTGCCTTTGTCAAGGTGGACCCGGTGTCCAGCACGGTCGACCGCATCCAGCAGAGCCTTTACTATGTGGAAAAGGGCAACAAAAAGCTCTTGCTGCCGTGGCTCATCAAAAATTTGCAGCCGCCGGTGGTCAACGCACTGGTGTTCAGCCGCACTAAGCACGGCGCGGATAAGATCGCAAAGGATCTGACAAAGCAGGGCATCCCCGCCGCCGCCATCCACGGCAACAAGAGCCAGACTGCCCGCGTGACCGCGCTGGAGGATTTCAAGTCCGGCAAGACCCGGGTGCTGGTGGCGACCGATATCGCCGCCCGCGGCATTGATATCAGCGAGCTTTCCCATGTGTTCAACTACGACCTGCCCGAGGTGCCGGAGACCTATGTGCACCGCATCGGGCGCACCGCCCGCGCCGGTGCAGACGGCACCGCCGTCAGCTTCTGCGCCCCGGAGGAGCAGGAGTATCTGGCAGGCATCGAAAAGCTGAACCGCCGCAAGATCCCGGTGGTATCCGGCCACCCGTGGGACGGCGTGCCCGCCCCGGTGCGCCCGGTGCTGCCCGTGCGCGGCAAAAAGCCCCGCCCCGAAGCAGAAAAACCGGCCGAAGCGCCGAAAAAACAGGCCGAAAATGCGCCCGCAAAAGCTGCAAAGGCAGCTGCGTCCGCGCCGAAGCAGGAGCCGAAGGCCGCAAAGAACGCGGTGCCTGCAAAACCGAAAAAAGAGGAAACACTGATGCAAGACAGCAACGCAAAGCGTGGGGTCCGCAACGACCGCCGCGCCAACAACCGGGGCACAAACGCCCCCAAGGAGACGGCAGCGCCCCGCACCCGCCGCGAGAATGCCGCCCCCGCCCGGGGCAGCAACGCCCAGCCCAAGTTCGACCCCCATTTTGTCAGCGCCCCGGAGGCCACCCCGCTGCGCCCGGCACGCAAGGCCCCTGCCGCTCCGGCAGCACCTGCTATCCGCAGCGCACAGGAGCCCCAGAATAATCAGAACGCAAACCGCAGCGGCAGCCGCCGCAACGACCGCAGCGACCGGGGTGAACAGCGCAATGCCCGCCCCGCAGCCCAGAGCAACAACGCCCGCCCTGCCCGCAATGAGCGCGGCAGCGCAGGCAATCAGAACCGCGCCCCCAAGGCCGAGCCTGCCCGCCGTGGCCGCAATGCTGCCGCCCGGGACGAGGACCCGGGGCTGATGCTCATCAGCCGCCGCCCGCCCCAGCAGAAGTACACCAGTTTTGAGGAGTATATGGACGCCCACGGCGGTGCTACCGCACCCATTGAGGATCACAGCGAAGAAGTATGAGCCGGAACGAAGCCTTTGCCCCGTGGCAGTGCCCCCTGTGCGGCGGTGCGCTGCAAGGGGAGAATGACCTGAAATGTGAAAAAGGCCACTGCTTTGACCGTGCCCGGGAGGGCTACTGGCATCTTTTGCCGGTGCAGAGTATGCGCACCAAAGCCCCCGGGGACAGCAAGGAGATGGTAGCCGCCCGCCGCGCCTTCCTGAACGCCGGATACTACGGCATCTTTGGGCAGGCGCTGGGGGAACTGTGCCTTGCCCACGGCGTGCCCGCCGCGAAGGACGCCCCGCTGCATCTGCTGGATGCAGGCTGCGGCGAGGGCTGGTACGACCGCTGCATCGCGCAGCAGTTCGCGGCGGCAGAAAAGCCGCTGCAGCTGGCCGGGTTCGATATCGCAAAGCCCGCCGTGCGGCTGGCTGCAAAGGCGCTGCCCACTGCACAGTATGCGGTGGCGTCCAGCTTCAGCCAGCCGGTACGCACCGGCTGGGCAGATGTGCTGCTGAACTGCTTTTCGCCCTTTGCACAGGAGGAGTTCAGCCGGGTGCTGCGCCCGGGCGGGCGCATGATCTACGTTGTGCCGGGGGCAGAGCATCTGTACCAGATGAAGGCCGTGCTCTACGAAAAGCCCTACAAGAACCCGGTGCAGCAGGTGGAGTACCCGGGCTTCCGCGCCATCGACGAGCGGGAGGTGCAGGGCACCATCACCGTGCCCGCCGCCCAGCTGGAAGCCCTGTTCGCCATGACCCCCTACTACTGGAAAACGCCCCGCGACGGTGCCGCCCGCCTTGCGGCTCTGCCGCAGCTCACCACCACCATCGCCTTCCGCTTTCTGGTGTTTGAAAAGCTGTAATAATACAAAAAAGGACTGCCGTGCAGATGTACGGCAGTCCTTTTTTGTGCCCGTCCAACGCCTGTCGATTTTCACAAGAACTGGCATACTAATATATCAATTTTGCTCAAAAGCGATGAAATCTATTTACAATCCATCTGATTTGTGATACGCTTTGCACAGATTCCGACGGCGCGATACTGTCGAAATGTCCGTTGGGCCCGGCAGCAGGGCGTTTGCTGTACAGCTTCGGGCGGCTTTGTTCTGCACAAATGAGCCGTCTGCATTTAAAAGGAGAAATGATGATGAACAGAAGAGACTTTATGAAGCTTTCCGCCGCTTCTGCCGTGACCATGGGCGCAGTGGCTGGCATGGTGCCCGCATCCTTTGCTGAGAACGCTGGCGTGCACACCGATGCTGAGGTGCAGGCCATGGTGGCAGAGGAACTCCGTCTCTCCCGCGAGGTGGCCTTTTATCCGGCTGCTTTCCGGGGCGATTTTGACAAGTTCTATGTGTTGTTCCACAAGCTGTCCCGCGCTCAGTACGAGAAGGTGGACGGTGCAGCTGCGCCCGGCATCAATGCTTCTCACTACGATATGTGTGTTGCTCTGACCAATGCCCGCAAGGCGCTGCGCCAGATCAAGGACCCCAAGAGCACCGTTTGGGAAATTTGGGGAGATCAGATGGCCGTGGAATCTCCGCTGCCCACCAACTGGGAAAATTGCTACGATAACGAGGGCTTCCGTCCCTTCCTGAACCCGTACCTGCTGCGAGATCAGGGCAAGGTGAAGGGCAACGTGATCATTATTGCAGGCGGCGGCAGCACCCACCGCAACAACGTGGTGGAGGGCTATCCTGTGGCCGAGTTCTTCAACAAGAACGGCTACAACGCCTTTGTGCTGCAGCGCCGCGTCAACCCTTATGCCGCTGTGGATCAGCGGCTGGATCTGGCACGCGCTATCCGCTACATCCGCCACAACGCCTCTGAAAAACACATCGGCAAGACCGATATCATGATTGCTGTGGGCTTCTCTGCTGGCGGCATGAATGTGATGCAGGTGGTGGCCGACCAGTTCGGCACTACGAATACCCCGGATAAGGTCTACCCCAGCTACGTCTGCGATGCTGTGGACTATGAGAGCGCTGACCTGAATGTTGCGATCCCCATCTACGGACTGTTCGTCACCGGTCTGGACTTCACGAAGAATCCCAACCTGCCCCCGGTCTTTGGTGTTGTGGGGCAGAAGGACGGCCTGAGCGCTATGATGCTGCCCTCTCTGCCGGAGTGCGCGAATACCTTCAAAGATTTCAGCTTCTATCTGGCACCCGATGCGCCCCACGGTGTGGGCTTGGGCACTGGCACCAAGGGCTATGTGGATTACTACACCCAGATCGCCCAGTGGCCGGATATGGCGGTGAACTTTATCGAGAGCCGTCTGGGTCTGGTGGAAAAGAAGATCGACATGGACTCCGTGGGCTTTGCATGGTAAGCTGTCCTGACAGAAGTTCCTGAAAAACCAACGACCCGCCGCACCTCCTTCAGTGCGGCGGGTCATTGTTTATAAAAATGGTTATGTATGATACTCCATCCATTTGCCCTTCCACGCATACAGGATCATGAGCAATGCGCCCAGACCCCAGCTGACGGGGTAGAGGATGAACACGCCCTCGATGCCGGAGAAGAAGGGCAGCAGAAACTGGATCCATACCACCCGGAACAGGCACAGCGAGACCAGCAGCACCACCATGGGCGGGATGCTGGCACCCGTGCCGCGCACGGCACCGGCAAGGCCGTGCAGGATGCTGAGCAGGAAGTAGAACGGGCAGAACCACCGCATGGCAAGCTTGCCGTAGGTGACCACGGCCTCGTCGGCGGTGAACAGGTGCAGGATGGCATCCTGCCCGGCCAGCAGGGCAGCGCCGGTGCAAAGGGTGTAGATGACCCCGATGGCAAGGGTGACCCACACCGAGCGCTTTACCCGGTCCAGACGCCCCGCACCGTAGTTCTGCCCCACAAAGGTGGTGGCAGCCATGCTGATGCTGCTGACCGGCAGAATGTTGAAACCATCGATCTTCATGTAGGCGGCAAAGCCCGCCATGGCGGCGGCACCGTAGCTGTTCACGCTGGCCTGCACCAGCACGTTGGAAAAGGAGATGACCATGTTCTGGATGCCGGTAGGCAGACCCACCCGGATGATGCGACTGGCCATTTTGCGGTGCAGACGGATGGCGGAAAGCTCCACCCGGCAGGCGTCCTCGCTTTTCATCAGAAAGCGCAGGCTCAGCACGCAGGACACCAGCTGGCTTAAGTCGGTGGCGATGGCGGCACCTGCCACTCCCATCCGCAGCCCCACAATGAACACAAGGTCCAGCACGATATTGGTCACCGACGCCCATGCCAGATACACCAGCGAGCGCCGGGAGTTGCCGGCGGCGTTCAGGATGCCGGCGGTCATGTTATATACCACGCTGAACAGCACCCCGCCAAAGTAGATGCGGATATAGGTCACAGCGTCTGCCAGCACCTCGGCGGGGGTATTCATGGCCACCAGCAAAGCGCGCCCGCAGGCAACGCCGCCCACGGTCAGCAAAAGCCCCATGACCACCGCAATGGCAAGGGCAGTGTGCACCGCCTCGCGGGTCTCCCTGTGGTCGCCAGCGCCCAGATACTGCGACACCACCACGCCCGCACCCACGGCAAGTCCCTGACTGAAGCCGATGAGCAGGTAGATGGGCGAACCGCTGGAGCCCACAGCGGCAAGGGCATTACTGCCCACAAAATTGCCCACGATGATGCTGTCGGCGGTATTATACATCTGCTGCAGCAGGTTGCCGAAGATCAGCGGCAGGGCAAACAGCAGCAGGCTTTTTACAATGCTGCCCTCGGTCATAAGGGTAGCGGTATTCCGTGTTTTTACGGCGGCCATGGGGTTCCTCCTCTCAGCGCAAAAAATCGCTTGTACCCCCTAGCATAGCACAAACCCCGCCTTGGGACAAGGGGACGGCTGACGATTTAAAATGGCTTCCGCTGCGCTCTAGCCATCTTCAGCGGAATTATTATTTTTATTTCGCGTTTGTCGCGCTCTGCGGAGCGCTCCAAACGCTATTTTCACGAGAGGAGTCCTGACGGTAAACGGCAGCGCCGCGCTTTCGAAGAAAGCGGTGCTGCAAATGCTGTTCCCGGTTACGACCCCACTTGTGAAAAAGGGGTTCTGAAAAGCCCGCAGGCTTTTCAGAACCCACAAATTAAAAATCTTTTTTCCGCTGATGATGCGCAGAGCAACGCGGAGCGCATTTTAAAACGTTTCACTCGCCGACCACAGCGGCGGCGCGGGGCTGCCGTGCAGCTTACGGGCAAGGTAGTTTTGGGTAATGCGCACCACCGTGCCGGACAGCGCAATTACGCCGATGAGGTTCGGCAGCATCATCAGGCCGTTGAAGGTGTCGGAAAGCGTCCATGCAAGGTCCAGCCGCATCACCGCGCCCAGCGGCATCAGCGCTACGAACAGAACCCGGTAGCCTGCCCCTGCCCCCGCGCCGAAGAGATACTCCACGGCCTTGCAGCCGTAGCAGCTCCAGCCAAGGGTGGTGGAATAGGCGAACAGCAGGATGCACACTGCGATGAGCTTTGACCCCAGCGTGCCGAACACGGCGTCAAAGGCCTGCCCTACCAGCGCACTGCCCGCCGCCCCGGCGGCGATGCGCCCGGTGTCCAGATCCACAAAGCCGGAGGTCAGCACCACCAGCGCCGTCAGGGTGCACACCACCATGGTGTCCGCAAACACCTCAAAAATACCCCACATCCCTTGCTGCACCGGCTCTTTTACGTTGGAAGCCGCGTGTACCATCACCGAGGAGCCAAGCCCCGCTTCGTTGGAAAAAGCACCCCGTTTAAAGCCCCAAGTGACCGCCCGGGACAGGCCGTAGCCTACGATGCCCCCACCGGCGGCTTGCAGTCCGAACGCACCCTTCAGGATAGCGGCAAGCGCCGCCGGGACGGCGGTGATGTGCACCGCCACTACGGTGAGCGCACCCACGATGTACAGCAGCGCCATGGCGGGGACAAGCCTTTCCGCCACCGCAGCCACACGCTTGAGCCCGCCCAGCAAAATCACCGCCGACACTGCCGCCAGCACTGCGCCGGTAGCGGTCTCCGGCACGCCAAAAGCCGCCCGCAGATTGCCCGCGATGGAATTGAGCTGGCTCAGGTTGCCGATGCCAAAGCTTGCCAGCGCACAAAACGCGGCAAACAGCACCGCCAGCACCCGCCCCGGCTTGCCGCCAAGGCCGTCCCGCAGATAGTACATCGGCCCGCCGCGCCAGCCGCCCGCCGGGTCTTTGCGGCGGTAGTAGATGCCCAGCACGTTCTCGGCGTAGCTGGTCATCATGCCCAGCAGGGCCATGACCCACA
>ERZ827452.2500-NODE-2500-length-13667-cov-8.347928_pt1 | contig 13667 bp, 13 predicted proteins | sample MGYA00519866_ERZ827452 | MGnify/ENA primary metagenome ERZ827452 (study PRJEB31778, sample SAMEA3449307) | human gut metagenome | biome: human gut; feature: human-associated habitat; material: faeces | place: United Kingdom | collected 2010/2012 ... | reverse complement strand
AGTTCCATGTATTAAATACCTCCAATACATTTATGATATGTCTATAATGTTAAAACACCTATTATTACTTTATATTTTACCATTAACAAAACATATGTTCAAGCATTATTCTACTGTATAATAATTATTTAATATTCAATTTTTAAGGTACACATACTTTACAATGATATATCCTAACAACCCCTTATATTTACTGAGTTTATTAGGATATATTTATTATTTAACTTACTATACATTAACTACTAAAGATAACATATTTTATTATCTTCTCTTTTTCTTCCATTTTTGATAAAATAAATATAGGAGGGGTTGTCATGGATGACAAAGATTATGAGATTCTACTTGCTTTATCGGAGAAAAAAAGCATTTCCAAAGCCGCAGAAAAATTATTTATTACACAACCTGCACTTTCCAAACGCATCCAGAAAATCGAAAAAGAACTGGATATCCAGCTTTTGTGCCGCACTTCTAAGGGAATTCTTCTTACTCCTCTTGGTGAAGGAATCATTCCCTATGTACAAACAATCTCTAACCAAAATACCTTGATCCACAATTATATCAGCGCAAACCGAACAGAAGTAGGCGGAAGTCTGATTGCTGGAATTTCCCAAAATTATTCCCGATACACACTTCCTAATGTACTAAAAAAATTCTCTGATAATTATCCAGATGTTTCTGTTACCATCCTCACAGGAAAAAGCAATCATATGTATTCCCTTTTACAAAATGGAATCGTAAATCTTGCTATTGTCCGTGGTGAATATAAATGGGAAGATGGGCAGATCTTTTTAAGTTCTGAACCCCTATGTCTGGTTACCTCCGAAAAATATAAAACGATTCCTTTATCTTCCTATCCCTACATTGGAAGATATACCGATTCCTCCCTTCAAGATCAGATTGATTTATGGTTAGAGGAAAACCAACTGATTGGAACAAAAAAAATGCTTCAGATTGATAACATTGACACCATTCTGGAAATGATAGAAATCGGCTGTGGCTGGAGTATTCTTCCAAGTATCTGCCTAAAACCATTTTCTGGCATCGTAGAGCCATTATATTTTCAAGATGGAACACCATTTTTGCGGAACACTTACCTACTTTACCATAAAAACAGTATGATCCTGCCACAGCTGAAATTCTTTATTCAGAGTATTATAAAAGAAGAACATCCGGGCTTCTAAATCTGGATGTTCTTCTTTTTCTTTCTAAACCATTTATTTTAACATAACACGCTGTTAATGGTATCGATCAGATAATCCGTAAATTCCGCTGCAGTCGCACCGTCCACATCGGTGGTCACCACCAGCTTCCGTTCGGTAATGGTGCAGATATCCAGTGCCTTGTCCAGAATTTCTTTGCGGTCGCCGTATCCGATGTGGGCCATCAGCATGCCTGCCGCACGAATCAGGGAACATGGATCTGCGTAGTTGCCTCTGCCGTGGCTCATTAAGAATGGAGCGGTTCCATGGATTGCCTCAAACATGGCATATTTGTTGCCGATGTTGGAGGAAGAAGCGGTTCCCAGACCTCCCTGATGCTCTGCTGCCACGTCGGTGACGATATCGCCGTACAGGTTTGGAAGAACGATCACCTCGATGCCCTTATTGAACTCTGGATCCAGCATCTTCGCGCACATAGCGTCTACCAAACGCTCCTGGATCTCGATCTCCGGGTACTCCTCGCCGACTTTGCGGACCGCTTTGATGAAGTTTCCATCCGCCAGTTTTACGATGTTGGCCTTGGTGACGATGGTCACATTCTTCTTGCCGTTCTTTCTTGCGTACTCAAATGCGGCTCTTGCGATGCGCTCGCTTCCCTGGGCGGTCTGAACCTTGAAATCAACGGCCAGATCGTCGTTGACCTGGATGCCCTTATTGCCCCAGATGTACTCGCCCTCGATGTTCTCGCGGAAGAAAGTCCAGTCAATGTTCTTCTCCGGGATGCGGATCGGACGGACTGCTGCGAATAACTCCAGTCCACGGCGCAAAAGGCTGTTGGCGGATACCAGGTTAGGCCATGGCTCACCGGCGCGTGGGGTTACCATCGGTCCTTTGATGATCACGTTGCATTTCTTGATCTCTTCAAATACATCGTCCGGAAGACTCTGCAATTTTGCCGCACGGTTCTCGATGGTCATGCCCTCGATCTGGCGGATCTCTACGTGACCGCTGGCGATTTCCGGAGCTAACAGATTATTTAACACCTTTAACGCTTCCTTCATGATGATCGGGCCGATGCCGTCTCCCGGCAGAACGCCGATGACGATCTTGTCTAACTTGGAAAAATCAGTCACTTCCTTGTCTGCTTTCATACGCTCGATTCTCTCGAACTCAGACTGGATCAGTTCTGCGAATTTTTCCTGTGCACTTTTGATGCTCTCCATGTTTGCTTCCATAACATTTCCCTCCAATAAATATTTGATTAACTTTTATCAGTTGCATACATCTCTGTTTCACTTTCTGATATGATTTTAACGCACTTTTCTACATAGGTAAAATACATAAAGTATCATATCTTATATAGGCAAAATGCATTTTCCTATGGTATACTATGGATAGTAAATGTCGTACTATGGAGGAAAATAAAAATCCCTATGACCGAAAATGAACTCCGCTACCTGTTAACCATCGCCGAATACGGCAACATCACCAAAGCCGCCCAGGAACTTTTCATTTCCCAGCCGTCTTTGAGCGAATCCCTCTCCAAAGTGGAGCAGGAATTTGGCTGTCCTATCTTCCACCGGGAGTTAAATGGACTGACGCCCACGGATTTTGGACGAAAATATCTGGACACTGCCGGGAAGATCCTGGAATTGTACCGACAGATGAACCTGGATCTGGACGAATACCGCCAGATGCGGCGGGGCACGCTGAATTTTGGCATTCCATTTAACTTAGGGGCCTACGTGCTGCCGCGGATTCTGCCTCATTTCTGCCAGATCTACCCGGAGATCACCGTGCATTTTAAGGAAAATAACTCCACAGAGCTGGACAAGCTGATGCTCTCCGGCAAACTGGATTTCTCCATCATGCACTACGAGACCCCAGACCCGGCCATCACCTACGAACCACTGGCAGACGATCCTTTTTATCTGGTGATGCCCATAGCTATGACCCAGAAATACCATTTTCCCGACTACCGGGAGTTAAGCGTCTACGACTTAAGATCCCTGGCAGACGAGCCATTCTTAATGATCGCCAGCCGCCAGAAGCTGCGCCAGGTCATTGACGCCATCTTAAACCAGCTGAATATCCGGCCTAACATCCGCTTCACCACCAAAAATATGGAGACCGCCAAGCGTCTGGCCGCCGCAGGCATGGGAATCACCTTTCTGCCCCTGTCTTACCTGACCTTATTTTCTGGCGTGGAAAATCTGGCCTGCTATCCGTTGGATCAGGATCTGCAGGCTTCCTGGAAGCTGGTGGTGGGGTATCCAAAGAACCGGGCGCTGTCAAGGTGTTCCAGGGAATTTATCCGGGTGTTAAAAGAAAAGATGCAATAGTTATTACAATTTTTTATTTTTAGAAGCAACGTAAAGCATCACTAGTTGTATGCACAATCTATAAAAACAAATTCTATTACCCAAAATCAAAAATTTTTTAATTTTGGGTAATACACTTATGATTACTTATGATATATAAAAATGCAGACCAGTGAGTACTCATTCCCATTGATCTGCATTTTTATTATTCTGAAGAATATAACCCTTCATACAACTTCAATATTTCCCTGGCTGTTTTTAAATAGATTTCTCCCTCCGCCGTCGGCTTCAACCCCTCCGGCGTCTTGGTAAAGAGAATGATATCCAGGTCCTCTTCCACCCGATGGATCATCCGGCTTAAAGAGGATGGATTTTTCTGAAGGCGGGCGGCAGCCTTCTGGATACTACCCGCTTCGGCTATGGTTCCTATGGTTCTTAATTCTTTATCGGTCATGTGATCACTCCCACGTCAAACTCTGATCCGGTCTGCCAGCCAGTGTTTTTGCTTTCCAACCTATATTTCTTACAACCAACACAGCAAACACACCGCCCCACCAAACCATTCTTTGCTACCTGTTCTCTATTATAGTAGAATTTCTTCGCCTGCGCAAACTTTATTCTATCCTGACAGACAACACCTCTGTGGATTCATTTCTTCACACATCTCTTCGCACATTTCTCAGCACATTTTCCACTGCCTAATCCCCTACCTGATCAGATCTCTCCTGCTAATATAATGGGTATGCAACAGCTCATGAGATTTTTCACTCAACGGCTCACCTAAGAATTCCCGGTACAACTCCTGTACATAGGGATTCTCATGGGATTTGCGGATCGGCAGGTTCCGGTCCTCCTGGTAAATGGCGTCTCTTCTGGCCGCAAGCTTTTTCCAGGTGGTCGGCGGGTTGCCACCTCCGCCGATGCAGCCGCCTGGGCAGCTCATGACTTCCACAAACTGGTAATCGGCTTTTCCCTCCCGCACCAGTTCCATGACTTTTCTGGCATTGGCAAGTCCATGGACTACGGCTACCTTCACGATAGTACCGTCCAGATCCAGGGACGCCTTCCGGATGCCCTCAAAGCCGCGGACTGCCTGGAATTCCAGTCTCTGATCCAGGGATCTTCCTGTCACGATCTCATAAACGCTCCTGAGAGCCGCCTCCATGACACCGCCGGTGATACCGAAGATCTGTGCCGCGCCGCTTCCCAGGCCAAATGGCACGTCAAACTCCACATCATCCAGATCGTCAAAATTAATGCCAGCCGTCCGGATCATTTTTGCCAGTTCCATGACTGTGATCACAATATCCACGTCACCGTTCATTTCCGGCCGCTTGCACTCGAACTTCTTCGCCGTACACGGCATCACGGAAACACTGCAGATGTCTTCCCGCTTCAGGCCCTCTTTCTGGGCAAAATAGGTCTTGATGACGCTTCCAAACATCTGCTGTGGGGACTTGGCTGTGGACAGATGAGGCAGCAGATCCGGGCCGTAGGTTTCGCAGTATTTCACCCATGCCGGACAGCAGGAAGTGAACATGGGCAACGTGCCGCCTTCTTTTAATCGTTTTAAGAATTCGCTGCCCTCCTCCATAATAGTCAGGTCAGCGCTGAAATCCGAATCAAATACCTTGTAAAATCCAATCTTTTTCAATGCATGAACGATCTTTCCCGTAGAGACTGTGCCAGGCTTATGGCCCAGCGCCTCCGCCAGGTTGATGCGGACAGACGGGGCCATCTGGATCACCATAGTCTTACCAGCCTCCATCTGGTCGTAGATCTCATTGGTGTTGTCCCGGATGGACAATGCGCCCACCGGACACACCTGCACGCACTGGCCACAGCCTACGCAGGAGGTGTCCACCAGTTCTTTGCCATAAGGCGGCACGATCTCCGTGTGGAAACCGCGGTTCTCCTTGGCCATGACCTGGATTCCCTGAACCTTACCGCACACTTCCACACATCTGCCGCAGAGAATGCATTTCTTCATATCCCGGACAATACAAGGCGAAGACTCGTCCTTGATGTGGGAACGGAGCTGCAGCTCGTAGCGGTTGGGACGGTTCATATTTAAGTCCTGGGCCACTTTCTGAAGCTCGCAGGTTCCATTTTTCGAACAGATCAGGCAGTCCTGGGGATGTCTGGCTAAGATCAGCTCCATGACATTTTTCCGGGCCTTGATCACCTTCGGGGATGCGGTCTTCACTACCATGCCTTCCGCCACTGGAGTATTGCAGGCGGTTGGAAGAAGCCGCTGGCCTTCCACCTCCACCACGCAGATTCGGCAGACCGCCTTGATGGCCTGGTCCTCATGGTAACAGAGCGTCGGGATATGGACGTTTAATTTTCTCGCTGCCTCCAGGATCGTGGTTCCCTCCGGCACCTCTACCATTTCCCCATCAATCTTCAAATGTATCATAGTATTCTCCTCCCGTCTGGCTGCAAATTGGACAATGATCCTTATCAATATGGCTCAAATAACTGGAATAAAAGTTCTGGATGCTGGTAGTCACCGGAACTACCGTGGAATGGCCCAGGCCGCACAGGGCTGTCAGACGCATGGTCTCGGACAGGTCCTGAATGGTGTCCAGATCCCGGATGGTGCCTTTTCCCTTGGCGATCTTGCTGATCAGCTGATATAGTCTGGTTCCGCCCTCTCTGCATGGCGTACATTTGCCGCAGGACTCGTCCCGGAAGAAATCCAGGTTGTTCCGCACGATGTCGATGATGCAGTTGCGGTCGTCGATCACCAGAATGGTTCCGCAGCCCAGTCGTCCGCCGGAAGCGCTGACGGAGTCAATATCCAGGGTCATGTCGATCTGGCTGGCGTTGATGATAGCTCCCGACGCACCGCCGGTCTGAACCGCCAGCAGTTCCCGGTCATCCTCGATGCCGCCGCACACCTCGTAGATCAGTTCCTTCAGATTGATTCCCATAGGGAACTCGTACACGCCTCTCTTTTTCACATTTCCACACACCGTAAATAATTTCGTTCCCGGACTGTTTTCCGTTCCGATGCTGCGATACCACTCCGCCCCATTGCGGAAGATCGGTGGGGTATTGGCCAGAGTTTCTACATTGTTTAATACAGTTGGCTTTCCAAACAATCCTTTCGTTCCCGGAAATGGCGGACGGAATCGCGGCTCGCCTCGTTTTCCCTCGATGGACTCAAACAGGGCCGTCTCCTCTCCACAGACATATGCCCCTGCGCCGGAACGGAGCTTGATGGTAAAATCAAACCCGCTGCCGAAAATATTTTCTCCCAGGCAGTGTTCTTCCACCGAAGACTGGATCGCCGCCTCCAGGATCGGCATCAGATAGGTGTACTCTGCTCTTAAGTAAATGAATCCCGTGTGGGCGTTGACTGCCTTTCCCGCGATGGCCATGCCCTCTAACACCGCGCATGGATCGGTGCTGAGTAGAATCCGGTCCTTGTTGGTTCCCGGCTCGCCCTCATCTGCGTTGCATACAATATACTTGACTTCTCCAGGAGCGTCATAGGCAAATTGCAGTTTCCGGAAAGTAGGGAATCCGGCGCCGCCCCGGCCCCGAAGCCCTGCCGCCTTCAGCTCTTCGATGATCTCCGCCCCTTCCATGGACACGGCTTTCCGAAGGGCCTCATAGCCGCCGGTCTTCCGGTACTCTGCCGCACTCTTGGGGTCGATCTTTCCTTTATTTCTCAACAGAACGATCTTCTCTTCCATCATTCTTCCACCTCCTCACGGATGTACTGCTTCACAATAGCCCGCACGCTGTCCGGCGTCAGATTGCCATAGGTTTTATCATTGATCATAATGGCCGGTGACACCTCGCAGATGCCAAGGCACGGACAATACTCCAGGGTAAACCGGTTGTCTTCCGTAGTCTCACCCATTTTAATCTGCAAAAGATCCTCCAGCGCCAACACGATCTCCTTGGCTCCTTTCACATGGCAGGGGGCGCTCTTGCACATGCGGATGATGTATTTGCCTCTTGGCTTTACGGAAAGCATGGCGTAAAAGGTAATAAAGCTGTACACGTCCGTCTGTGGGATCCCCATTTCCCTGGCGATCACCGATGCCACTGAGGCGGAAAATGCAGGAACAATTCTCTGCACCTGGATGATGACCTTCATCAGCATCTCCGGCCGCCCCTTATAGCGGGAAGCGATCTCCGCCACCTGGACCAGCTTCGAGGACGAAGTTTTGTAGCTGTATGACTCCTCTGATCTCATTGATTTTCCCTCCTGAACATTTTTTCTCAAGAATATTTTCTGATTTCAGTATAAAAAAGAAGCACTCTGCTGTCTAATACAGAAAGTGCTTCTCCTTATATAGGAAAAACGCATTTGTTGTTACAATATTATTTTATTAATGCATTTCTTCTATTCTTTTAAAAATGTACGCAAAGCAAGAAGGATCATCTGCTCTGCCTGCTCGTATTCTCCCTTTCTCTGCACCGTAAATCCATGATTGCTCTGGTAGAAACGACGGGCATACACAGGCACACCATTTTTCAGTAAACGGGCTGCAAACTGCTCATCCTCATCGCAGAAAGAATCACTGTCACAGCTGATGACCACAGACGAAGGCATTTTCGCAAGCTGCTCATCGGATGCCTTCGCCGGACTGCAATACACCTCTCCGGCATCTTCCGGATTCACATACATTTTGTTATAGAAATCCGATTTCCACGCAGGAATCCTTGGGTTGCTGTTTCCATTGCGCTTCTCACCGCCAGGTGTCGCCAGATCCAGCGCCGCGTAATCCAGAATCTGGAGCGCCGGTACAAAGGTTCCCTCATCAATGGCCATAAGAATAGCCGCTGCAGTCAGATTGCCGCCTGCGCTGTGGCCTCCCATGGCAATTTTTGCCCGGTCAATTCCCAGTTCTTCAGCGTGCTTCGCAAAATACTGGAGTACATCGTAGCAGGCATACACCTGTCCCGGATAACGCATGGCCGGAGACGGAACGTAATCAATATCCGCGATCACACAGCCGGAACGGCTTCCAAAATTCCGACAGAACACGATATCCTGGTCTCTTCTTCCTTTGATGAATCCGCCGCCATGGACATTTAAGAAAAGTGGCTGTAATTCTGCCTCAGAACCTGTCCGGTATAAATGCACCAGTGTTTTTCCAACCCGCGTATCAATTTCCAGATTCCACTCTTTCTCCACCTGATACTGGTTCAACTGCTCCTCTGACAGACTTTTTCCCGCTCCGCCTTCCACGATCTGTCTGGCCAGTTCCTGCTCCTCCGGCGTCACTTTTAACTCTTTCCACATCGCTCCGTTCATTGATAAACCTCCAGTTTTCACTTATTATCGCAATACTGATCCATGTCTCATGCTCGCATGGACGTTGGCTCATAACCCACATAAATTTTAAAAGAGGCAGAAGTCTTCCGCCTCCGCCTCTTTTTTCATTTTTCTTCTTTTTATAAGAAAAATGAGAAGAAAAATGATGCAATGATCAGCACGATACCACCGCCGATACGGCTGGATAACTGTGCGTAGCTGATCAGGTCCATACGGTTTGCAGCGCCAAGCACTGCCACATCCCCGCCACCTCCACGATTGGCCATGCAGAGTCCTGCGGTAACTGCAGAGTCGATCGGATAGAAACCAACTAATTTACCAACAATAGCGCTGCCAAGTACTGCGCCTGCCACAATCACCAGGGCAATGATGATATTGGCCGGGCTGCAGGCTGCTGCCAGCTCTGCCAGATCAAAATCGACACCCATACCGATCATGATCAGCAGGCCACCAACAGATACCATGAAAGCCTGGATATTTTTCGCTGCCACACGGATATTTGCCGGAACAATGCCAAGAGCTGCAATGATCACCACGAAGATAATGCTGTATGCATAAGCATGGATCTGAGCGCCAAATACCGTTGGAAGGATCACTTTGCTGAACAGACGTCCTACGGCGAAAATGGTTCCGCACAGTAACAGAGCACCTGTGTAATCGTTCATGGTTACTTTTACCTTAATATCTTCCTTAATTAATTTTGTATCCACTGGCATAATATTTTTTCCATCGCCAGTCAGGCTCGGTTTTACCTGACCAAGACGGTTTAACAGCGCACCTGCCACGATACAAAACATATTGGCAATAGTCAAAATGATAATGGCAAAGGAATAATAGTTTGCCGCTGGTTCTCCACTGATCTGCTCATAAATCTGGGATAACGGGACTGCGCCTGCTCCATTTCCACCGCCCATGATCGGAAGCACATATTTGATGATCATGTTGACTGGGGAAATTCCGAAAATCAGTCCAGCTAAAACACCCAGAACAGAAGCACCTGCTAATCCACCTAAGATTGCCGGAATGTATCCCACAAAGCTGCGCAGCAACACCTTCCGGTCCAGGGAAAGAATGGAGCCCATGATCAGAGCCAAAATGAAAATTCCCAACAAATTCACATCGCCCTGAACCATATTGCTGATCTGCTCTACATATTTCTCGGGAATCAGGTTAAACTGTTTCAAAATTGCGGTTCCAAAGAATACCATCAGCAGACCGCCGCCAATGTACGTATTCCAGATTGGAAGGATCTTACCGATCTTATTAAATAAAATTGCCAGTGACGCGGATACTGCGATAAACGCCATCAGATCATATCCCAAGGTATCTGTTAACGCTACCGCAAGTACCACCGCTGCACATAATAGATACAGCCACCATGGCATACCGCCCAGTTCCTTCATCTCGGACAAAAAGCTCTTTTTTGTTTTTTCCTCACCCATTTTGTTTTCCTCTCTGTAACGGTTCAGCAGGTTCCCATGCCTGCCGGACCGTTACCTCTTTCTATACACTCCTTCATATGGAACCCCCATTCCATATGATTTGCCACTTGTTACAATTTTCCCGTTTGTTTCTATTTTCCCAACTGTTTCTTCAGATACCGCAGCTGTCCTCCGCAGGAAATAACCTCCAGCTCATTTTCGGAAAGCTCCAGACGTGCCTTGAAGGTAATGCCCTTGGTGTTATCCCGTACTTCCACCACTTTGGTCTGCATCTGGTTCAGCAGGTCGTTGATCTCCAGTTCATCGCCCATTTCCAGCTTGTCGTAATCTGCCGGATCGTCAAATACCATGGGGATAATGCCGTGGTTCAGCAGATTTCCCTTGTGGATTCTGGCAATGCTCTTGGCGATGACAGCGCGGACGCCTAAGTACATCGGGTTGATAGCCGCATGCTCTCTGGAAGATCCCTGTCCGTAGTTCTCGCCGCCGATGATGATGCTCTGTCCCATCTTTTTCGCTCTCTCGGAGAATTCCGGATCGTAGCGGTGATAGCAGTATTTGCTCATCAGAGGAATGTTGGAACGCATGCTGGAGAACTCTGCGCTTGCCGGGGTGATATCATCGGTGGTGATGTTATCCACAGTCTTTAAGCTGATCGGAACGCATAAATGATCGGTAAACGGCTCCGGGATCGGCAGTGGCTGGATGTTTGGTCCACGGACGATCTCCACTTTCTGTGCCTCCTCTTCTGGAAGCGGCTCGATGATCATAGAATCGTCTACCGGGTAAACCTCCGGCTCATGGATCTCTGCCAGTTTCTTCACATCATCACCCAGCTCATGGCTAATTAGATGTAATAAAAGCGGAGAAAGGAAAAGCACAATCCAGACGGAACCGGCGGTGTAGTCAAGAAATATTGTGGAAACGCAAGATTTCTGCTATAATGGGTATAAAACACTTGACGATGGAAAGAAAGGCGGGAAGCCTATGCACATTAGTTATCAGCCACTATGGAACACACTGAAAGAGCGTGGCATGAGGAAAGAGGATTTGCGGCTTGCCGCCGGTCTTACCACAAATATGATTGCCAACATGGGCAAGGGAAAGAATATCAGCATGGAAACGCTGGTTCGCATTTGTGAAGCCTTGAATTGTGGTATTATGAATGTGATTAAATTAGAACAGGACAATATCTAAAGCGATATAATTTTATATTTGATTCGATTTGCACAAAAAATTAAATTTTAATGGTGTATATTTTCTATTGTACCCAATGTAAATAAGTGCTATCATAAAATAAAACAAGTACATTTGAAACATTTTATGATTTGAGAGTGTGCTTGCAGGTTAGTAGCATATTGCCAATAACTGAATACAAAAAATGTAGGTTCTGGTCATTTTAGAAAGGAGCATTGTTTATGAAAAAATTTAGTAAAAGATTGTTTACCTCGTTGGTAGCGTTTTGTATGCTTTTTTCTGTGAGTGCGGTTCCTGCTTTTGCAGCGGAAACAACAACGGAAATAACGGATACTCAACAGCCGGTAGTCATTGGAGAATATGACGGATACTTAACCGATGTTATGATTTCCGATGGTGTCACCAAAAGAGCAGTCGCTAATGTTCGTATTAACTCTTATGCAACTTATGATGAGGATGATGGGATTCAAGTTCATGTGAAGTTGTATGTACCGTGGTATGAATCTCCAAAACCGGAGTTCACTGGTATGACTGGTACAGTTAATGTGCTTATGAACAAAAAATCCACCAATACGGCATTTGCAGAATTAGCCGACGGTGAAGAAACAATCGAAACTGATGTGGATACTGGAAGAACAGGTAATAGCGGAGATAAGGGAACGGTTTCTGTTTCTGGTGTTGCTACCGCTAATAATGCCTTGGCAGGCGGTGGAGCTTTCGCTATTTCTTACCCTGTGACACTTCCCTAATTAAATGCAAAACAGTTGTGAATTAAGGTTGGTAATAGGTAAAATGAAACGGTTATTGGCAATATGCGTATGTTTTTTTATGTGTGTAGGCTTATGTTCGTGTGATTCTTCCCAAACTCGGTCGGTATCATCATATAACTGGTCTTTAGAATTTATTACTGATTTAGATGGTAATATGTTATTCTCAGGTTCAGTGCATGATGACATACCAGTATTGGATTTGACATTGAGTTTTGAAGAAAAAAGTTTTATCTTAACAGATAACACTCATAAACAAGAATGGACAGGTACATATTCGCTTGAAAAGATTGACAATTCTTCTTCGAAACTCGGATTAACTTTTGAAAATTTAGAGGAGCCTGTTACAGGCGTATATGGAACAAGAGTTTATTCTGATGATTCAGAAAGCGCAACAATTACATTACAAACTGATGAAAATATCCTGTCTTTTGTTGGAGAAGATTCATAAATAAAAACAGCCGCTGTAGGAACAAAATCCTACAACGGCTGTTTTTATTTCCACGGCCTGCGCCGGAAGTTCATACCAGACTGTTTTATCAGCGGGGATTTCTTGAACAGCTTTTTCAAAAGGCTTCGTTCCTCTTGTGAGAGCCGCTTGTATTTGAGCCGGAACGCCTTGCAGAATATCTCCGTGAATTGCTGAACCCTGTCCCCCGGAGATTGCATGGCCTTTTGTACTTCCCGTATAAGTTCATCGGCAGGCGTGGTATCCGGCGCACTTTCGCTGTCATTTTCGTGCGCCTTGCGTATATCATGGAGAATGACGTCCCATGTTTTGTGCGTCACATGGCAGAAAAAATCTTCTTCCTCTATCTGACAGGCTTCCAACACTTTGATTGCCCGGTCTGCCGCAGCTTCGGGGTGTTCTTCCAGTACCATAGCCCGTAAAGCAGCCAGTGAGCTGTTTGTGTCATGGAAGTGCATGGTTGCTATCCCGTCCACATAGATTTCTGCGTCTGCCAGCAATTCCTTAAATTTTTCATGGGAGATAATCTCACACAGCAGCCGGTTATTGAAGCGTTCACTTTTCAGCAGTTCCACGACTTCATCACTCAAATGTAATTCTTCTATCGGGGTGTTTTCATATCTCCGATTATTGGTAAGGCCGAGCAGATAGTCAACCGACACCTGATAGAAGTCTGCCAGCTTCAACAGGCTGCCGTGGTTAATTTCCTTGTATTCGTCGTTGTCGTTTTCATAACTGCCGAGGGCTGATTTTGAAATGCCGGTTTCCTGTGCCAGTTCTTCCAGATTCAAGCCCCGTTCCACCCGTAAATCTTTCAGGCGTTCCTGTACGGAAATGCGGGTTTTCATAAACACATCGCTCCTTCCTGCGGCTGGCTGCCGCTGTTATTCCTTATTATACCATATACCGTTCCGAAATCGTGGAATTTTTCGATTTTGGGGCGGTTTTCCTATTTTATGGACATACGGGAAAGGGTTCAAAAATGAGCTATGATTAAGTCAGTTCATCGATG